>Ga0183101_1000021_pt25 | contig 21885 bp, 18 predicted proteins | sample Biomet3_FD_127790 | JGI IMG/M metagenome (GOLD analysis project Ga0183101, IMG submission 127790) | Microbial communities from bioreactor (seeded with sewage sludge) at LBNL, California, USA - Biofuel metagenome 3 | ecosystem: Engineered > Bioreactor > Anaerobic > Unclassified ...
CGAGCGCGGTTGTGGCGCAGCAGGTGGCGCCACCCGCCTTCAACCAGTCCCACCTCCTCGCGCGTATATTCCTCGGGCAGCGGCTGGCCGGGGCGGGGCTGCGGCGCGCCGCCGTGGTGCTTGAGCGCCCGCACAGTGGCCACAATCACCGCAGCGTCGGGGGCAAGCCCGCTGTAACGGCATTTGAGGTTCCAGAACTTTTCATAGCCCATTTCAGCGGCGAAACCGGATTCCGTCACATGAATATCGCTGAGCTTCAGCCCAACCCTGTCGGCGATAACAGAGCTTTGCCCCAGGGCGATGTTGCCGAAGGGGCCGGTGTGTACCAGCACGGGCTGGCCCTCGATGGTCTGGATGAGGTTGGGCTTGATGGCCTCCACCAGCCAGGCCGTCATGGCCCCGTCCACTTCAAGGTCGGCGGTGGTCACGGGCTTGCCGTCGCGGTCCAGCGCCAGCACCATGCGGCCCATGCGCTGCCGCAGGTCGGCCAGATCGCGCGCCACTGAAAGTATGGACATGACCTCTGAGGCCACCGTGATATCGAAATGCGAACGCATCATGAAGCCATCGTTGCGTCTGCCCTCGCCTTCCATGCCGATAACGACATTGCGCAGGGCCTGGGCGCAAAAATCCATCACCCAACCCGTGTTCACGCGCGTGGGGTCGATGTGCAGGCGGCGCATGCCCGAAAGGCGCTCCAGCGTGGCGTCGTCATAATTGCGCTCGTGCTGCATGCGCGAGGTCAGGGCCGTCATGGCGAGGTTGTGGGCCGCGCCCACGGCGTGGATGTCGCCCGTAAAGTTGAGGGAATACGGCGTCAGCGGAATGCACTGCGAAAGGCCGCCGCCAGCGGCGGAGCCTTTCATGCCCATGGTGGGGCCGCCCGAGGGCTGGCGAATGGCGGCCGAAGAGCGCTGCCCGCGACGCGCCAAGCCCTGCACCAGACCAATGGTGGTGGTGGATTTGCCCTCGCCCAGCGGGGTGGGCGTGATGGCCGTTACATCCACATATTTTCCGTTGGGGCGGTCGTCCAACCGGCGCAGCACTTCCTGCTGCTCAATTTTGCCCATATACCGCCCATACGGCAGCACTTCAGAGGCTTCCAGCCCCATTTCAGCCGTCAGGGCCTCAAACGTTTTCATGCGTTGTTCCGCATCCAGGGCAATCTGCCAATCCGGGTGCTTGGTAGGGTCAAGAGTCATGCTGTCTCCATAAAACGAAAGTAGTGCACGGAATGTAAGGGCCGCAGGGCGGAGCGTCAATCGCAAGGATTGGGCCGTGCGCCCGCGGCAAAAGCTCGCCAGCCTTGCGGCTGGCGAAGGCATCAGATATATCTGACGATATTTCAGCCAACACGTTACCGTGGCGGCGTTGTCATTGCGCCGCCAAAAAATTGGGAGCCGCCATGCGATTCGCCATGAGCCGGGGCCGCCTGCGCATCGGCCTGCGGGTTTTTCGCCAGGGGCGCGACATACAGGTGCTCTGCCACGGGGGCGCCGCGCACCTGGGGGCCGTGGCGCTGGCCGTGCCATCCCCCGATCGCGCCGGGGACGGCGCGGAGGTTCAGGCGCAGCTGCTTGTAGCGCCCGGGCACCGCGAGGACGCCATCGCCCTTGGCATGGCCCGGCGCATGGCTGCGGAACTGCGCTGCGCCGTGTGCGTTAGCGCGGGCATCCATTATAACGACATCACCCGCGAAGAAATACGGCAGGTGGAAGCCATGGCCCAAGCGTTGACGGAACGTTGCCTCATTTCACTCAAAAAGGATGCTTCATGCTCACGGTAAACGACCTGACGGAACTGGAACGCTATATCAGCAGCGGCGAACTGGAAGCGGACTTCAAGGATGGCTGCGAGCACGACCGCCATTATCTGCTTGAACTGCTGGAAAAGCTCATGGACGTGGCCGATCTGGCCGACGCCACGGCAACCCGGCTTATCTTCCGGGGGCTTCCGGTGCCCCCGCCGCCAGGGGCGAAATAGCCCCTCAGGCTCCGGCGGGGCGTGCCGCTGGTTCGCGCCGGGCGGCAAGCAGGCTGCCCGCAAACGAGAAGGCCAGCCCCGCGAAACTCCAGCCGCTGGTGTCTGTAAGCGCGGCAACAAGGCCGCAGCCGCCCCCGCCCGCCATGGCCAGCGCAATGCCCCAGGGGTGAAAGCTCCGCTTTTTGTGCAGCAGCATGCCCACAAACACGGGCGGCACAACACCGCACACATAAATATCATTGGCCATGAGCAGCAGGGCCAGAATGCCCTTGCCGGGAAGCGCCAGCAGCAGCCCGGCCACGCCCAGCACCGCCATGCACAGGCGGCAGGCCGAAACCCCTGGCTGTTGCAAAATGTCGTTGCTGCACACCGAGGCCGCCGTCATCAGGCAGGAATCCGCCGACGAAACAACGGCGCTGAAAATGCCAAGCAGAATGATGGTGGAAGCCCATGAAGGCAAATGCGCCAGCAGCGCGGCGCTCAGCACCTGCTCCGGCGGCGTGCCCACAGGCACCAGCGCCCGGCAGGCAATGCCCAGCGCCACGATGATGGCCGCCGTAACCGCCAGGCCCGCCACAGCCATAAGCCCGCCCTTCACGGCCGCGCCGCTGTCGCGCGCGCTCAGCATCCGCCCGAACAGCATGGGGCAAACCACATAGCTGCCGCCGAGAATGCACAGGTAATAGCGCAGCTTGGACACGGGAAAATCCGCATTGACCGCCTCAAGGCGCACAGCGGCAAGCGCCTGCCCGCCGCCCCCCTGAATGGTCAGCGCCAAGGCAATCACCAGGGCCAGCAGCACAATGGCGAACTGCCACACGTCGCTTTTCATAACGGCGGCCTGCCCACCGGCCAGGGTGTAGGCCATCAGCGCCGCCGCGCCCAGCAGCAGAGAGGCTGTTTGCCCCAAGCCCGTGAGCGGCGCGATGATGGCGGCCATGGCGCTGAACTGCGCGGCCAGAATGGCCATCCACGCCACGACGATGATAACGGAAGCCAGCGGGCGGCTGGGCGCGCCAAGATAGGCCGTGAGCATTTCCGGCATGGTCATGGCCCCGCTTTCACGCACCTTGCGGGCCAGCAGCAGGCTCAGCACAAGCAGCCCAAGAACGCCGGAACCCAGCCACCAAAAGGCGGGGGTGCCCACCTGCCAGGCCAGCCCGGCCATGCCCATGGTGGCTGAACCGCCCACGCACGAGGCCACGATGGACAAGGCGACCGTGGCGGCCGAACTGCTGCGGCTATTGACGAAATAGGCCGCGCGGTCCGTGCCCTTACGGGCGGACCACAGGGCCATGCAGAACAATGCTCCAAGATATGCGAACAACAAGGTCATGTCAGGTGCGCCCCCTCGCGCAAGGCCCCTTCCACGGCGGCGCACAGGCTTTGCGCATCCTCCGGCGGGGTGATGTAGGGAGGCATGAGGTAGACAAGCCGGTTGAACGGCCGCAGCCACACCCCATGGTTTACAAAATAGGTCTGCAAGGCGGCGGTATTGACCGGCTCGCGCGTTTCCACAACGCCTATGCCGCCCAGAACGCGCACATCCTCCACGCCTTCAAGGCCAACACAGGGCGCAAGGCCGCGGCGCAAGGCCGCTTCCAGCGCGGCCACCCGCCCCTGCCAGTCTTCTTCGGCCAACAGGTCAAGGCTGGCTCCGGCCACAGCGCAGGCAAGGGCATTGGCCATAAAGGTGGGGCCGTGCATGAACACGTTGCCGTTGGCGCAAACGCTGCCCGCGACCTCTCCGGTGCAGGCCGTGGCGGCCAGCGTGAGCACGCCGCCCGTCAGCGCCTTGCCGCAACAAAGAATATCGGGCGTAACGCCCGCCCATTCCGCCGCGAACATCTTGCCCGTGCGCCCAAAGCCGGTGGCGATTTCATCAAAAATCAGCAGCGCCCCCGCCTGACGGCACAGAGCGGCCAGGCCACGCAAATATTCGGGGTGGTAAAACCACATGCCGCCCGCGCCCTGCACCACAGGTTCCAGAATGACGGCGGCGATCTCGTGGCCGTGCTCCGCCAGCAGGCGGCGCGCATCATCAAGGCTGGCCGGGTCAAAAGGCTGGTCAAAGCGGCAGGAAGGACGCTCCATGAATATCTGCCGCGGCAACATGGCGGTAAACAGGCTGTGCATGCCCGTTACCGGATCGCAGACCGACATGGCCCCAAAGGTATCGCCATGGTAGCCGCCGCGCGGCGTCAAAAAACGCGTGCGCCCCGCCTCGCCCCTGCCCCGCTGGCATTGCAGGGCCATTTTGAGCGCCACTTCAACAGCCACGGAACCGGAATCGGCAAAAAATATCCGTTCCAGGCCGCGCGGCATGAGGTGCAACAGCCTTTCGGCCAGGGCCACCGCCGGTTCGTGCGTCAGCCCGCCAAACATCACATGCGGCATGCGCCCGGCCTGGGCGTGCAGGGCCTCCAGCAGCCGGGGGTGGTTGTAGCCATGCACGGCGGCCCACCAGGAAGACATGCCGTCGATCAAATTTTTGCCGTCGCGCAGTGCAATGCGGTTGGCGCGGGTGCGCTCCACAGCGCAGAGCTGCGGCGGGCGCACGGAAGAAGCATAGGGGTGCCACACTGCGGCATGGTCGCGGCGCACAAGCGCGGCGGCCGCCGATTCCGGTGAAGATTCCCACGCCGTTTGCAGCAGATGGCGCGCCAGCGGGGCCAAAAGGCCGCTCAGGGTTTGCCAGCCCTCTTCGTTCAGGCGCGGCACGCGGGGCAGCTCCACCACCGGAGCCTGAAGCCCCTGTTGCGCCAGCCTTTCGCGCAGCATGGCGGCATTGTCGGCCAGCATGGCTTTCACATCCACGCCGGGGCACCCGGCGGAGGGATCAGCAGAAGGCACAAGCGCCACGCCCGCCAGCTGCAGGCCGCTGCGGCGCACAGCTTCCAGCGAAAGCAGCATGTGGTTGAGCCCGCCCAGATAATTGCCGCCCACCAGCAGCACGGGCAACCCCAGCGCGGCCATAAGGTCCAGCATGTCTTCGCGTTCGTTCAAGGGCACGCGCAAGCCGCCCGCGCCTTCCAGAAGCAGCAAATCAGCCTTGCTTTCGCGCCAATGGGCCAGAATGTCGGCGCGCAGGCCCTCGCCGCAAAGGCGCACGCCCTCGCGGGCCGCCGCCATATGGGGCGAGGCAGGCAACGCAAAACAGCGCAGGGTTGCGGGCGGCAGCGCGGGCTGCTGGGCGGCGCTTTTGGGCATGCCCGCAACAGCGGCGGCATACACGGCGGCATCGGCCATGGGCGCTGTGAGGGCCTGCGTTGGCGGCACGCCCGTCTGCACTGGCTTGACGGCCTGAACAACGCCCCCCGCTGCAAGCAGGGCACGCAGCAACGCGGCCGTAAACACCGTTTTGCCCACATCCGTGCCCGCGCCGGAAACAAAAAAGCCGCGCAACGGACGGGCCGCCCCGCGATCAGCAGGCGGCGTCACAACGAACCTCCAGGCCCTGTTGCGCTATCATTTCAAGATCATGGGCAATGCTCCACCCATGGGTTGTAAGATAGTCGCCCGTCATCAGGGCATTGGCTCCGGCGGCAAAAATCTCGTTTTGCCGTTCGCCCAGCGCAAGCGGCCTGCCCCCGCACACGCGCAGGGTCGCCTGCGGCAGAATATGCCGAAACAGGGCAATGATGCCGAGCGCCTCGTCGGCGGCAAGGGGCGGCTGCCCGGCCAGCGGCGTTTCAGGGTGCGGGTGCAAAAAATTCATGGGCACATGGCGCACGCCAAGCTTTTTCAGGCTAAAGGCAAAATCCACGCGGTCTTCCCATGTTTCGCCCAGCCCAAACAGTCCCCCGGAGCACACCGCCAAACCGGCCTGGCCCGCGCGCAGCACCGTGTCGCGGCGCTGTTCCCAGGTTTGGGTGGTGCAGATGCTGGGGTAATAGCCGTGGGATGTTTCAAGATTATGGTGAAACCTGGTCAACCCCGAGGCGGCAAGCCGTGAAAAATCCTCTGCCGTCAGCTTGCCCAGCGAGGCGCACACACGGGGGCGCACGGCATCGGGCAATCCGGCTATGACCTTGCGCAGCCGCGCAAGTTCCTCGCCGTTCAGGGCCGAACCGCTGGTGACAACGCCTATGCGCGCCACGGGAAGTTTTGCCAGGCGCAAAATGCGCTCGCGCAGTTCTTCATCGGGCAGCAGGGGAAAAACATCAATGGGCGTGTGGTTATGCCTGCTCTGAGAGCAGAAACGGCAGTCCATGGAGCAGTTGCCGCTTCTGGCGTTGATGATGGCGCACAAAACGATGCTGCGGCCAAAGGCCGCTTCGCGCAACGCGGTTGCACTGGCATAAAGCCGCTCCCTTGGCAGGGATAGCAATGCCAGGGCATCGGCGGGCGTTGCCGCCGCCAGAAAATCAGTCATGTGGCAAACCCTGGAAAAAACACGATGAGGGGGAAAAACTCATTGCCACGGGGCCAGGCCATGCCTTGGCCCCTGGCGACCAAGGAGGCAACATGCCATTTTTTCGCCCAAAAAAAAAGCCCGCCAAAGGGGCGGGCGTGATGCCGGGATTACTGAACCTTGCGGCGTTTTTCCCACAGCTTCATATCTTTCATCTTTTTGCGGCGTTCGCGCTGCAGAGCTTTGCACACAAGCGGCGCATCCTTTTTGAAGCCCCACTTTTCGCGGTATTCCGCCGTGGTCATGCCGTGGCTCGCCAAATGGCGCTTGGTAAGAATTTTGAAGCTCTTGCCGCACTCAAGGCAGGTGACGGACTTTTCCTTCACCGATTTGCGAGCTTCCATGGCCATTTCGCCGCTATCCAGCTCCACAGGAGCTTCGCCTTCGGCAACAGCCTTGATGCCCTGAGCCACTTTCTGTATAAAGGCGGCGATTTCTTCTTCACTCATCACGCGAACGCCAGCTTGCGCTCTGGTGATCTCCAGCGCCTCTTTCAGATAATCATCCATAATTACCCCTTTATTGTCTTCAACATGCTCAACCGGACGCGCTGCAATGCCGCCTGACTGATCACTGAACAGAAAATTTTGGCAACCTACCGTCCAGATGGGGAGAACATACACAGCAGCTATTGCTTCGTCAATGTATCATTCCCTACAACAAAAAAATACGTTGTCTTTTTTATATAACCGTTGTTTCGGAATGTATTATTTTTTTGCAGTTACTGGCGTGACGCAGGCCGGAACACACACGGAAAAAGCCGGGGCCGCATGAAAAAAAGCTTTTCAAACGGCCCCGGCCCGGCGATCAGACGCCACGAAAGATTATGTTTCGGGCATACTATTTTGCGTTTATCACATCATACTGTGAAACCGTACCCAAAAACCGCTGATCCATATACTGCCAAAGAATGTTTTTCGCATAGCTGCGCTGAATGCCCGAGAGGTTTTCGGGCAACGGCCCCACGGCAAACGCGGCATGGGCGCGCTGCTCAAACGCGCGCAGCTGCTCTGTCTGGCCGCTGGGCAAGGTCTTCAGGCCAGCGAAGTTTTCCGGCAAGGGCTCACGATATTCCATCACCAGCTTGGTGTCGTTGAAATTGTAACGGGCCGCAAAACTGCGCGCCAGCCAGCTTGTGGTTGTACCCTCGGGGACGCCGGCAACGGCGGCAAAGGGGTCATACTTGCCGCTCACAATATATGTGCAGGCGTCGTACCCCACGTTGTTGAATATCTCCACGCCCTTATCCACGCTGAAAGAGCGGTAGCCGTCGCTATCCCAATACCATCCGTAGGGGGCATCGGCCAAAGCCACCACAGCTAAAGAATCCCGCACCGAACCTTTGCCGTACACGGCAAGCCACGTCCGCACGGGCAAGCCGCCCAAAGCGCCTGTTCCGTTCAAACTGGCGGTGCCCTCCCCGCCCGTGATAAGGGGCATGCCCACAGCTTTCATGCTGATGGGGGGTCTGGCGGTGGATACATAGGCATCACCCTGCATGCCTCTTTGCAACGCGCTGGTGCAACCGGCCGCAAGCACAAGCAAAGCCGCTGCGGCGCAAAGCAACATTCTTTTCATATACCCTCCCTGGGCTGGTGGTTCACCGGCGCCCAAAGGACGCTCTCGCGTACACTGCGCCTCCCCGCCATTCAGAGAAGCGCCTGAGTTATTATATTCCAGGGGCCACGCGCACGCAATGCGCGCAAAGCCGCAACGGGCGAAAAGTAGCTTTTCGCTCATGCGTAAGAGGTATGCCCGTTTTTTGAAAAGGCAAGGTGAAGACAGGCTGGCCGCGTCAATGCGCGCCAACCAGCGCTAGGGGGCTTTGGCGGCGGGCTGAGGCTCGGGAGCCTTCTGTTGCCCGCCCGGCATGTAGCTTTGCAGGTCGCGAGAAACTTCAAACGTATGCAGCTCGGCGGTGGCCGCCTTGGCAAAGGGCGAATCGGCATGGTTGCGCACGATATCCTCAAGCAGCGCCTGCGCCCGCGTGGCGTCGCCCAACTTGCGGTAAAGACGGGCCTCGCGAAAACGCAGCCCCGGATATTCGGGCGAATTTTTCGGCACAAAGGCGTTATAGCGTTGCAGCCATTCCAACGCTTCGGGAACGCGGTTGCCCACCTCGCAAATATCCATCAGGGCAAGCATGGCATCCTTGATGCGCTGCGGATCCGCCTTGTCCGAGCGCTCGTCCTGAAGCTGGGTGAACAGCTCTATGACCTTGCGGTTGAAGGTATAGGCGCTGTGAATATCTTTGCGCTGTTCCGCGTCACGGGCCAGAAAATAGGTGGCGTAGGCCCGCTGATAAAGAGGAATATCCTGCCGCTCCGCCAGGCTGCGCCACATGGCCAGCGCCGGGCCTGACAGATTGAGATTTTGGGCCGAAAGCGCCATGGCGTAGTCAAGCTGGTTGCGCAACTGAGGCTTGAGGGGCCAGCCGGAAACCAGCTTGCCAAGATCAAGAATTTTTGCCCAGGCCCCGGCCTTAAGGTATCTATTGAAGAATTCGGTAAACGCCGCCGGGCCGTATTGCGGGTCCATGGGCGATTTAAGAAATTCAGAAAGCATCGCAAGCGCGCGTTCATCCTCGCCTTTTTCCAGCATGGCCTCGGCCAGGGCATAGCGCAGGCGCGGGTCTACGGCCCCATAGCGCTGCCGCACCAGCGGAAAACCGTTCCACAAAATGAGGATGCGGCCATAATTTCTTTCGGCCAGGGAATTATCCAGCTCTTTCTGAAAAGACAGCCAGATGATGTCGCGCGCTTGCGCAACATTGGCGTTTTCAGGGTAGCCGTCGATAAAGTCCGCCGCTTTGCCCATGGCCTCGGTATAACGCTTGCTCCAGTAGAGCCACATGGCCTCTTTCAGGCGCGCAAGAATCGATTCGGGGGCCGTGCGCGAACCGGCCGCAAGGCTGGCGTAGACGGATGGCAGGTTGCCCCCCGCCGCCCTGGCGAAAACCTGGCTCATGGCTTCATAGGTGATGGGAGATTCATAGATCCCCCCTTCAGCGATGCGCAGGCTGGCCAGCCGCGCCGCGTGGCTTCCCGAAAAATGCCGTTCAATGTAGTGATACAAAAAATCGGCCGCGGGCCTGTTGCCAAGGCGGGTGTAGATATCGCCCATTTTTAGCAGCAGGCTGTCGTCGCCGGGCTGCCCCGGCAACAGGTTGTAATAAAGCCAGTAAAGAGCCAGGGCCGCCGCAGGCTTGTTCAGCGCTTCGTCGTTGCCGCCCTGAAGAAAGAGAAACGTAGGGTCTTCAATATAATAACGCGGCCAGCGCTTGCTGATAAAATCCAGAATAACCTGTGCGTTTGCATACTTGTGCTGGTTGCTCAGCGCTTTGGCAAGCCCCACTGAAGCCTCCTGAAGGGAGGAGGATTCGGGATATTTGTCCAAAACGATGGAAAACGACTGCTCGGCCTGCGCGTCAAGATGGCGCTTGAGCTGCGCTTTGCCCAAGGCCGTGAAGCCCTGCGCCACACCCGGAAAATCGGGATAACGCCGGTACATGGCCACAATGTAGCCGCCAGCATCCACAAGATTGCCCACGTTGACGTTGGCAAGCCCCAGCCGCAACAGAGCGCCGGGCACGCGCGGCGAACGCAGGTTGGCGTTCATGGCCTCGCTGGTGGAAGAAACGATGGGCTCAAACCCCGCCAGCGGATTATCCGCATATCTGGCCCAGAGGCAGTCGCTGATGTAATACAGCGCCTTTTCGCGCATCTCAGGCGTCAGGGTGGGAATTTCCTTCAGCTTTTCCAGCTGCGGCAAGGCCTCAACAAATTTGCGCTCGCCGATCAGGCGCTCCGCCTCTTCCATCATTTTTTTGGGGTCGGCGGGTTTGGGCACGGGGTTGCCCTTTTCGTCCACATAAATGACGGGGCGCGGTTCTTCCTTTTTTGCCTGCTCTTCCTTGCCATGCCCCTCCTTGGAGGGAGTAGGCAAGCCAACGACTTTGTCCGAAACCTTGCCCGAAACATCCCCCACAATGTCCTCAACCTTGGCCGTCGCAGTTGCGGCGGCAGGAACGGAAGCAGGAGTGGAAGCAGGGCTGGCAACGGGCGCGGGCCGGGCAGCAGCTGCACGGGCCGGGGCCGGAGCCGGGGGCGCGGCTTGCGGGGCTTGTGGGGTTTGCGTGGCGGCAGGTTGGGGAACAGGCCGGGCGGGCGCGGCAACGGGCTGCGGTTGCGTTACGGGCTGCGGTTGCGCCTGAGTGGGAGCAACGGACGCGGCTTGCGGCGCGGCGGCGTTTTGGCCTGCGCCATTGCCGCCTGCGGCAGTGGCCCTTGCCGTATTGGAGCCTGCGGCGGGAATACCATTGCTGGATTGGGGCGCAACAGCAGCGCCAACCGCCTGATTGGCGGGGTTTTGCGCGGCGGGAGCCGCAGCAACGGGCATGGCCGCCGCCTGCGGGACAGCCGGGGGCTGTGCGCCCACTGCGGCGGGAGCAGCCGCGCCGCTGGTCGCCGCCGGATTTGGAAGCGACGTGGAAAGCCCCTGAGCTTCGGGCCAGTTTTCAGGCCCGCCGGTGTTCACCCTGCCAAACAGGCTTTGCCCGTCAATGGCAAGGGCACGAGCGTTTTCACCCGGCGTGGGCGAAGCCGCACCAGCAGCGGACGGGGTTGACGTGGCGGCTTCGGCAGCATGAGCGGTTTCCGCACCCGGCAGGAGAGAAAAATTCCATCCCCGTTCGGCTGCCGCGTCTTTCATGCGCGCCGCCATTTGGGAAAAAGACATGGAAGCCGCGCCCTGAAAAACCTCATCAACAACCTTTCGGCTTCGGTTCAAGGCCTCTTTCACCGCTGCCGGGGGCAAATCCGCAGCACTGGCAGCCGCAGTGGAGCCAGCAGGCGAAACCGCGCCCACCGGTGTTTCCGGGGCGGCGGGCAAGGGCGCTGCGCCCTGCTGGGAAGCGCTTGCCTCCGGCTGCGCACCGGCGGCAAAAATTTCTATGTCGATCTGCTTCGGCGAAGGACGCCGCAAGTTGTGGCTCACGGCACGGGAAGAAAGGTTTATGCGAATCTGGCCGTTGGAAATGCCAAGGCCTTCCAGCAGGGAACCCGCAGCGGGCGCTGGCCCACGGCGTTCCAGCGTTGGCGTGCCGCCGTCAAGAGACAGCAAAAGCGAGCTGGACCCGCCGCGCACAAGCCTGCGCACCTGGCCGGGATTGTCCAGAACAAAGCTCAGGCGTTCTTCACCCGCAGGCCGCCCGCCCTCGCCCGCCAGCGGCGTCCAGCTCCAGCTCATGCCAAAGGCGGGCATGGCCGCGAGCACCGCGCCAAGCACCAACAGCCAAGCCCCCCACAGGCAAAACGACCTGACGGGCAGACTGGCAAAAGCGGTGATATGGGGCCGTTGCGCGGCGAAAAAATGTTTGTTCACATGCACTTCGCAAAAAATTGTGTGGCTTCGGGGCCGCAATATTTTATGCAAACATCATGCCGCTATAAATTACGTTTTTTGAGCTTTTCTATCAGCGTGGTGCGCTTGATGCCCAAAAGCTCGGCGGCCTGGTTCTTTACCCCTTCCGCCCTGCCCAGGGCCTCGTCGATCAGGCGGCCCTCAACGGCATCAAGAAAGTCTTTAAGATTCAGCCCGTGCGCGGACAGCACAGCCAGATCGGGCCACACAAAAGCGCCGCTCCGCGCGGGAGCGGCCGCCTCCGGTGCGGAAGACGCGGCAACGGCCTGGGGGGCGGCTGCCTCCGGCGTTGGCTCCGGGGCTGGCGCTTCGGCCTTCTCCCCTGCCGGTTCCGGGGCTGCGGGCGTTTCGTCCACAGGCGGCAGCAGGGCCAGATCGCCCACATGATCCAGAATTTTCTGCGGCAGGTCTTCCACGCACACCACATCGCCATCGACCAGAATGCTCATGCGTTCCATGAAGTTTTCAAGTTCACGAACATTGCCGGGCCAGGCATAGGCGGCCAGAACGCGCCGCGTGGTTTCATCAAGTCCCAGCGTGGGGCGGGATTTTTTGGCGCAAAAATGGTTGAGAAAATACCTTGCCAGCAGCAGCACATCGTTGCCGCGCTCGCGCAGAGGAGGAAGATGCAGGGGAATGACGTTAAGGCGATAGTAGAGGTCTTCACGAAAGCGCCCGGCGGCAACTTCCACTTCCAGATCACGGTTGGTGGCGGCAACAATGCGCACATCAACCTTTTTGCAGCCCGTGCCGCCCACGCGCTCGATTTCTTTTTCCTGAAGCACGCGCAAAATTTTGACCTGAAGGCTCAGCTCCATCTCGCCTATTTCGTCAAGAAAGATGGTGCCGCCATCAGCCATTTCGAACCGGCCGGGCCGGGAACGGATGGCATGGGTAAACGCGCCTTTCTCGTGTCCGAAAAGCTCGCTTTCAAGCAGTTCTTTAGGAATGGCCCCGCAGTTGATGGGCACAAAGGGCTTTTCGGCCCTGCGGCTGTTGGCGTGCAAGGCACGCACGAGCAATTCCTTGCCAGTTCCGGATTCACCGGTTACAAGCACTGTGCTGTCAGTGGGCGCGACTTTGCCGAGAATTTTGAAGACTTCGGCAAGGCTGGTACTCTGGCCGATAATGCCGCTTGTGTTCAACTCCATGTGCATTCCCCGCATGCGTGTCCTTTCCTGTGTCAATACACTGACACGCGCCGGATTACCAGTAAAAATGCGGTTCAGCCTTCGCTTTTACTTCCAGCCCAGCCATTTTTGCCATGAACCACGCTTCCGCTATTGCCCCCGCAGCGCAAAACCATTCCGTTTTGCCCCCCTGCCCGCTCAACGCCTCCCGCCCGGAACTGCTGCAAGCACTGGCCGAGGGGCGCAATCTTGTGCTCAGCGCCTTGCCGGGAGCGGGCAAAAGCAGCCGCGTGCCCCTGTGGCTCCTGGACCAGCCGTGGCTGGCCGGGCAACGCATTTTGCTGCTGGAGCCGCGCCGTGTGGCAGCGCGGGCGCTGGCCCGCTACATGGCCTCACTGCTGGGCGAAGAACCGGGCGGCGTTGTGGGCTACCGCATGCGCGACGAAAGCCGCGTGAGCGCCAGCACCCGCGTTGAGGTGGTCACGGAAGGCGTGCTGACCCGCATGTTGCAGGAAAACGCCGAGCTGCCCGGCATTGCCTGCGTGATTTTTGACGAATTTCACGAACGCTCGCTGACGGCCGATACCGGCTTGGCGCTCTGCCTGGAAAGCCAGGCGGCCCTGCGCCCCGATCTGCGCCTGGCCGTCATGTCGGCCACGCTGGATGTGCAGGCCGTGGCCGCGCTTATGGGAAACTGCCCCGTTGTCCTTTGCGAAGGGCGAACCTTTCCCGTGGAAATGCGCTATCTGCCGCCGCAGTTGCGCGCCGGGCAGTTCACCGGCGGGGTCGATGCTTCCGGCCCGCTGCTGTGGCGACACATGGCGGCGGTGATCAGCCATCTGCTGCGCACGGAACAGGGCAGTTTGCTGGCCTTCTTGCCCGGAACTGGCGAAATTCACCGTCTTGCGGCCATGCTCGAAGACGCCCTGCCGCCGCAAACCCTGCTCTGCCCGCTTTACGGCAATCTCTCCGCGCGCGAACAGGACGCGGCCATAGCCCCGCCCCCGCCGGGCCTGCGCAAGGTGGTGCTGGCCACGTCCATTGCTGAAACTTCGCTGACCATCGAAGGCGTGCGCCTGGTTGTGGATAGCGGCCTTGCGCGGTTTTCGCGGTTTGACCCGGCCAGCGGGCTGACCAGCCTTGCAACGCAACGCGCCACCCTGGCGGAAGCCGCGCAGCGCGCAGGCCGCGCCGGGCGCACGGAACCGGGCATCTGCTGCCGCCTGTGGGCCAGGGAACAGGAAAACGGCATTCGCCCGCACGCCCGCCCCGAAATTCAGGATGCCGATCTCAGCGGCCTTGCGCTGCAACTTGCCGTGTGGGGCGCTTCAGACCCGGCGGGCATGCCGTGGCTCACGCCGCCGCCCCCCGCCCATCTGGCCGTGGCCAGGCAAAGCCTTCAGGCGTTGGGCGCGCTTGACGGGCATTTGCGCCCCACCGCCCTTGGACGCGCCATGGCGGCTCTGCCGCTGGAGCCGCGCACGGCGCGCCTGTTGCTTTGGGGCGGCGAAAACGGGCATGCCGCGCTGGCCACCTGCCTGGCCGCCCTGCTGGAGGAACGCGACCCGCTGGCGCAAGGGGCGGGAAAGCGCGAGGGCGCGGGCCAGGCAACGCCGGGATGCGACCTGCGCCGCCGCCTCGACTGGCTCTGCCATGAGGGGGCTTCCGCATCCGGGGCGCACGGCGCGCGTGAACGCCTGCGGCGTCAAGCGCAGCGGCTGTTGCGGCTGACCCCGGGCCTAAAAAATTGCGGTTCCGCCCGCGCCGCGCAGAGTGGGCGCAAAAGCACGGACGATCTTTTTTCTTTGGCTGCCGCCGACGCGGCCGCTCTGGGCCTGCTGCTGGCCTTTGCCTGGCCGGAACAGGTAGGCATGCGGCAGAACGAGGCGCAACCGCAGGCAGGCGGCAAACCCCAGGGCAATCTGATTCCCACGACCCCGTTTTTACTGCGCTCTGGCAGGGCGGCATGCCTGCCGAACGACGACCCGCTCTCGCGCCAGCCCTTTCTGGCCGTGGCGCAGCTGGACGGGGCCGCCCCGCGTGGGCGCATACGCCTTGCCGCCGCCTTGTCGCAGGAAGATATGGAAAGACTTTTCAGCGGAAGCATTCGTGATGAAGACCGCCTGAACGTATCGGAAACCGGGCTGGTCAGCGCGCGCCGTCAACGAGTGCTGGGCGCGCTTGTTCTGGAAGATGCCCCGCTGCCACGGCCGCTGCCGGAGCAGTGCGCCGCCGCGCTGTGCGAGCATGTGCGCGCCCGTGGGCTTGCCTGCCTGCCCTGGAGCGATGCCGCCCGCCAGTGGCGCGCGCGCGTGGCCTTGATGCGCGGGCTGGAGGGCGAGGCCTGGCCAGATGTTTCGGAAACGGCCCTGCTGGAAAGTCTGCACGTCTGGTTGGCCCCCGCGCTGCAGCGGGCGCTTGCGCCAACCAGAGAAACGGAACGCAAACAAAACCGAACCAATTCACTGGCCGCGCTCACGCCCGAAGGGCTGCAGGAGGCCGTGGCAACAGTGCTGCCGGGCCGGTTGCGCCGCGTGCTGGACCAGCAGGCCCCAACCCAGTGGCAGGTTCCCTCGGGGGCCATGCGCCCCATTGTCTATGGTGATGACGGCGGTCCGTGGCTGGCCGCCAAGCTTCAGGAAATGTTCGGCTGCGTGGAAACACCGTGCATTGCCGGGGGCCGCGTGGCGCTTTCGCTGCACCTCAATTCCCCTGCGGGCAGGCCGTTGCAGGTCACGCGCGACCTCGCCCACTTCTGGCGCGCTGGGTACCCCGCCGTTCGGGCGGAAATGCGGGGCCGCTACCCCAAGCACCCCTGGCCGGAAGATCCCCTTGCCGCCACGGCAACAGTGTTGACCAAAAAGCGGCTGGAGCAACATCGGCAAAAGGGCTGACCCCCGCCGGACTCATCGGCAAGGCCCGTCCGCGCCCCCTTCGGGACTGTTGCGCGCAGGCGTCAGCCCCTCCGTTTTGCCTGTTATGCCCAAAACAAGGGGGCAACGGCAGTGTTTCAGTAAAACAGCGTAGGAGCTGCGGTGCGGTTGGGAGGCGGCTTTGGCGCGGGGCTAAAAAAGCCCCCGCTCCGTTAATGCGCCCACAAAGGCGCGCGCGCGTTTTTCGCTGTAATATTCTTGGCCGGGCAGCACAAAGCCCACATGCCCACCGTGCGGGGCCACCTCAAGATGCAGGCATGAGCTTTGCTCCGCCGTCTTCCACGGGTAGCACGAAGGCGCGCAAAAGGGATCGTCCGCCGCCAGCAACAGCAGCGTGGGCACCGTGATGCGCGGCAAATCAGGCAACACCGTATTTTTTTCCCAATAATCACGGGCCGAAGCAAAACCAAACGCCGGCGCGGTGAAACGCTCGTCAAATTCCGCGAATGTGTGGATTTTTTCCACGCCATCCACGGAAGGATAGGTGGGAAACCGCGCGGCCTTTTCCCGCACCTTTTCCCGCAACGTGCGCAAAAAGTACCACATATAGACGCGGCAGGCGGGGCCATCCATCACAGGGGCCGCAGCGGCCAGGTCGCAGGGAACGGAAACGGCCACAGCCGCCTTGACCAGCAGGGAAACGCCATCGCCCCCCAAATAGCGGCACACCTGATTGCCCCCCATGCTGAAGCCCGCCAGCAACAGCGGCCGGTCAAACTCCTCCGCAAAGCGCACCACGGTGCGCAGATCTTCAATTTCGCCCATGTGGTAGAGGCGCGCGGTGCGGTTGCTCTCGCCAGAACAGGAGCGCATGTTCCAGGCCACAACGTCAAACCCCAGGGCGCGCAACACGTTGGTCATGCCCAGCATGTATTTGCGGCGGCTGTTGCCCTCCAGCCCATGCGAAACAACGGCCAGGCCCCGGCCCATGCCAAAGGCGTGCTCCTCGCCGTTTTTCCCCAATGAAGGATGCAGGTCCACATCCAGAAAATCGCCGTCGGGCGTGTCTATGCGTTTGCGGCGCATGGCAGTAGAGATAGCGGGATGGGGCCGAAACAGGACGGGCCACATGGTGTTGGCGTGGCCGGTGCGCACATACCAGGGCGCACGGTATGAAGAAGCAATAACAGGCATGACACTCTCTGCGCGAAGGTAAAAGGGGCCTGCGGCATATGGCGGCATGCCCGGGCACGGCCAACCGTGTGCGCAATGGCGCGCGGCGGGCGTGGACCAATGGGGTTAGACGCGGGATTGCCGCACAGAGCCCAACAAAGGCCGCAACTGGGACCGCAACTGAGGCGGGGCGGGGCGCTCTGGTGTGCATCGGGGTGCATCAGAACACATCGGAACGCCTGTCCCGATGCCGGAAAGCGCGGTCCGTCCGCAATCCCTTCGCCGCTGTCCGCACACAGGGCTTGGCAGCCGTCGAAGCCTCGTATAGGTTCACCGCATGCGTAAAGCACCACAAAATAGCGCCTCGCGCGAAATACTGTCAAACCCCGCCCGCAGGGCTGAAAATTCCACGCCTTCCGCTCCGCGCAGGCCTGCCGCGCCCCAACCGACGGAGCAAACGCGCCGCGAACACGCCGCAACGCCGCCCCCGGCTCCGTCCCGCGCTGCGGCAAGCCCCCCTGCGCCCGCCTGTGCCCACGACCATGCGGCCAGTCATGATCATGGGCATGGTCATGAGCATGAGCACGGGCATGAGCACGGGCATGACGGACAAGCTTCTGGCTGTGGACACGCCAGCGCAAAAGAATCCGCCCGCGTTAGCAAAGCGACACCGCAACGCCCCACCGACGAGGCGGACCGCCACGTTGACGTGCTGATTCTTGGAGCGGGCGCTGCCGGTTTGATGTGCGCGCGGGAGGCGGCCAACGCCGGGTTGCGCGTGGCCCTGCTGGAGCGCGGCCCCCTGCCGGGGCGCAAACTGGCCGTGAGCGGCGGGGGCAAGGCCAACTTTACCAACCGCGAGGTTAGCGCCGGGCATTACCGCTGCGATGGTGCGGCGGGAAGCGATTTTTGCGCTCCAGCCCTGAAGGCTTTTACGCCGGAGCACATGCTGCGGCTTGTGCGCGCTTGGCGTTTGCCGGTTGAAGAGCGCGATCACGGCCAGATGTTTCTGACAACCTCGGCGCAACGCCTGGTGGGCGCGCTGAAGGATGATTGCCTCAAGGCTGGCTGCCGCCTTGTCTGCAACGCCAACGTGACCGAAGCCCGCTTGCTGCCAGATGGATTTGCCGCGCAGACGCCGCAAGGCCTGTGGCAGGGCACGGCCATGGTGCTTGCCATGGGCAGCCCGGCCTGGCCGCAGGCTGGCGGCAGCGGCTCGGGCTACAAACTGGCGGCGGCATTTGGGCACGGCATTGTGCCCCCCAGCCCTGTTCTCGCGCCTTTGCGGCTCGCCTCGGGGTGTTCGCTGCTTGACTTGGCGGGCATAAGCCTGCCCGTGCGCGTGAGCCTGGGCGCCCGGCAATGGGAGGATGATCTGCTCTTCACGCACGAAGGCCTGAGCGGCCCCGCAGCGCTGAAAGCCTCACTGTTTTGGAAGCACGGCATGCCGCTGACGCTGGATTTTCTGCCGCAAGAAGACCTGGCCGCCATGCTGGATGCCCCGCAGGCGGGCAAACAGACGCCGCGCGCCATGCTGGCCCGTCACCTGCCGCAGCGCCTTGTGGACGCCATTTTGCCACCGGAAACCGCGCGCCGCAAAGCTGCCGAACTTTCACGCGCGGCGCGGCAAAGCATTGTGGACGCGGTGCGGCATTACACGCTTACGCCCACAGGCGTTGCCGGGCTGCAAAAAGCCGAAGCCTGCGCCGGGGGCGTGAATACGGACGAGATTGACCCGCACGACATGCGCAGCCGCTTGTGCGCAAACCTTTTTATCGTGGGTGAGCTGCTGGATGTGACGGGGCTTCTGGGCGGGTATAACCTGCATTGGGCCTGGGCCAGCGGCATTGCGGCGGCCAGATCAATGGCCAGATCAATGGTAAAATCGATGGCGAAATCGACGGCAGAATCGACGGACCAATCGCTCGACAGACCGTTGCCCCAATAGCTGACCACATAACTGGCCCTAATGCGCGGTCAGCTAGCTGCCCACAGCGGCGGCCGGTCACAGCCGCAAACGCCGGGGCAGCGGCCAAATCCGCAGGCCAGAGCACGCAAGGGGCGCAAGCGCTGCTCCTGCGGGCAAAAGGCCGCTAAATGCGGTTGCAGTAAACGTTTTCCAAAAAATGTTCCATGGCCGCATCCGCCTGGCGGATGTAGTCCTGAAGGGGAAATTCTGCCTTGCAGGCCGGGCAGCGCATGAACACTTCGTGGCAGGTACGGGCAATGTGCAGGGGCGCGCCGCAGGTGGGGCAGGCAAGCGTGGTTTCCACATCGCGAGGGGCGGAAAAAGCCATGGCAGCTCTTTTGGTAAAAGGTGACAAACCGGTTGCCGCAAGGGAAAAACGCCCAATCTGGCGCTCTCCGCAACAGCCTTAGGCTGCGGCAATGCTCAGCCAGTTCTTAGAGCATTGCGCCCGCTGTTCTGTCAACCAGAGCGCCCCTGTTTCAAACCCCACGCGCCAGCAAGGGCAAGACCGGAGAAATCGCCCGCAAACCAGCGCCAGACAAGGCTCAAATTAGTTATTGCGTCCGGCGTCCGCTCATGCCATAGACGTACAGCCATATTGTTGTAAATGTGGCGCAACCAGTAGAAAACGGACACCGATTATGAAAAAGCTCCTCATGGCCGCCATTGCGCTTATGCTGATTTCCGCCCCTTGCTGGATCAGCACCGAAGCCAACGCGGCAAACACCGCACAGGCGCCTGTGGCGCAGGGCACCAAGGCGCACAAGGCCAGCAAAGCCCACAAGGCCAAAGCCCAAGTAAAGCACAAGAAGGTTGCCGCCAAGGCTCCTGCCAAGGCAAAAAAAGCCCCTGCCAAGAAAAAAGTGCAGGCCATGTAGAATTATCGTGGCAAAAGGCCGGATAAAACCGGCCTTTTGCAGTAGTGAAAGATGCTTTTCTTCGGTTGTGGCCATTTTTTTGCAATGGCTGCCGCTGCATAAAGCAAAAGAGACATCACGCATCAAATGCTACCAAGGCGCTAGTAAAATCTTCGACAATAATTTTTATGTCGTCGATGCAAAATATTCTTGACGTCAGAGCGCTATAACAGTAGTGTGCCCTCGTTATTCATTGGGTGTAGTATTTCTTTTTGCCAGAGACTTTGCGTGGGTAAGGCTTCAAGCGGAAAGTTTACCCCCCCTAACTCAGGAGTCACCATGGCTGTTTCTATTTACGTTGGCAATCTGCCCTTTTCCGCCACCCAGGAAGGCGTTGAAGCCCTTTTCGCCCCTTACGGCGAACCCCTTTCCGTTAAGCTTATCATGGACCGCGAAACGGGCCGTCCCCGCGGTTTCGGCTTTGTCGAAATGGACGAAGCTGATGCTCACAAAGCCATTGAAGCGCTGAACGGCGTCGACTTCGGCGGCCGCACCCTGCGCATCAACCAGGCGGAAGAACGCCGCCCCGCGCCCCGCCGCTGGTAGTCAAAAAAATTTCTGCGATAAAAAGCCGCTGTTTGTTCAGCGGCTTTTTTTATTTCCCAAAATACCCCGTGCTAACTCTTGTGTTCCGCCGCCGTGTCCGGCTTTTTTTGCGGCTGACTACTTTGCATGGTTGCCGTGCGGGGTTTTCCCGAATCAAACTGGCACGCGCCGATGCAATGCACTCCGCCACAGTGCGGGCAGGCATTGCGACGCTGCGGCAAAAAGAGATCGCGCAGAATAGTTAAAAAACGTTTGATCCTCATACTCCGCCACCTATGGGCCTTGGCCCTGCTTACGCGCAGCGCGCGTTCCCAGCAAAAGACTGCCTGCGCCACGCCCAGCAAGACCAGGGTCAGAATTTCAGAGACAAAACCGCCTGAGCTAGCCAACCGCACGGCAAATTTCAGCCCGCAGCTGCCGCCGCCAACTCCAGACAGGCCGGACTCCAGGCAGGCACGGCCATCTGCCTGCACCGACCACTATTCTAATTTTTCTATGCTTCTCCGCTCCCTGCCAGCGCTGCTCGGCTATGGACCGCCACACGTTGGCAGCACGCCCTAAAGATGGCGTGCTGCCTGGAACGGGGGCGAAATACGCCCCCATAGCAGACTATATGGTAAGCAGCTTTTCGTCGTCCTTAAGAATCTTTGTGAAGGTTTCACCGATGTAGAACACTTCATCAACGCCTTCAAGCTGCTTCAATTTTTCGAACAGGCCAAGATTTTCAGCGCATTTGCGGCACGCGGAAACATGCCCACCGGCATCATGGAACTTTTTCAACAGTTCTTGCAGGTTCGCATCTTCGCAAATCAGCTTTACCGTTGCGCCCCACAGAATCAGGTGTACTTCCTTCCACCAGCCTTTCAGCAGGGCATTCGTGGCATACATAAAAACCATATTTTCTGCAGTGATAGGATTATCGTTGGTCCAAAGGATATGCAGACATTCCTTGCTCATGGTGCTACCTCAGCAGGCAAAAGATTCGTTGTGGAGTGATAAGAAAAGGCGGCATTGGCGCGGAAAAAACCATGGGAAAGCGCCGGTTGAGCGATCTGACCAAGGGGAGCCGCCAGAATGCGGGAACCCGCTTGGCAATCATTTTTGATGTGATCATGCACGGCAGGGCTGCCATGTTGCAGCCAGTTGCAGGCAGCCGCGCATCTCATGTCACACGGCATCAAAGCAGGCAGAGGCAAAACATCCAATGGCAGCGCCTGGCTTCACGCCTTGTGCCTCTTGCACATAGCAATGCCCATTGCGAAAGGCAAGCGGCAGGAGCACTCGAAACGTGCTGTCGAGGCAGCGCTTTGCCCCAAATAATGAGGGGAAAAGGCGCACCCCACGCCGCACCGTTATATCGCAAGGTGGCAAACCACCACAAAAAAGCCCCCGGAAACCCAGTTTCGCGGGCGTTAGCGGACCTTCTCGCCCCGCTCTCGGCGGCCCCCCACACGCCGCC
>Ga0183101_1001082_pt1 | contig 21849 bp, 19 predicted proteins | sample Biomet3_FD_127790 | JGI IMG/M metagenome (GOLD analysis project Ga0183101, IMG submission 127790) | Microbial communities from bioreactor (seeded with sewage sludge) at LBNL, California, USA - Biofuel metagenome 3 | ecosystem: Engineered > Bioreactor > Anaerobic > Unclassified ...
GGACTTTTTATCGCATCCTCATTTTTTATTAGGGCAGAGTACAATTATTCTGCATATGGTGATAATCCGATTCTTAATAAACAAAACTTTAGCATTTTTATTTTTATTATAGTGCTGCTAATTTTATTAAGCATAACCTTATATAGATTGTGCTTAAAACTTAATAAGTATAGTAAAAAGATTGTAATTCCAGTAACTTTGCTGTGTTCCTTTGTTATTCAATTAATTATTGTATTTATATTTACACCATTACCTACAGCTGATTCTAGAACGGTATTTACATTGGCTCAGGGAATGCTGTATAACAAAGATTACTCATCCTTTCAAACTGGTGGATATCTTTATATGTTTCCTTTTAATTTTTCCATTGTTTTATATTTAAAAACATTGCTATTTATATTTCCAGATAGCTATCTGGTTATTAAAATCTTTAATATACTATTTACCCTTGTTACAACTTTAATGATTTATTTCATATATAAGGAGATAAATTTTAAATCAAAGGAAAATGACTATGGCGTTTTAGTATTTGCTGCAACATATATACCCTCATTATTTATGTGTAATTACATATATAATGATATTATTGCTACAACATTTCTTACTACTGCTATATACTTTGTAATAAGATTTGTAAAAGAAAAGGCTATTAAGCATATAATTATTTCTTCAATCCTGTTATCCATTGGCAACTATTTTAGAAGCATAGGAGTTATCGTTCTGATAGCTGCAGCTATTTATATTTTACTGAGTGTAAAGAAAATTGGGATTAAGAAGGTAATTATATCTCTTGGAATACTAGCTATGCTGTTTAATGTTCCAGGTTGGACTCAAAATGCTGTTCTACAGTCAAGCGGTATTGTAAATGAATCTGTTAACAAAAACTCTGCGCCTATTTATATGTGGCTTAATATGGGAATCAACATGAATAGGTTCGGTTTTTGGGATAACAAACAAAGCTACAATATTTATCAAGTACAAGGAAACTATAATAAAGAACAAAGTACAGAATTATTTAAGGAATCAATTAATAATAAGTTATCTAGAGCAACCTCCAGTGATTTGGTGAAAATGTATTACAAAAAGATTACATGGGTTTGGACGGAAGGAACCTACCAAATTGATAGATATGGAATCGGTGATCAGGTATCCTCTAACCGCGGGAAGAGAATGAGCTCCATAGAGGGTGGATACAGCTATACTACCTTTGCTACAGATTTGTTTAAAGGAGATTCAAAATACAGAAGCGGATTACTTTGGATATTATATGCAACGAATTTCTTAATGTTTTGTTTCATTTTTATCAGATTAATAAGTGGAATAAGAGCTAAAAGGTTTGATGAAGTGTTTTTAATTTTAGTGATTTTAGGATTTATTGGATTCTATATTTTATGGGAAATCAAATCCAGATATCTTTACCCAGTATATCCGTTATTGATAGTTTTATCATACATGGGATTTAAAGAAGTCTATGACTTTATGTTAAAAGCAAATCTCTAATAATGAAAGTCCTTGCCATTTTGGAACTTTTTTAATCTAAATCTTCAATAAGAAAGGATGAAATCAGAAATGAAAAAATTTCTATCTAAGTCCTATAGATGGGCGGCTATTTACTCTATTATACTAACAGGGGCCGTTACCTTTACAATGCTAGATACCTTCGTACTGCCAAAATCAATAGCCAATACTTCGGCAGTATCAGTATCTTCAGGTTCAACAGTGACATCATCCTCAAAAGAAACCTCAACAAAGACAGCGTCCCAGTCAGAGGCTGTTGTTACGGATAAATCTTATCAGGATGAAAATATTAAAATTTCCATTGAAACTGTACGTAAGTATGACTCAAACATCTATATTGCAGATATTCAGGTTTCCAATCCATCATACTTGAAAACAGCCCTTGCAAATAATACTTACGGGCGAAATATAACGGCAACAACCTCTGATATGGCAAAGGATAACAAAGCTATCTTTGCCATAAACGGAGATTTTTATGGATTTAGAGATGGCGGCTATGTGCTGCGTAACGGTGTAGAATACAGGGAGACAGCTAGGAGCGGAAATAGTGATGCATTGGTTATAGACAAGAGCGGAAACTTATCCGTTGTTCAAGAAGGTGAGGTAAGTTTGGATTCGCTAAGTGCTAAGGGAGCATGGCAGGTATTATCTTTTGGACCTGGGCTTGTGGTAGATGGCAAAATTGTTGTAGACAGCTCCAGTGAAGTAGGGCAATCTATGTCAAGTAATCCTAGAACTGCAATTGGCCAGATTTCCGAGCGTCATTATATTGTAATTGTATCCGATGGGCGTACCAGTGAGAGTGCGGGACTCTCTCTTCTACAGCTTGCACAGGAGCTTAAGGAAAGGGGTTGTACTGTAGCATATAATCTGGATGGTGGAGGATCTTCAACCATGTACTTTAACGGAGAAGTTATAAATAATCCTATAAGCGGCAAAAGTATTGGAGAAAGAAAGGTGAGCGACATTGTCTATATTGGATATTAATAAGAGAAATAATGAAAAACAGCTTAGAAAAACTATATGGGTCTACTTGATATTGTCAGTAGTAGCTATAGTTGTAGATAAGGTTTATGGTATTTTTGGTCATGGGGTAGATTCAGCGGCAATGACCTGGATGTTTTTATATCCGCTGCTGGGCGGTGCACTGTTCTACTTCATAATTCAGAGGATTATCCCTTATATCGCTAAATTTGCTGGTTGTCGGGTATTTTTAAATGTCCATAATTCGGGAATTGCTACACTGACCCTTGCTAGCCTGCTCAAGGGTATATTTGAAATTGCTGGTACAAACTCCCCCTATTTAGTATATTACTATATAACTGGAGGGGTATTCATTGCAGCAGGTTTGATTATTATGCTCATAATGGCGCTAAATCAGGATAGAGTTCATCTATAATGAACAGTTTAATTTGCGTTTTTATATAGCACGGTTTTGTAAGATATAGCACAGCTTAGAAGAAATGATATTCCTTAATTTTATGACGAATAGTGAATAAAGACGACATAATTACTGGAAATGATAATACAATCAACGTTCTTTCAAAATAGAATAATATAGAAGGAAATAATATTTAGTGAGACTCTATAGCTAAAAACTCTAGCTATAGAGTTTCTTATTTTGGTTAAACTTCAATAATTGCAGCAGCAGATAATTTTAATAAGACAATATTTATTTTATTTTCAATTATGGGAATAATAACTTGGAACTGAAACGTGTTTCATTAGAATATTTTAAAACATTAAGTGAAATATTTTGTAAGCTAGTTAAAGGAGCGTAGGTATATGAAAGATTTTTATAGGAAGTCACCAGAAGAATCACTAAAAATATTAAATGTTACAAATAAAGGCTTGAATGATGATGAAATAAAAAAGAGAAGAGAACAATATGGTTTCAATGAATTAGAGGAAGTTGAAAGGAAAAGTCCTTTGCAGGTTTTTATTGATCAATTTAAAGATTTTTTAGTTATCATATTATTAGCTGCAGCGATTATTTCTGCTTTTCTTGGGAAGCTTGAAAGTACTCTTGTTATATTGGTTGTAGTTATTATCAATGCAATACTTGGTACAGTGCAGCACGTTAAAGCAGAACAATCCTTAAAAAGTCTTAAGGCACTTTCGTCACCAATAGCCAAGGTTTTAAGAAATGGGCGAAAGCTAGAAATACCTTCCAAGGAGCTTTTGGTAGGAGATATTTTATATCTTGATGCTGGAGATTATGTTAGTGCAGATGGTAGGATTATTGAAAGCTTTAGTCTTCAAGTGAATGAGAGTTCTTTAACTGGTGAATCTGAAAGTGTATTAAAATTTATAGATACAATAGATAAAGAAGATATATCTATTGGTGACAGAAAGAATATGGTGTTTTCTGGAAGTTTTATAACTTACGGAAGAGGAGTTATTTTAGTTACAGATATAGGTATGAATACTGAGATAGGTAAAATAGCTAATTTGTTAGAGAGTGCAAAAGAAAAGAAAACACCTCTTCAAGTAAGCTTAGACAACTTTGGAAGAAAGCTAGCCTTTGTTATATTAGCAATATCAGCAATTATATTTGCTTTAGATATATTTAGAGGACGTAACATTGTAGACTCCTTTATGTTTGCAGTATCTTTAGCAGTGGCAGCTATTCCAGAAGCATTAAGCTCTATAGTAACAATTGTTCTTGCTCTTGGTACTCAAAAGATGGCTAAGAAAAATGCTATTGTAAGAAAGCTGCATGCAGTTGAAAGTCTTGGAAGTATTTCTGTAATATGTTCAGATAAAACAGGAACCCTAACACAAAATAAAATGACAGTACAGAAAGCTTTTGTTGATGATAAGATACTTGATCATGATAACTTGGACCACGATAAAGTTTTAGAAAAAGGTTTGGTTCTAATGGCATTATTGTGTAATGATGCTGTTACTGTTGAAAATAAGGAAATTGGTGACCCAACTGAAGTTGCACTAGTTAATCTAGGTGAAATATATGACTTAGACGAACTTGTCATAAGAGAACAATATCCAAGATTAGGAGAAGTGCCTTTTGACTCTGACAGAAAATTAATGAGTACTGCTCATAGATTTGAAGAGAAATATACAATGATTACTAAAGGAGCATTAGATGTGCTTTTAAAAAGATCATCAAAGATTGAAGTTTCAAGTGGAGTAAAGGAATTTACAGAAGAATATAAGAGAGAAATAGAAGCTATAAATAGAGAATTTTCTATGAGCGGACTTAGAGTTCTATCATTTGCATATAAAGAAATTAGTGAGGGACAACAGATTACAGTTGAAGATGAACATGATTTAGTATTTGTTGGTCTTATAGCAATGATGGACCCTCCAAGAAATGAATCTGCAGAAGCAGTTAAAAACTGTATAGATGCAGGCATAAAACCAGTAATGATAACTGGTGATCACAAAATCACTGCATCTGCAATAGCAAAGCAAATAGGAATACTTAAAGATGAGTCAGAAGCTATGGAAGGTTTTGAATTAGAAAAAATTAGTGATGAAGAACTTAAAAATAAGGTTCCAGACATTTCAGTTTATGCTAGAGTGTCTCCAGAGCACAAAATCAGAATAGTAAGAGCATGGCAAGAAATAGGAAATGTGGTTGCAATGACTGGAGACGGTGTAAATGATGCACCAGCTTTAAAACAAGCAGATATAGGTATTGCTATGGGAATTACAGGTACAGAAGTTGCTAAGGATGCCGCTTCCATGGTACTGGCAGATGATAACTTCTCAACTATAGTTAAAGCTATTTCAAATGGTAGAAGTATATATGCAAATATTAAAAATTCAATTAAATTCCTTCTATCTGGTAATACAGCAGGAATACTGGCAGTAGTATACGCATCAATAGGTGCACTACCTATTCCTTTTGCAGCAGTACATCTTTTGTTTATTAATTTAATAACAGATAGTTTACCAGCTATAGCAATAGGACTTGAACCTCATAATGAAAATATAATGAAAGAAAAGCCAAGAGATATAAATACTCCAATCCTTAATAGGTCCTTTGCAAGTGAGGTTATTATGGAAGGACTATTGATTGCTTTAGTTACAATGTTAGCCTTCCACATGGGATTAAATACAGGTGGTCCTGAGGTTGCTAGTACAATGGCCTTTGCCACTCTTTGCTTATCTAGATTGTTACATGGATTTAATTGTAGATCGAAAGAATCAATCTTTAGAATAGGATTGTTTACAAATAAGTTCATATGGATTGCAGTAATAATTGGTTACTTGCTTTTAATAATAGTTTTGACCCTTAGATCTCTTATGGGAGTCTTTGAAGTTGCTGTATTAAATACAAGTCAATTTAGCTATATTTATATATTATCAATTATTCCACTTATTATAGTTCAAGTTTATAAATTATTATTTGTTACAGTTAAAGATTAAAAAATTAAAATAGGCCACATGGGTGGGATTTACACACATAGGTGATTAGAAAAATATGAAATTATGAGCTGTTTACATGGCTCATTTTTTTACTTTGAAGCTATAGAGGCTTTTATGAAAGGAAATGGAGAATACCTGTAAAATTAAGGAGGCTTTATATATTTTTATTCATCTGTAGTAATTCTTCTCTTTGGAAAATGTTATAATATTAGTGAATTGAAATATAAAATGATGTGTAATATAGAAAAAATAATAAGTTAGAAGAAAGGGATATTGAATGATGAAGATTAGAACTGTTTCAATTGTTGGGTTAGGTGCTTTGGGAATAATGTTTGCAAAGTATTTTTCGGACAAGTTATCAAAAAATGAAGTTCATGTTATTGCAAGCCAAGGGCGTATACAGAAATATGAGGAGGATGGCATCTATTGTAATGGAGAACGTTGTGATTTTAATTATGCTTTACCAGAAAGCAAGGAAAAGCCTGCAGATTTGTTAATTTTCTGTGTAAAATTCAATCAATTACAACAGGCAATTGAGGACGTAAGACATCAAGTGGGCGAGAATACAATCATTCTTTCAGCCTTAAATGGGATTTCCAGTGAAGAAATTATAGGAAAAACATTTGGAATAGAGAAAATGCTTTATTGTGTTGCACAGGGAATGGATGCAGTAAAGGTTGAAAATAAGTTGAACTATAAGAGTATGGGGATGTTATGCTTTGGTGAGAAAAACAACACCATATGGTCCCCAAAAGTGACTTCTGTTGCAGAATTTTTTGATACTATTGATTTTCCTTATGAAGTTCCAAAAGATATGAATCATAAGATGTGGGGAAAATTTATGCTAAATACAGGGGTAAATCAGACAGTAGCAGTATTTTCAACAAATTATGGTGGTATCCAGGTAGAGGGGGAGCCTAGAAATGTTATGATAGCAGCGATGAGAGAGGTTATTTCCCTTTCTCAAAAGGTGGGTATAAATTTAGACGAATCAGATTTGATGTATTGGTTAGATGTCCTTGCCAAGTTAAATCCGTTGGGGATGCCTTCTATGCGTCAAGATATGGCAGCACAAAGGAACACAGAAGTAGGTCTTTTTTCTGGAACAGCAATTGCTTTAGGAAAACAATATCATGTACCAACACATACAAATGAATGGTTGTATCAGAAAGTACAAGAGATGGAAAAATACTTTAAATAAATAGCAAGGTGGACATATGTAGACTGATTAGAAGTTTCAATGTATGTGTCTATTATAACACGATTAAGATTTGGTAACTTTTCAAGAACTGAGATATCATTTAATTTATCAGAGATAGATTGTGAAACAATAACTTCGGAGTGTCCAAGGCTTAGGAATTTTGCCTTATCTTTTCTGTGAAATACTTCAAAAATATGTTAAAATGAGATATGCATATTTTTCATTTAGTACGGAAAATATGTAAATATGCTTATTTGGAGTGGCACTACATTGAATTTAGCTTTGAGAATAGATAATAATATTGTTGCAATTATTGTATCCATTATATTCCTTAAAAATATATCAAACTGTCTTGATAAAAAAGAAATAAAAAATAAAGCTTTTGTTGCTATTTTCACACTAAATACTATTCAACTAATTGGTGAAACCTTAACCTGCATAATAAATACACAACCATATACATGGCTAATACCTATAACCAACCTACTGCATATTCTTTTATTTATCTTAGGACCCTTGATTACATATAAGTGGTATGTGTTTGCTAACTTATGGGTAAATAAAAGTACAGACTATAAGTGGCAAAATAATATTTTGCTTTTAATACCGATAATAATAAATACTTTTCTAGCTCTCCTTAGCCCCTTCCTAAAACTAGTATTTTATATTAACAAATATAATGTGTACGAGCGGGGAACATTATTTTTTATTCCTGTTGTTATATCATATTTTTACTTGTTCTGTGGTTTTATAGTGATTTATACTAATAAAGACAAACTAAATAGAATAGAGTTTTTACCTTTGCTTTTGTTTGGAGTATTTCCAGCATTAGCCGGCTTAATTCAATCAATATTTTATGGTCTTTTACTGATGTGGAGCTCAATCGCCTTTTCTTTAATCATTCTATATTTGTATCTACAGCAGCAAATGATGCATATCGATTATTTAACTGGAGCATGGACACGTGAAAAATTTTGTAATTATTTAAATAATAGAATTGAACAAAAAAAACCTAAAAATTTTTCAATAGTCTTTATTGATCTTAATGATTTTAAGGAAATAAATGATACCTTCGGTCATAACGAAGGAGATCGGGCTTTAATAGATTTAGTATTTATCATTAAAAGTATATTGAGGAATGAAGATTCCATTACTCGCTATGGTGGAGATGAGTTTGTTTTATTTCTTAACGTAGATAGTCATCAGGAAGTAGAGGAAATAATTATGAAAGTTTCTGATGCTTTAGCTGATTACAACAAGTGCTCAAATGTACTTTATCAGTTGAATTTTAGCTACGGTTATGAACTTTATAATTTTGACAAAAATATGACTGCCGATGAATATATTAATCAGGTAGACAAATTGATGTATCGGAATAAAAATAGTAAAAAGTTGAAGTACAAACAAAAATAGTTGATTTTATCACTCTAAAAGTCTAAAATATAACAGTGTGGTAAGATTATCTAAAGTTTATAAATTAGGGAAAGAGGTGGTTTGTTTATGGAAACAAAGTTAGAAAAAAAATATGGTCTGGTTACGGCCATAGCCATGGTTGTTGGTATTGTTATAGGTAGTGGTGTTTTTTTTAAAGCAGAAAAAGTTCTAACTGCAACTGGAGGAAATCTTACACTGGGTATATTGGCTTGGGTTATAGGTGGTATTATTATGATTTCTTGTGCCTATACTTTTGCTGTAATGGCAACTAAGTATCAATATGTAAACGGTATAGTAGATTATGCAGAAGCTACTATGGGTAAAAAGTATGGATATTATGTTGGTTGGTTTATGGCATTGATTTACTATCCAACATTAACTTCAGTATTAGCATGGGTTTCAGCTAGATATACTTGTGTATTATTTGGATTTTCAATTACAGGTGGAGAGTGTATGACTATTGCTTGTTTATATTTGATAGCCAGCTATGCATTAAATGCATTATCACCAGTTTTGGCAGGTAAATTTCAAGTTTGTACAACTATTATAAAACTTATTCCATTAATTTTAATGGCTGTAGTTGGGACATTCGTAGGTATCAGTAATGGTATGACCGTATATAATTTTACAACAGTAGTAAAAGAAGTCAGCGCTTCTAATGGACTATTTACAGCTGTTGTTGCCACATCTTTTGCCTATGAAGGATGGATTATTGCTACAAGTATCAATGCTGAATTAAAAGATGCAAAGAGAAATCTTCCATTAGCTCTTGTTGCAGGAACTTTTATCACTATGACCATTTATATACTTTATTATATTGGATTAGCTGGAGCAGTAACAAATAAAGTTATGATGGCAGGTGGCGAGGCAGGTGCTAAATTAGCATTTCAAACGATATTTTCATCAGCAGGTGGTTCGCTAATCTTTGTATTCGTTATCATTTCTTGTCTGGGAACTTTAAATGGATTAATGCTTGGATGTACTCGTGGTATTTATTCAGTAGCAGCAAGAGGCTTTGGACCAAAGTCAAATGTATTTAAGCAAGTTGATAGTGTGACAAATATGCCAACAAATTCATCTATCTTTGGGTTGCTTCTTTGTGCTATATGGTTATTCTTCTTCTATGGTGCTAATTTAACAAAACCTTGGTTTGGATTTTTTTGTTTTGATTCTTCGGAATTACCTATAGTTACTATTTATGCAATGTATATTCCTATTTTCGTTATGATGATAAGAAAAGAAAAGGATTTAAGCTTCTTCAAGAGATTTGTAATGCCTATTATTTCTGTAGCAGGATGCTTTTTCATGATAATTGCTGCTTGTTTTTCTCATAAAATGGCAGTTGTTGCATATTTAATTATCTTTGCAATTATAATGATTGTTGGTGCTATGTTTTCTAATAAAGGAGTTGCCAAGTAATGCTAAGGTTTAGGAACGCTTGAGTGCGAAACGTGGTAGGGGTCTTATTAGAAGTTAAGTAGAAAATGGAACATCAATAGAAGTACAAGCTAATAAGCGGATAAAAAAATATGAGCCATTTAGAATATGTCATTTCATACTAATTCAGCAGGTTGCTGCCTATCTGCATATAAAGATTTTGCAGCAACCTGCTGAATTTTTTGATTCTCAAAATGGAAATTTTAACACAGTGTGTTTATTTTGTTTTGAGGTTATTGGGGTTTAACTAGGCTTGTTTTAAATAAATGTTGATATTCATATTAGTTTTATTCATTTACAATACAAATTTGGCCTAATTTATAAAATATTAGAATATAAATTTGTTAACAATTGACAATTTTAAAAGTACTTTGTAAAATAATATTAATATGAGAAAAGGAGAAATGAAAATGATAAATGAAATATATGAAAATAAGTTAATGGAATCCTTTTACAATATGATGCCATATTTTAAATATTACTTTGGAACAGACTTAGGTTTTACAATTTCTAATACCGAAAAATTTCTTTTAGTGCAAGATACAGAAAACTTAAGAATCAATTTTAAAACAGGTGATAAAATACCTGAAGGTTGTGCTGCAGATGTATGTCTGAAAAAAAAGGAAATTATACATATTACGATACCAAAAGAAGTGATTGGAATACTTGTAGAGACAATTGGAATTCCAGTTTTTGTTGATGGTAATATAGAAGGTGCATTGGTAGTAAGTATGAGTGTTGACAAAACAGAAAAAAAAGAAAAAATATCTAATCTAGCCAATACATTATCAGAATCATTAACACAAATGAGTTCAAATGTAGTAGAAATGGCTACTACGTTTCAACAAATAAATCAAACAAATGCAAGCATTGAAAATTTTATTCAAGAGACAAAAGAAAGTTCTAAAAAAACTGATGAAGTTTTGACATTTATCGAAAGCATCGCAAAACAGACCAATTTACTTGGACTAAATGCTGCTATTGAATCAGCTAGAGCAGGAGAATATGGAAAAGGATTTGGCGTGGTATCATCTGAAATAAGGAAGCTTTCAAACTCAACAAAAGAATCAATAAATGAAATAAATAGAATTTTAAATAATATACAAAATTCAATAAATGAAATATATGAAAGATTTGAATGTTCTAATAATTTATTAGAAAATCAAACATCAGGTCTTCAAGAAATTACTTCTACTATTGAAGAACTTACATCTAACGCAGCACTTTTAAATGAATTTGCAAATGAAATGTAAAAGTCTAATAATCAGTTATTTACAATTTAAATAACGATAGAATTCATTCCCTATAGTCTTTAGCTTAGGGGATGAATTCGTAACAGACGATTAACTTTTATGTTTCTTAATGAGGTCGGCTAGTGCTTCATCTAATAGTTTTGATATGGGTATTCTACTCTTTTCAGATAATTCTTTTAGTTGTATGTATAATTCCTTCAAGTATGACTTTATAATATTAGAAATAGAAGTTGACAAGAATCATATTCACTTAATGGTTGAGAGTGAACCTAAAGTATCACCTTTGATGATAGTTAGGGTTCTCAAACAGCAAACTACAGTAAGGTTATGGAATGATTTCTCAAAACATTTGCAGAAACATTTTTGGAAAGAGAAAACATTATATAAAGTTTGGGGAGTAAATTGAATATTAAAAAAGCCATAGTAATGAATAAAGTGATATACTCCTGTATTACATATTTAAGATATTGTTTTACTATTTTATATAATTCACTACATTTAAATTCCTTTTTGGTGCAAGTATTTCTTTTGTTATTGCTTTGTAGCCAAAAGACACACCATAATAAGGTTCATACCCTTCTGGTATACCAAGCTTCTTCATTTCATCTTCTAATTTAAAGAAAAAGGTTACTAGTCCAAGCCAAACAGAACCAATATTTAAGCTTTCAGCTGCAATAAGCATATTCTGAATTGCTGCTGAACAATCAGTTTTAGGTGAGAGCGCGTTTTTATTACCAGATACAATAATTAATGTTGGAGCCTCATATGTTATATTTACTTTAGGATTTAATCCCATATTTTTCATCCATTCAGTTTCTGATTTTGCCATTAATTCTTTAGATTTATCACTAATATAGTGTATTTTTTCTTCGTTTTGTATAATCGTAAAATGCCATGGTTGGTCATTATGAGCAGTAGGTGCGTAAATACCTGCCTCGATGATTAAATCTAAATCTTTTTGCTTTATTTGTTCTGGTGAATATGACCTTACACTTCTTCTATTTTTAATAGTTTTTAAAATTTCATTCATAAAATTCTTACCTCCCTTAATATCTTAGTAAAATAATAGCATTAAAAATATAATGTTTAAAGTACGCACAAATTTGAAACATGATATCAAAAATGATATTATTAAGTTAACTAATGTATTTGGATAATTTAAAGTTAAGTGGGAGAAATAGAAATGGCAAAATCAAGAAGTCTAACATCGAGCTGTCCAATGGATATCACTATAAATATTTTAAGTGGTAAGTGGAAAATATCAATTATTTGGCATTTAACAAAAGGTATTGCTAGATTTAATGAGCTTCAAAGAGTATTAACTAATATTACTCAAAAGACATTAACAATGCAATTAAGAGAGCTGGAGAGAGACGGAATAATCTATAGAAAAGTTTATCCTGAAGTTCCACCTAGAGTCGAATATGGACTTACGAAAGTTGGCGAAAGTATAAAGCCTATCCTAAGTTCTATGTGCGAATGGGGAAAAGAATATCAAAAGCAAGCTAACTAACTATCTAATTCTCAAAGCTTAATACATAATATTCTTCTAACTATGACATAACTGATGTATAAATGCATATAGGGACTAGAAAAAAGTCGAGTATCAGAAATCTCTGCACCCTGATAAGTAAGCAATCTTTCTACTGTCAGGGGACCAGGTTACGAGTGTAGAATAACAGCTGGAAATCGCCGCAGTAGAGTCACCCTCACCTTTTACTCCAGATAATCTAATCAATTTTAAAAATCCATTTATATATTTATCATCCTTTGTGTTAAGTGTAGCATCGCTAGTATTTTCATATAGATCTATACTAAAAATAGGTATAGATACAAGAAATCCTATGTTTATGCCATCACTAATCCTTTCCATAGTAGGTACAGTATTATTCTTCTTTAGTTTATCTGGAGTTATATTATATATAGTAAATGATAATAAAAAGGTATATTTTAAAGGATTAAATATATTTGTAGTAAAACAAATATATAGTAAGGTTAATACAAATTTCATATCAATGTCATTAATATGTTTTTTGAAATGAGGTGGTACAAAGATGAATAAATCAAAAGTAGAAAAGGTAAATTTTTGCAGCGATGTACTTGGTAAAGAAATGTCAATGTTGGTGTATTTACCTGAATGTTATAATAGTTTAACTCCTCTACCTGTATTATATTTTCTACATGGAAGAAGTGGAAATGAAAATGTAATGTTTCAACTGGATATAAACATTAAAGCTGATCAAATGATAAAAGATGGAGAAATCAAGCCTATGATAATTGTATGTCCAAGAATTGAAAACAGCAAGGGGTTGAATTCATCCTTAATCTATAAAGAGATGCCTGATTCTGGAAATAATAATAGAATCATAAATTTAGGAATGTATGAAGATTACTTTATGAAAGAAATAGTACCTTTAACGGATAAAACTTTCAATACTATAAAAGATAGAAAAGGAAGATATATAGGAGGGGCATCTGCTGGGGGTTATGCAGCTCTTCACAATACATTTCGACATCAGCATATGTTTTCAAAAGTAGGAGGACATATGCCTGCTTTAGAACTGAAACTTGAAGATGAAGACAAGCCATATTATAAAGACATGGATGTATGGGGAAAATATGATCCAATATATATTGCAAGAAACAATAATATTTTTTCTGATATTGATGTCTATCTTGATGCTGGAGATAAGGATGAAGGTAGATTTTATGAAGGCTGTTCAATTTTACATAAAATATTGAAAGAAAAAGGAATAAATTCTCAAAATCATGTATTCCCTGGTAATCACAGTGCTGGATATATACAATCAAATATTGAAAAATATCTAAAATTTTATGGATGTTAATATATTATATGATTATTTTACTGTAAATGCATAGAATTGTATTATGATGATAAATGATAGCAATTTATAAGAGGAGAAAAAATAAAATGGTAATATGTAAAAATCTCTATGAAAATAAAAATATAGAAGTAGTAGAAGCTAGAGGAGATATAAAAGTCCTCGAGTATAAGAAAGATTTAAGTGTAAATGCTGCAAATGCTGTGGCTGCATATTTTGCTTCAGAAATGAATGTTAGAAAGAGACAGGTTCTGATTGAATTAAAAGGTAGTGCTTATACAATTAGTGCGGGAGCAATGCAGTGGACTTCAGGAGCTGTTAGTATGGCTGCAGATGTTAAAGGACTTGGTGACTTTTTTGGCAAAGCTTTATCTTCTAAAGTAACAAAAGAATCTGCAATTAAGCCTAAATATCAAGGAAATGGTTTATTAATGTTAGAACCTACATATAAACATATTTTACTTGAAGAGGTTTCAGAGTGGGGTGGAATAGTACTAGATGATGGACTTTTTCTTGCTTGTGAATCTAAGGTTCAACAAAAGGTAGTAGCTAGAACTAATCTTTCTTCAGCAATGCTTGGAAAAGAAGGTTTATTCAACCTATGTCTTAAAGGTGAAGGAATTGCTGTATTAGAGAGTCCTGTACCAAGAGATGAACTTATAGAATTTGTACTTCAAAATGATGAAGTTAGAATTGATGGAAACTATGCTATTGCATGGTCTGAGTCACTAGATTTTAGAGTTGAAAAGTCCAGTAAAAGTTTGATTGGTTCTGCGGTTTCAGGTGAAGGGTTAATTAATGTGTACCGTGGAACAGGAAGAATACTTATGGCACCTATAGAGTAAGATATGTTACAGAGTCAAGTATATAAAATTTAACCTAATGTGCGTAATTCTCCCATCCTCTACAGGTGGGAGATGGATAGCACTTGCCGATAGGCAACAGTAGTGATAAACTACTATCAGTTGTAAAAGCCGAAAGGTAGTGTTAACAATGGAATTAGATAGCAATAATCATTCAGTATTTTTATTAAACTATCATTTAGTATTAGTTGTGAAATATAGAAGAAAAGTTATAGATGATGAAATATCAGATAGATTAAAAGAAATATTTGAGTATATTTGTCCTAAATATAATATTATTTTAGAAGAATGGAATCATGATTTAGACCATGTACACTTACTATTTAGAGGTTCACCAAATACTGATATATCAAAATTTATTAATGCTTATAAAAGTGCCAGTAGTAGACTTATGAAAAAAGAGTTTTCACAAATAAAAAAGCAATTATGGAAAGAATATTTTTGGAGTAGAAGTTATTGTCTCATAACAACTGGGGGTGCACCAATAGATATAGTTAGAAAATATATTGAAAGCCAAGGAATGAAATGAGGTGAAATTGTGCTAAAAGCTTATAAATACAGAATTTATCCTAATCAAGAACAGAGAACGTATTTAGCAAAAACTTTTGGTTGTGTTAGATTTATATATAATCGAATGTTGGCAGATAGGATTAAATCTTATGAAGAAAATAAGGAGTTAGATATAAAACAAATAAAATATCCTACACCAGCACAATATAAAAAAGAATTTCCTTGGTTAAAAGAAGTTGATAGTCTTGCATTGGCTAATGCACAAATGAATTTAGATAAGGCATATAAGAATTTTTTTAGAGATAAATCAGTTGGATTTCCAAAATTCAAAAGTAAAAAGACTAATTATAACAGTTATACAACCAATAATCAAAATGGAACTGTATATATTGAAAATGGATATATAAAGGTTCCTAAATTAAAAACTATGATTAAAATAAAACAACATAGAGAATTTATTGGATTAATAAAGTCTTGTACCATATCACAAGTACCTGGTGGTAAATATTGTATGTCTATTTTAGTAGATACTGAAAATATTAAGTTACCAAAAACAGATACTAAAATAGGTATAGATGTGGGGTTGAAGGATTTTGCTATATGTTCAAGTGGTGAAGTTTTTAGGAACCCTAAATGGTTTAGAAAATCAGAAAAAAGACTTGCTAAACTTCAAAAAGATTTATCTAGAAAAGAAAAAGGTAGTAATAATAGGCGTAAAGCTAGGCTTAAAGTTGCAAAATTACACGAAAAAATCACTAATCAAAGAAAAGATTTTCTTCATAAAGTAAGTGATAAAATAACTAACGAAAACCAAGTTATAGTTATTGAGGATTTGAAAGTAAAAAATATGATGAAGAATGAGAAATTGGCTAAAGCAATAAGTGAAGTAAGTTGGAGTGAGTTTAGATTTATGTTAGAATATAAAGCTGAATGGAAAGGTAGAAAAATACTTGTAGCACCATCTAATTATGCAAGTAGTCAGCTATGTTCTAATTGTGGAAATAAATCTTCACAAACAAAGGACTTATCTTGTAGAACTTATGTATGCCAAGAATGTGGAATGATAATGGATAGAGATATAAACGCAAGTAAAAATCTACTAAAACTAGCAATGTAATAAAAGATATATTGGCTAGAGAGGTTGGAATGACCTTGTTAGCGTGGGTAAACTTGCTACAGTAGTAGTATTGACCACGAAGCCCCCCACTTCAACGAAGTAAGTGGGGTGTAGTTCACTAAATATTGATTATATAGGAATAAAAATGATATAATTGGGTTCAACAATGACACTCTCCTTTTGGAGAGTTTTGTGTTGTAAGTGAGCTCAATTATACCCCAAAATGGGGTCATTGTTTTTTGTATAAAAAACTCTGCAACCCTTGATATATAAAGAAAAAATCTAAAAAATAGTGTAAAAAATTTTATACTAACGGATGAATTAGAGGAGGATACATTATGAAAATTTCAAAGAAAGATGCGTTGATATGGTTTGAATTTTTTTCAATATTGCCAGAGGATGAGGAAATTATGATAAAACAACAAGAAATCATTTACTCTACCTTTGCACAAATTGAGGCAGCAATCGATCATAGAAATGATACGTTAATGTCGGAAATTAGAGGTTTAAAAACTTTGGAGAATAGAACTCTTTTTGTTGGAAATGAAAGCAAATTCTCCAAAGGATGTCGTTCTTGTTTGTTGGGAACCGGTTTGAGTGCAATTAGGAAAACGAACAAATGTAATGTAGAGTGTAAGTTCTGTTATAATTATGGAGAACTAGAAAATATTCCCCCAATTGGCGAAGGTATGTGGGAAATCGGAGGTACAAAATTTTATGAGAAGGATATTGATTTACTTCTTTCCATACAACAGAAACCCACTGGCATTTCCTACGTTTATTTAGAGCCATTCATGGAAATTGAAAAATACTATTCGGTTATAAAGAAATTTAATGATGCTCAAATTTATCAACATTTATACACAAATGGTACTTTAGCTACGGAAGAAACATTGAAAGCATTAGGTGAAGCCGGTCTTGACGAGATACGTTTCAACCTGGGTGCCTCTAATTGTTCAGACAAAGTTATTGAAAATATTGGAATAGCGAAAAAATATATTAAAAATGTAGGTATTGAAACTCCAATGACTCCTGAGTTTTTCGAAGCATTTTTTAAGAAAAAGCAAGCAATCTTAGAGACAAAACTCGATTTTATCAATTGTGCAGAATTACATTTAAATGAGAATAACATAGACAATTATTATGAGGAAAATATGTATATTTCCAGACATGGATACATTTCTCCAATTTGGAGCAGGGAATTAACTCTGAAATTCATGAAAATAGTCGATGAAGAAAACTGGGATTTAGCAGTTCATGATTGCTCTAACTATACAAAATTTGCCAGAGATTTGAATTTGAGCAGCAAAGAGGGTAAGTGGTTCGGATCCAGTAATTATGCCTGTGAGTTTTCCAGGATTCCATACGAAGCATTTTTACCAATACTGCGTGATGACAATTTCAAATTTTTAACTGAAGAAGAATTGCCTGACGGCTATAAAGCAGGAGAGATGATTTTTTAGAGTGTCTTGTCAATTAATTGAGATTATTGGGATAAAATTGAAAAGTGGAAAATCATAATAGATTCACTTTGAATTATTGTATAAGTATTGATTTAATAAAAATAGACGTATGTCCACAAGGCTTTATCTGATTCTGCCAATATCATTTTTATCTCTTCAAGGTATGTTAAAAATGTGGCTTAAAATATTTAAAAAACAAACGAGGAAATTACAAACCCCCTTACTTAAAGGGGGTACATCTTTGCGCAAAATCAGTAATTTCGCGTACCAGTATCATCTTTCTATCATAACACAGCAAGTCTAGGGAAACATATCGATTAAAGAGTGTGCACTTTTTAGCAGAAACCCCATATAATTTAGCGATATTAAACTCACCATCTGCAATGAGAAACTCGCTAAATTGTATCAATATTATAGTTATTAGACAATGAAACCCACTATACATATGACCGTACTGGAAAAATCCAGTACAGTTTTTTTATAAAAATAATATTAGATATAAAAACTTTTATATGCATCAGCTAAAACATCAAGACATCACTAATATGACTTTCAGATACGTTAACATCATTTTCTCTTATTTTAATAGTTGAAGATTTACTTCCACTATGAGAAATTTCATTTGGGCATCCTACAATATCATTACTACCAGGCTTTGTACTAAAATATCTTAGAAATTTGCCTTTCTGTCTCTCGTTAAAAATTATTTCAGCATCACAATTCTCATATTCATAGTATAGATTTCCTTTATATGTATGTTCATATTGCTTTGGAGATATATCTTCAGCTTTTACATTTATAGGGTCTTCATTATCAATTATACAACGAGCAGTATCCATAATAACGCCTTCTTTATAATTATGAATTTTGTGACAATGTTATATCGTATTTAGCCTGATTTATAAAACATTGGCATATAAATTTGTTAACAATTGACAATTTTAAAAGCACTTTGTAAAATAATATTAATATATATTTTGGAGAGGCAATGGAATCGTAAAATTAGGAAATTTAGTGGAGGAAAAAAGGTAAAATCACTGTTACAAGAGCTTTGGAAGGTCATTGAAGATATACTAAAAGTGCTAGATTTAGGAGATGGAGCAGCTAGTATATACGCAAAAGAAGCAGATGAGACAGAAATGGTGAGAAAGTATTTTGAAGATGAAGGGTGTTTAAAGAAGTAAAAGATAAGTAAATGTTACATTTACAAAAATATATGGAATTTTATCACTTGGAAATTCTATGAATGGAGCTAGAGGACTTTTTGTATGTATAATATTAAACCAACACATACTTTAGATAGTACTAAGAAAGGGGCTTTAAAATGGATTTATTAATGACAATATTATTGCTGATGGTATGTTTGTTAATTTCAAATATCATTAGTCATTACATACCATCTATTCCTACAGCTTTAACTCAAATTGCTTTGGGTATGATTCTTGCATTCATTTTTAAACATAACTCCTTCGAGATAGAAGAAAAGTGGTTCTTCCTTCTATTTGTAGCACCGATTTTATACAATGATGGTAAGTATTTTCCGAGAGATGAATTGTGGAAAATGAGATGGTCAATATTTGGGAATTCACTTGTATTGGTTTTTTTAACAACTATTGGAGGAGGGTATTTCATCCATTGGATGATACCAGAGATTCCTCTTGCTGCAGCATTTGCATTAGCAGCTATTTTATCGCCAACTGACCCAGTGGCTGTAAATGGAATTGCAAAGCGTATTCATATACCTGAAAAAATATTAAATCTTGTTAGGGGAGAATCTTTAATAAATGATGCGTCTGGTATAGTAGCTTTTAATTATGCAATAGCTGCTGTAGTAACTAATTATTTTTCGTTAGGAGAAGCAATTCTAAATTTCTCATATGTATTTTTAGCAGGTGCAGTTTTAGGTCTGTTTTTTGCTTTACTTGTGACACTAGTAAGATTCACTTTGCGTAAAAAGGGAATAAATGATGTAATATTTCACTCGTTGTTGCAGATATTAACTCCTTTTGGTATTTTTGTTATCACAGAAGAGCTTTTACATGCATCGGGAGTCATTGCAGTAGTAGTCGCAGGTATCGTCCATTCATTAATAAAGGAAAAAACGGAAATCAGGATAGCTGAAGAGCAAGTGCTCACAGAAAACATATGGTCAATTATTTTATTTGTCTTAAACGGAATTGTATTTCTATTATTGGGATTAAACATCCCGTTATCAATGATAGAAACAATAGCTAATCCCAATATAGGGAATTGGAGGGCTATCGGATATGTTATTGCTATTGGGAGTGCTATTTTAGCAATTCGTTTTGCTTGGTCTTATTTCTCTGCTTATTGCGAATATCGTTTAAATGAAGCTAAGACTATTGAAGAGCCGAATATGAAAATGGCTTTGTTAACTAGCTTAACGGGTGTTCGAGGTACGGTTACAATGGCAGGAGTTTTATCAATTCCTTTTTTCCTAGACAGCGGGGAAGCTTTTCCAGAACGATCACTGATACTCTTTTTAACTGCTGGTGTAATATTATTTACATTAGTATCTGCAACAGTGTTTTTGTCGCTTTTAAGTAAACAGGAATTAGTGGAAGGGGAAAGACTTGTTGATAACAATCTAAATAAAGCAAAGAATAAACTTTTATTAGCTAGTATTAAAACCATTGAGTCAGAAATAAATGAGAAAAATGAAGCTGTAGCCTATGAGTTAATTAATGAATATAAGTGGATATCTCAAAACCATCGATTGGAGCAAGATTCAATCGTACGAGAGGCAGATTTTGATCAACGAAAAATGGCAGAAATACGATTAATAGCGCTAAAAGCAGAGAGAAAGTATATCTATGAATTAATGGATAAAGGCGAAGTGAATGAAGCGGTCTTTGAGGCTTTTGATAAATCTTTTGACTATAGAGAAGAAGCTTTTTTACACAATACCCGTCAAGATACCATGTATCTTATAAGAAAATTAATAAGATGGTCGAAGCGTTTTTATGGAAATTACCGTAAGCAAAAAGATACTAAACTAAATAATTTACGATTAGTAAAAAATATTCAACTAAAAGCCTTTCAAGCGGCAATTAAATCCTTAGAGGAGTATGTGAAGAGTCATGACGGGTCAGAAGTTGCTCAGATGGTAATTTTAGATTACAAGAGCATGATTAATAGATTAAAAGGAACAATCGTGAAATACAATGAAGAAAGCATAGAACAAAAGGAAGAGTTAAGAATAAAAGCAATGGACATAGAACGTTCAGAGATTCGGAAGATGTATGAGTTAGGGGAAATTACTAGAGAACAATCAAATGAATTAAGAATGTATATAAACTATATTGAGAGTGTAATTTTGTATAAGCATGTTGAGTAAAATATAAATGCCATTAAAGTGAATCAGAGAAATCCTTTGAGGATTTTCTAAATATATATAGGTGGATTATAAAGGTTGTGCATCGCCTCCACCATACATAAACAACAATTTTGATACAATAGAAAGTCCTTGATTTCAAGGGCTTTCAGTGTTTTTTGGGTGAAATTAAAAGTTCGAAATTGGGTAATAAGTAACAAAATTTTTGGCTTGGGGTGTGCACTATTCAGCTGAAATATTTATAAGGAAAATAGTAATTACACTCCAGCATAGTAGTATAATTAAGCAAGGATTTTATAGAAACAATACCATAGTACTTGTTATTATTAGTTATAATAACGTAGTCATATATATTTTCATCAAAATATTCTTTAATCTCTTTACAGTGAGTTGTAGGGCTAAAGGTTTTATCTTGTCTTACAATTTCACCTATATCATTGTACTGATAATTATAGGAAAT
>Ga0183101_1000277_pt3 | contig 21785 bp, 11 predicted proteins | sample Biomet3_FD_127790 | JGI IMG/M metagenome (GOLD analysis project Ga0183101, IMG submission 127790) | Microbial communities from bioreactor (seeded with sewage sludge) at LBNL, California, USA - Biofuel metagenome 3 | ecosystem: Engineered > Bioreactor > Anaerobic > Unclassified ...
AGACGCGAGATCTTTCACTTCGCTATTGAGGTGAATTTCGATGCCAAGTTCCTTCATTTGCAGGCGGTACCAGTCGAGTAGCTCCCGATCCTTCTCCTTGAAGTCCGGGGTACTGGCCGCGTTAAAGACGCCGCCGAGGACTCCGCTCTTTTCATAGATGATGGGGTTATGGCCGCGGAGTTTCAGGACTCGGGCGGTTTCCATGCCACCGATACCTCCGCCGATGATGGCAACGGTTTTCGGATGCTCCGTCTTCTTAATGTAGTGAACGTTAGTCTGCATGGTCTCCGCGTTGATCGCGCAGCGGGCCATATGGATCGCGTCCTTCATATCCTGATCATTGCCCACGCCTTTATAGTGGGCCATATTGAAGCAGCCATTGTGGCAGCAGATGCAGGGACGGATCTCTTCGGGCTTATCCGCCATGAGCTTGCTGACCCAAGCGGGATCAGCCAAGAATTGACGGGCGACGCCCATGCCATCGAGCTTGCCTTCTTTGATCGCTTCAGCCCCGACTTCGGGGGTCATGCGGCCCGCGGCGACGACCGGGATTGAGACGAAGTTCTTGATGTGCTCAACATCTTCGAGGTTGCAGTTTTGCGGCATATAGAGCGGCGGATGGCTCCAATACCAAGCGTCGTAGGTGCCGTTATCGCAGTTAAGCATGTCGTAGCCGGCATCTTGGAGATACTTCGCGGCTTGCTCCGACTCTTTCATATCGCGGCCGACTTCGACGTAATCTTCGCCCGGCAATGCCCCTTCCCGGAAACCCTTGGTCTTCGAGACGACGGAATAGCGGAGCGAGACCGGGAAATCGGGGCCGCAGACTTTCTTGATGGCTTTAACGATTTCAACGGGGAAGCGGTAACGATTTTCAAAGGAACCGCCATATTCATCAGTGCGCTGATTGCAATATTTGAGGGTGAATTGATCGAGGAGGTAGCCTTCATGGACGGCGTGGATCTCAACGCCATCGACGCCGGCTTCTTGGCAAAGCTTGGCGGTCTTAGCAAAGGCGGTGATCATCTTTTGGATCTCTTTGACCGTCAAAGCCCGGGAAGGGGCCTTATCGGACCAACGGTTCGGATTGGGCGAGGCCGAGGCGCAAATGCGGTCGACGTTGAGGATGGGTTTCGCCAAGAAACCCAAGAACTTATTGGTCATCATCTTCTCCATCGGTGCGGAGATGGCGAAGGCCCGGCCGAAGCCGGCGGTCAGCTGAACGAACATCTTGGCGCCCGTCTTATGGAATTCGACCATGTAGTCCTTCAGCTGCTTGTACATGTGCTTGTTGCTATAGAGCCATTCGCCAAACATCGGGTTGAGGATCGGGGCGATACCCGGTAAGACCAAGCCCACGTTATTCTTCGCACGTTCCAGTAAGAAATTCGCCGCTTCCTTATCGAAGTGGTTATGCTCCATCCAACCAAAGATCGACGTCCCGCCCATACTGGTCATGACGATGCGGTTTTTGATCTCGACATTGCCAATCTTCCAAGGCGTAAAAAGCGGCTCGTATTTTTGTTCCATGGGATTAGGTCCTCTTAACTAACGTTAAGTGTAACACCCTTAGGGGAGAAGGCGTAGGCCAATCGGTTATCTTTTACCGATATAGCGATATCCAAGGGATGAAGAGGTCCCCCTTCCCTTATTTCATTTCTTCGGGGTGTTTTTGAAGGAGCCGTACTCATCGGTTTCTTCGCTGTGTTCCGCTTTGGCTTTATCGGCGATGATCTCTTACCGATGAGCAAAGCGGTAGATCCAAATCGGGAGGATCACCAGCGAGAGAAGAATTCCAATGTACATGCCGACCGCCGGCATAATGGGCAAGGTCGCAAAAAGGAGCACCAATGGGGTTAATCCCCCATCATCGCGGCTTTTGAAATAACCGATGAGGCAGGTTAAAGACAGCAAGTTGCCGAAGAGCGCGCCGTTAGGCTTAAAGTAAAGCCCAAAGATATCCGTTTGACCTTGCCCAGCTTCGTAGGCCAAAAAGCCCCGATAGCCTCCCGGCCCAAAATAGAAGAGGAAGATCAGCGAGAAAGATGTAACCGAAAAGGCTCAGTTCGGGATCGAGGTTGAGCGCCAAAATCGTTCCGGCCGCCCCATAGAGGAAAAAAGGGCAAGGCCAGAAAGAGATACCAATACCAAGCGACGTTTCCGTGATTGTTCATAAACGCAAGAGATTTTCTTGCCCAAGCATTATAAGGGTGGACTGTCTCTTCTCCAAGCCAGGGAGCCATAAAAAAGACGGAAACGACCCCTATATCGTTCCCGTCCAATTCACGATAGAACCCGCTGTTCTTTTTTTCTATTGGCTTTAGCGCTTCGTTAACCCGTTAATGTCGAAAATCTTGCATTTATTGCTGGATTTTCGGGATGGAATGAAAAAGCTCAGGGCACAAGGTTTACGGTTCATTCGTCTCTGAGCGCTTTGATCGGATCGACCCGTCCGGCCGATAAGGCCGGGAAGAGGCTGCCCATCAAGTTTGCGAACACGAGGAAAAGGACGACGATGAGAGCTTCGCCAAGGCCTAAACTTGCGAAATGGCTGAAGTCGATCCAAACATCGAGCAACCCGATTCCATAATTGAGAAGGGGCAGGAGAGCGTAAGTTAGCGCTAAGCCAACGAAGGCCGATAACAGGGATAGACCAATCGCTTCGCCTAAGAACAAGGCAACCACATAGGTCCTTGAAAAACCAAAGGAACGGTAGAGGCCGATGGCCCGGCGTTTATCCTTCACTTCGTTCGTCATCGTAAGCCCAAGCAGGAAGCAAGAGAAGACGAAGGAAAAGATCGCTAAAGCCATCAAGACCCATTCGACGATCACGAGATACGAGTTGAGGGTCTTCACCATCGCTCCAACCATGTCGGTGTAGAAGACCTTGCTATACTCGCTCGTTTGGCTGGCGTTATAGGCGTCGAGGTCGGCGATGATCGCGTTTTTCGCCGCGACGCTTTTCGGATAATACACGATGGCGTTTAAGGCGGAATCGGTCCCTTCGCATTGGCGGGCAATCAAATGCTGAAGCACATTCTCGAGCCCGGCTTCGTAGTCGGAATTGTCTAAGAGGGCGACCCGGTCGGTGAAAGCGTAGACGTCCGGGAAAGCAAGCTGGCCGGTTTTCTCGGGAAGGATCAGATGGTTCGGAATCTCTTGGGCTAGACCCGATGAGGAATTGCTTTGGGCGAGCTTGCTCACGAGAGCGGGGCTAAGATATAGCCCGGAATTGAGGGACTGGAAATAGGAACCTTTTTTCGGCCGAATCACTCCGCAAATATGGATGGGGCTGCCTTTGGTCGAATCGTCAAAAAGGGCCGTGAGATCGCTATTGCCCTTGATCGGACTATAGCTTTTCAAGGTCCGGGCCTCTTTGTCCGAGGTGAATAACGATTCGATCACCTTGACTTTGGCCGTCGTCGCTTCGCTATTGCCAGCATAATAAGAAAGGAGGGCGTCCGCCGTTAAGGAGGCGAGATCGAGCGGGCAATAGCCATCTTTCTCTAGTGCGGCCGCGGACTTTAAGAAATAACCGGTCTTTTCGATGCTCGAGGTGTTCACGTGATAGAACTCATCGTGGCTATAGAATTTGATCTCCTTTTGGAAAAGCTTCTCAAAAGAAACCCCTTCCTCGAGTCCGATCGCGTTAAAGAAGGAGCTGGTGATTTGATTGGCCCGATTTACCACGCAGATTGCCTCATCGTCCTTTTCGGGAAGATGGCCCGATAAAACATCATAGGAATTCAGGAGTTCCGCGTTCGGGATCGTTAAGGGCGAGAAGACCTTGCTTTCCCCGAGAAAGAGATTGGTATAATCGCTCAGCAGATTGCCCGACTCAGCCGAGATCGTGGCGAAACTGCCATCGGTTTTCTTCGTGAGAATATTGCTCGTGAAGGCATAAGAAAGCGTTTGGACGGCGTCATGACTGGTCGCGATCGCTTGGCTTTTGGCGATAAAAGAAGGCGAGAGGTTATTGACGTGGGTCAAACCTTGCCCCTCAGAAGAAGCCGGATGGAAATGGTTGTCAGTGGGATAGATGGTACTCGAAGTATCGGCGCTTGCGAAAAGATAGCCGGTCCCAGCGAGATAGGAGTAGCAGGTGAGCGGGGTGCCGTTTAGGGCTTCCCGCTGGATCTTGTCGCTGGCATTAAGGGTACCGCTTCGTAAGGAGAACGTGGTCGTGACGCTAAGGAAACCCAAAACGGAAATGCAGGTCAAGATGAGCGTCTTCCGCTTTTGATGGAAAAGCTCAGCAAAAGAGAGCGGCAAAAAGGAGAAGAAGCGGCGCTTCGTCGCGGTGTCTTTCGTCGGAACGGAAACGGTTGCTTCCGGAAAGGCGGGGCTCGCGGTTAAATGGCCATCCTCAATTTGGACGAGGCTATCGCAATAGCGTTGCGCCAGGGTTTCGTTATGGGAGACCAGAAGAATCAAGTGGTCCTTTTTGAGACTGGAGAGAATCGTCATGACTTCGGCCGATTTCTTTTGGTTGAGCGATCCGGTCGGCTCATCGGCGAGGAGCAAAGGCGGATTTAAGAGTAACGCCCGCGCGATCGCGACCCGCTGCTTCTCACCGCCCGATAAAGTATCGGGTTTTCGCTTTTGTTTCGCTTCATCGATCCCTAAAGAAGATAGCAAAGATATCGCCCGGGCTTTATAGGTTTTGGAGCGGGGCGAGATGCGGGCGGGCAGCAGCACGTTTTCTAAGACGGTCCAATTCGGAAGAAGGTTGCAATCCTGATAGATGAAACCGAGGGTTTGATGCCGATAAATATCGGCTTGTTTGGGAGAAAAGGCGGTGACGTCCTTACCCTGATATTCGATCCGACCTTGGTCGGGGCGATCCAAGGCGGCGATGAGGTTCAACAACGTGGTCTTGCCAGAGCCGGAGGGTCCTAAGATCCCGTAGAGGCCGTGCTCGGGAAAATCGATCGAAAAATCCGTGAGGGCTTTGCTCGGGCCATACGTTTTGGTGAGTCCGGAGATTCTGAGCATAATGTGGTCCTATTATAAAGCACAGGCAAAAAGAGAACCACCTCGAAAAAAAACGGGAACTGATAAGGGGAAAATAAAGAGTTAGGACGAAGAAACGCCAACGAAGCGCTAAAAGAAAGGGGCCGAGTATCAGAATTTGCGCGTTAATGCGCCAAAAAAGTTAATTGGAATAGAAATGTTAACCTTTTGGCGATCTTAATTGGATATAATAAGGAAAATGGGGATTATCTTATGAACAAGATCAAGTCGATTTCTCTTTTCGTGCTATCGGCGCTCGCTTTGGCCGGATGCGGAGGCGTGGATGTTTTGAGTTCCGGCGCACCCGCTTCTTCGGCCGATTCCACTTCGTTGACATCTTCCTCTGGTCCGGCCTCTCCGAATGATTCTACTTCGACGGCTTCGACCGAAGTGAACCCCACCGATGACTTTGAGTCTTTCCCCTCGCTTTCCTTAGTCGGGGATACAAAGACCTATCCGGACCGCGTGGTGAGCGATGACGAAATTCTGAACCTGATGAACGCCTTTTCCTCGACCCCCTATTCTTCAGCCGCGGAGGCCAAGAAGAATCAATTGTGGTCGAAAATGGCCGATATGGCGACCGCTTCGAAGCTCACGGCTTCGCAATTAAGCGACTTCGATGCGGTCATTAATTGTTTCAAAACCCTGGGCAATTCGGCCGATACGGACACTTACCTTAAGGCCTCCGAGGAAGCCAAAACCAAAACCGCTTTCTTCCTTAATGAGGTCGATGGCGATCAAATCGGGTTGATCTTCGTCCACTATGCCAAGATCTTCCCCAGTACGATCCTAAACCTTTCCTATTCGCCCTCATCGGGAAGCACCTATACGAACGAGGTTCTCGATGCTGGCATCGCGGCCTTTGGGGATGCTTATCCGGCGGCAAAGACGGCTTTTGCTGCCGCCAAAACGAACCAGGATGCCAACGTGAATTGGCAAGCCGCTATTCCGGAGATCACGCTCAATGAACGTTTGGCCGTCGTGTTCGGCCGTTTCCTTAAGATCGCCGGCCAACAACTTTTAGCCAATACGACCGAAGATGATTTTGCGAACTTCTGGGCGTTCGTAGGCGCGGGCTACCAAGCCCACTATCAAGTTCCGGAAGATTATCAAAACGATATGGCTAATCTCTTCCACCGGCTGGCGAAAACCATAGGCAGCCTCCGTTTCGACAAAGATAGTTTGGTTTTGCTTCAAAGCAGCCTCCGCCAAGACGGACCGGCCTTGATCGCCTCGATAAAAACCTTTTTCCTCGTGGGTATGGCCGGGCGCTATTACAACATCGGTTCAGGGATCAACAAAACCCTCATCAACGCCGAGTTTTCCTTCTTCACCGACTTGATCAACAAGCTCACCTACGAAGATGCCGAAGCGGTTCGCCATCTCGTCTACGCCCTCATGTCTTCCTTGACTCAAGAGGAATGGGACACTTGGAAGAAAACCGGGACCGTTTCCGGCAGCCCCGCCAAAGCGATTGACCAGTTTTATCAAGCGGCATTTGGCCGTCTCAGCAAATCTGAAAAGGATTCAGTGATCGGCCTCTTCGCCACGATGGGGATAACCTATCAGGATGCTTATAACGATATTCTTCAAGCCGCCGACGTCGACTTCTCCGTTTCGGGAAGTAGCAAAGGCCTGGTCGATGTCTTGACGAAGTTAGGTAACGCCTCGTTGCGTCATATGGGCTATACCGATATCGACAAATACCAGATCAACTGTTACTTAAGCAACGCGCGAACCATCCTCCAAGGCTCGAGCGTTTCCACCGATCAGTTCTATGGTCATGCGTCAAAATACGATAGCACCTCCACCAGCAATCCTTGGGTGGAAATTCCGTATACCCTCAGCGAGATCAAAGTCGACACGTCGACCCTCGGCTACCACGATGATGGCACCGTCAAGATGACCTATGACAACGTCACGACCGTTTTCACCTTCTCCTACGTGGTCAAAGTGAAAGCCAACGCGTTCGTCCCTTACACTTGGTCTTTTAGTTCTTACAATCTGCTCGGATCATCGAGCGTGTTAGGCTATAACATCGTCCCCATGAACCTCGACTTCTCGTTGATGAGCCTCTATAGCTACTCTTGCAATTCCTGCGCGGTCATCGCCGGCGATGTGTCCAAAGTCGGCTGGACCTATCTCTTAGTGAAGGGGATTTCTTCTAACGAAGACTACTATGGCTTGTTGAAAGTTTACGTCTTCGACTTTAGCACCCTCACGATCCATTATCAGGCGGAAGAGAGCCAGCAGAATGAAATTGCGGGGTATCTTTGCCCGATCGAACTTCAAGCCGTGGCCTACGACCCCATCTTAGGGAAGATCGGCCAGTTCGGAAATTCCATTTCGGTTGAGTTGGCTAATCTCGGGATCACCGCGACCACCTCAGGCATCTACCCCGTAAGCGATCAGACGTACACTGTTAACGGAACCGCTTATCCGATCGACGATTTCACCGTTCGAATCTATGGGACGGACGAAGTCAATTTGGTTGTGGATCACGTCCATGTGGAACCGGTCCTTCTCGGCGAAGATGCCCAGACCATCTTCGCGAGTTTCCATTTGGTGAGCGTTGATACCGAGAAAACGGTTTTCTCAGGTGATGTGAATTCTTCTCAGACCCGAGTGAGCTTAGTTGGCGTCGACACCAGTGTGGCGGGATTCGATAAGCCAGCTCATTTCTTGTTTGCCGGTTCGATTGAGATTCCCTTCACCTACGATGTGGTAGATCCCGCCGCGACGGAGACAACTTTCGAAGCTTCCTATGCTCAAGATTATGGATTGGGAGAGGACTTCTCAATCTGGGGGCTTGAAATCACGTACCAAAAAACGGGAAAGGACGGCAAGGCCATGAGCATTTCGATCTGGCGGTCCTTCAACCCGGGACTTGGTGAGTACACCCTGAGCGGCTTCGATAGTTCGAAGCTTGGGACCTATCAAGCCACCCTCGTGTATAAAGGGATGAGCATCTCGCTCACCTATTACGTGATTGACAAGACTTTGACTTACCAGCTGAGCGTCGTCAACGTCCCGACGGTCTTCCTCGTGGGCGATGAACTCACGGACTACTCGCTCAATGCCCGAGGCTCCTATCTTGATCATAATGGGGAAACTGTCAATGCGTCGTGGGTTTTCCTAGACGCGGGCGACTCCAACCTCACCATGAGCGGCTTCGATAGCACGACCGCGGGTTTAGGGAAGATCATGACCTTCACCTATGCCGGGGCGACCCTCCAGGTGAAATACGATGTCTATACCGCAGACGAGATCACCGTGAACACCGTCTATTCTCCTCATAAAGCCGATTGCTTTGGCCTTCAAAACATCGGAGTTCAATTGGTCTTTGACGTTACGAAGACCTACGTGAAAGATGGCCAGGTTCTTCGAAGTCAGGAGGGGCATAGCGACCTCTACACTCTAGCCCCGAGCCAAATCGATGTAGCGACGATTGGCCAAGCCTTTGCCGGCACCTTAGACATTGACGGGCAGAAGGTCGCCTTCACTTACGACGTTTTAGCGGCCGATGCGATCAGTTCTTATTCTTGGAATTGGTACAGCATTTTGGGCCAAGCCAAAACGGAGTATGAAGTCGGGGAAACGATCGATTTAGGTTTATCTGAAGCTTACTATTCCTTAACCGCGGATTACGATGGACGGGGAGACTCTTATCTCTATTCCTTTTCTTTCTCCTTTGTTCCTTCGGAAGTGGTCGTGAGCGGATTTGACACCACCAGCTCCGGCAATTTCACGGCGACCTTAACCGTGCGGGGAATCAGCTATTCGTTTTCCTACGACGTGAAGTAAGACGCTGCTACCAACGCCGCCTCATTGACCGATTTCCTCCAAGCCCGTCCTACGACGGGCTTTTTGGGTGGGCGGGTCGGTTTAATGAATAACGAAGAGGTGAAGGGGAGTGGCAGCGAAAAGGCCCTCTCAACCGGGCTTTTCTTCTCGCGATCGGATCCTTGATAAACTAGGAAGACCAAAAAGATGTTATCGGCTAAACTGGACGCCATATTTCGGGGAGTAAATCACAAGTCAGGGTCTAAATCTAAAACGCTGCATTCAAGATTTTGCTTCAGCGATGAGGCCGACGGGCCTTTTCCCGGCTGTAGGACATAAAAAGCGGACCGATCAGGGTCCGCTTAAGCGTAGACTATCGTTTATTCGACTTTGACCTTCTTTAAGGTCGCGACTTCGAACATGCCATCCTTGAATTTGGGATGGACTTCGCCCTGAATGAGCGGACGGAGATACTCGCGGAAGGAATCATCGAGCCGGGTGATGCCGCGCATCATCGAAGAAGGCACGTTCTTCTCGGCGTTAGCGATTTCGCTCACCGGGGCGAGCTTGTAATCGACTTTGTAGGGCTTGTTAGAGAGGCGTTCGATGATGACCATCTTGGCGGTCTCGCCAGCCAAGGCGGCTTCCACCGCTTTCTTCGAGCAGGCTAAGGCTTCTTCTTGGTCAACTTTGCTCACGAGGATCGGGTCAGCGCGCTGCGGCAAAGAGAGTTCGACGCTGCGGGTCGGAAGATTGAGCCTCCGTTCAACCACGGTCGAAAGGGCATCGGCGGCTCCGCCGAGCTGAATGTGGCCAAAGGCGTCCACGCGGGCGGTGCTGGTATCCCGGTCGAAGACGATGCCTTCGGAGATGGCGATGATGACGTGGCCTTTGACTTGATAGATCGAATTGAGGTCGCGCAAGAAGTTATCCATGTTGAAGACGTTCTCAGGCAGATAGATCAAGTCGGGGCGGCAGTTGATCGGGAGGAGGTCCACCGAGGCGGTGAGCCAGCCGGCATTGCGGCCCATGATCTCGACGATGAAGACTTTGCCTTTCTTATAGCATTTGGCGTCGACGCAGATGGCTTTGACGGTGTTGATGACGTATTTGGCCGCCGAACCATAGCCGATGCAGTGATCGGTCACCGCCAAATCGTTATCGACGGTTTTCGGGATGCCCATGACTTTGACGTCGAGGTCCTTTTGGGCGAAGAGCTTGCTCAACTTATCGCAGGTGTCCATCGAGTCGTTGCCGCCATTGACGAAGATATAGCCGATATTGTGGGCTTTGACGGTATCGCAGACTTTGCGGTAGAGTTCGGCGCCGAGATCGGCCGGCATCTTGAAGCGGGTGGTGCCGAGTAAGGCGCCCGGAGTTTGCTTAAAGAGTTCGAGGGTTTCCGGATCCTCTTGGCGTAAATCGATCAGGTCGTCGTTGATGAGGCCTTCGATGCCATTGAGGGAACCATAAATCCCCCCAATCTCCGGATGCTTCATCGCTTCGATGACCGCTCCATAAAGGGAGCAGTTGATGACGGCAGTCGGACCGCCCGACTGCAAATAGACCATGGCTTTCGCGCTCATATTAAAATAATCCTCCGGCCTTTCTAGGCTCTTCACTCACTTCGATATGGAGACGTTTCATCGCGGCGTAGGCATTGGCCAAAGCTTTGGGATCGGCCGAACCCGTCGCATCGGCATAGACTTCGATATGGGCGTCGGGATCCGCGGTTTTGGCAAGGATGGCATTGGCGAAGACGCAGATGGAACCATCCAGTCCGCATAGGGCGATGGTCCGATGGTGCTTCTTTTGGAGGAACTTGAAGAGATCGGCCGAACCAAAGGTCGGCTTCTCAAAGACTTCGTGGTTGGCGCTTAGGGCCTGGATCTGACCATAGAATTCGGCGCCCGGGGTTCCTTTTAGGCAATGCGGGATCGGAAGGTTGCGGCCTTCCTCTTCATGAAGATAGCTATCCTCATGAACGTCCTTGGTGAAGACCACTTCATCACCCTTGTCTTCATAGGTGCGGATGAGCCGGACGATCGGGCCCTCAAGATTCTTCGCTTCCGGGAAGCCCAAAGACCCCGTAACGAAATCGACTTGGTAGTCGACCACAATGAGTAGTTTTTCCATAACTAGGGTCTATTTTATCGCCCGTTAACAAGGCAGGTAAAGTATTTTCGGGAGCGCGTCTGCCCCAGATGCGTGTAGGATAAAGAAGGAAGCTTGGTGCCCTCTCCTACAAGGAGAGCCGAGCCCCGCTTTCCCCAAAAGTCGCTCCAAATTCGCCCTTTCCGACAGCGACTTCGGTTTCCTAAAAATAGCGCTTGCAATGAAAGGGCTTACATAATAAGATAGTCAGCCGGGCCTAGGAGGCCCCTAAACTCATGCCCTTCACGATTAAATGGAACGGAAAAGAACAACAATTCGAAAAGAAAGTCTCGCTGCTCGATCTCATCAAAGATAGCGACCCCGAGAAACGTTTTGTCTGCGCCAAAGTCAATAACCGCGTCCGCGAACTTACCTACGAAGTCTATTTCGATGCCGAAGTCTCTTTCTTGACTCTGACCGACCCCGACGCCGTCAAGATCTACGAAGCCACGCTCCGCTATGTGGTGGCGATGGCCTTTAACCGCACCTACCCGCAGTTGCATACGCGCTTCGCTTATAACGTGAGCCGCTGCATCTCCATTCACTTGCTTGACCCCGGCTACCGCGGCGACACCGCGATGCTGTTAAAGGTTAACCACGAGATCGAAGCCATCATCAAAGCGGACTATCCGCTCCACCGCTTCATCGTCCCGAATGAAGAAGCCGCTAAAATCTATAAAGAAAAAGGCTTCGACGACAAGATCGCGCTATTGCAGTACCGCCCCGAAAAGACGGTTCACCTCTACGATTGCGACGGCTTCGTCGACTATATGTATAGCCGGATGCTGCCTTCGACCGGCTACCTTCACGATTACAAGCTCCGTCTTTATAGCCCGGGCTTCTTATTGCAGTACCCGCGGGCCGAAGCCGGAGGCAAAATCCCCGAATTCGAAGACGCCCCGACCTTTGGAAGGACCCTCAAAGAGAGCCACGACTGGGCCAAGATCGTTGGATCCTCGACCGTCGCCGGCATCAATGAGCAGATCAAAGATAACGGCCCCATCGATTTCATCAACCTTTGCGAAGCCCGCCATAACCGCATGCTGTGCGAACTCGGCCAGATGATTCAGGACGATATCGATAACATCCGCCTCGTTTGCATCGCCGGGCCTTCTTCTTCGGGCAAGACCACTTTCGCCAACCGCCTCCGCATCGAATTGATGTCGCGCGGCATTAAGCCGATCCGTATCTCGATCGATGACTATTACATGCCCAAAGACAAAGTCCCGCTCGGCGAGGATGGCAAACCTGATTTAGAATCCATCAACGCCCTCGATATTGAACTCTTCAACAAGAACATGCTCGACTTGATCAATGGCGAAGCCGTCGACTTACCCAAGTTCGACTTTGCTGCGGGTAAGCGCACCAAAGGCCGCCACCTGCAACTCGGACCGACCGAGCCGATCATCATCGAAGGCATCCATGCCCTTAACGATAAGTTGACCTTGGATATCCCGAAGTCGCAGAAGTTCAAAATCTTCATCGCCCCGCAAGCCCAGATCAACCTCGATGACCACGATCCCTTAAGCCTCACCGACTTACGGCTCATCCGCCGCATCGTCCGCGATAAGCGCGACCGCAATGCCTCCGCCGAGGAGACGATCGGGATGTGGCCGAATGTCCGGCACGGCGAATTCACCTGGATTTATGGCACCCAAGAAGGCAGCGACTACGTCTATAACTCGATGCTGTCATATGAGCTACCGGTCTTGAAGAAATACGCGATGCCTTTGCTTCAGGCGATCGGCAAAGATTCGCCGGCCTATCCGACCGCCGAACGCTTGCTTCGCATGCTCAAGTTCTTCATTGATATGGATGACAAGTGGGTCCCCTCGAACTCCTTAATGCGCGAGTTCATCGGTGGCTCTTGCTACGCGGACGTTTAATCGATAAACGCCCCCCTTACTTCGCTGAAAAAGCCCGCCATTCTAGGAATGTTCCTAAGGACGGGCTTTTCCTTTGGACTTCGTTTAAAGACAGCTTTGCTTGCGTTCTCCTTAGCAACGATTAATCTAAAGGCAAAGAAGGAAAATAGCCATGGAAAACCCTGAAATCTTCGCCGCGTTAAAAGCCTTATGCCTAAAGAGTGAGGAAAAGGATCCGTTGGCGCTAGCCCACCAATTGATGGCGGAGCCCTATATTCCGCTCCATGGCCCCCAGCACCACTTCCTCGATGGGGCAGCCTTTCTTACCGCCTACCACAATAATGGCGGGGCCGTGGATCTATCCAAGGCCCTCGATGAACTCGCTAAACGGGCTCTGGCGATGCCGCCCGCGATGTGCGGCTATTGGGGGATGTGCGGGGCGGCGGCAAGCCTTGGGGCGGCCTTTTCGATCCTTCACCAAGTGAGCCCCGTTTCGAATAACGCTTACTACCGCGATGACATGGCCTATACGAGCCGCGTCTTAACGCGGATGAGTGCGATTGGAGGGCCCCGCTGCTGCAAGCGCAATGCCACGATCGCGATATCGGAGGCGGTCGCTTTTGCTCAAGAAAAGTATGGGATCACGATGCCCATAAGCCTCGCCCCCTGCACCTATTCCGCTTTAAATCCGACCTGCCTAAAAGAAAACTGCCCCTTTCATTCAGGGCAGTCTCATTAACGGTTAATCGTCGCTTCCGCTGCCCGGATCTTGGGGTGGGAGTTCGTTTTTCTTGCCGCTACTGGTTAAGGCGGCGAAACGTTTCTTTTCGTAGTCGTAAATCGCTAAGAGTTCCCCGTAATAGAGATTGCGGAGTTTGACGTAACGTTCCTGTTCTTCTTTCACGACGGTCGACATATAGAGGCTCGAGAAGATTTTTTCGATGCGGAAGAACGACTCGTAGAGGTTGAGGATGGTGATGAGGTAGAAATAGTTCTTGCGGGAATAGATGAGAAGCGGGCTGCTATGGGCGATCTCGGAGGACATCTCGTAGACTTTGCTGTAGTTGTTTAAGCCAGCCACCCGTTCCACCCCATCGCGGAAGTTGAACTTGAAGCCTTCCATCTGCATGACGTTAGGCACGCCCAATAGCCAGCCATACTCAATGAAGCGTTTCATATCTTTGCTCTTGAGGTCGACTTGGCGCATGCCTTCCTTGATCTCGATGAAGGTGGCATCGGTTTCTTCTTTGGTGGCTAAAGCCCCGCGGAAAGCCATGCCGTACTTCATGTGTTTCAAATACGATTCGATCACGGGTTGACCATATTTCACGATGACTTGAAGAATGCACTCATTCTCGTGGAGGGTCCGCCAAGTGGAAAAAGCTTCGGTTTCAAAACCGTTTTCCAGCAAAGAAGAGACGCATTTGGCCATCTGGAAGCCTTTGTTGAGGATGTCGACGATCAGCGTTTCTTTCGGGTCGTTGTTCTTGTAGCGGGAAAGCATGCCGAGGATGAAATTGAGATAGAGGTTCATCGTCGAGATGCTCGGATTGAAGCGCGAGGCAAAGCTGCCCATATGGAAGGCGAGGTGCTCATTGGTGAAATACTTATCGAGGCTCACCGAACCTAAGAATTGCTGATAGGCGGGATCTTTGGCGAGGTCGGCTTGGGTTTTATCGGGGTGGGAATAAAGATAAAACATGTGCTCATTGACGAGGTAGAGGGTGAGCTGAAGGGGATTGATGGCTAACGAGCCCACGATTTGATTTTCCTGACGGAGGTTTTTGGCGCCTTCTAAGGTGTACAAAAAGGTCGCATAGAGGAATTCCTTGTCGAGGTCGGCGGGGACCTTCAGGGATTCGAGCATCGCGAGATAGGCTTGTTTTTGTTGGTCAGGAGTTTCTGGCATGCTTTCAGTTTACACCCTTTATCTGGGCCGCCCTAATCGAAAGGAGATAAGAATGAATCGGTAAGGGGAAGACCTTGGCTAAATAAGCCGCGTAGGCCGCGAGTTGCTGGAGGTAGGCCGGATCGGAAATATCGCGGGCTTTAAAATCGAGCAGGTCGATATGGTCCGGGTAGACGAGCAGCAAATCGATGATCCCGTGCAGGTCTTTTTCTTCGTCATAGAAAGCGTATTCATGGAAGATCTTGGCCCGACTCACATCCTTAAAGAAAGGAAGGGCCAGGACCTTAGCGATCACGTCGCGGTCGCTAGGATCAGCGATCCAACTGACGTCTTTATGCACCAGATCGGAGAGTTCCAAATACCGGTGGAGCTTTTCGCCATAGCGCAGCGAAGATTCATCGGGAGGCGTGAGCGAAGTTTTGCTGGCCCGACTCACGAGTTTTTGGATGGCGGGTTCATGGATCTGCCTAAACTCCAACGTAAAATCGGAGCCCATTGCGGAGGGGCCTTCTAAAGTCACGATGGCCGGAGCGACTTTATGGAAGGTCGCCGGGGGAAGATTGGCTAGATTCAAGAAGTCATTGAAGCTGCGGGCGAGCGTCCCGGTTAAGGGGATCTTAGGCTCGGCTTGATAAGGCCGAATGAGGATCATCTTTTCCCTAGCGCGGGTCAAGGCGACATAGAAGAGGCGGAGCTGCTCTGAGACGGCTTCGGAAGTCTCGTAATTCTTCGAGAGGAAATGCAGAACGTTTTTGGCTTCGAGGTTGTCGTTAAGGGGAAGAACGATGCCATAAGGCTCAGAGGCTAAGAAGTTCCCGGCGGTATCCCTTAGATTGAACTTGCCGGTGAGCCCCGGGTAATAAACGATGGGGAATTCGAGGCCTTTGGACGCATGGATCGACATCAGGGCGACGGAGGAAGGTTCGGTGTCGCTGGTCTCGATGCTCATCTCGACGTCGTATTTATCGAGGTCGCTGAAGTAGGAGACGAGTTCGCTTAATCCCCAGCCGAAACGCCCCATGGCTTTGCCTAAAGCCAAGAAGCCTTCAATCCGTTCATAGTTGGCTTTGACTTCGCCTAGGCTTGGGAGCTTTCCCAAGATATCGAATTCGTTGATGTAGAAATTAAGGACATCCTCAAGATTGGCTTTCTCCAAGAAATCCTTATGGCTTTGCAAATCCTTAAAGAAGGGGGTTTGCGCATAGGTTTTGCCTTTGATGGCGTTAAAGATTTCCTCGTCATTCATCTGGAAAAGGAAGGAGCGGGCCAAGGAGGCGTAGAGATGGGTGATGCTCGGGGAAGCCGGGTTCTTCACCAATAAGTCGGTGAGGCGGCTCAGGTTCTTTAAGACCACCACCACGTCTTCGGAAGACGTCTCGCCGAGGTCGGTGGTGAGCAAGGGGATCTTGTGGTCGATGAAAACTTTCTTGTAGACGGCGAAGTCGCGCTTCTTGGCGATCAAAACCGCGAAGTCGCTGAAGCTGCACGGGGCTAAGCCTTTGTCTCCGAGGACGGGGTAGTTTGAGGCGATCTTCGCCAAAATATCCTGGGCGATCAATTCCGCTTCTTGCTGGGCCTGGTCGATGCCATCGAGCGGATCATACTCATCGATCTCTAAGCGGTGATTGGCCGCGGCTTCGGAAAGGTCATAGCTGTGGTTACCGTAAATGAGGGCTTGGCCATGGCCATAATCGACTCCGCCAAGATGGGAAGTCATTAAGACGGCGAAGATGCTATTGATGTCATTGAGGACCGAGGAACGGGAACGGAAATTCTCGGCCAAGGTGATGAGGTGGCCCCCCTGCTCCTTTTCGTAAGCTTGATAACGCTTTAAGAAAAGAGTCGGGTTGGCGTTGCGGAAGCGATAGATCGACTGCTTGATATCGCCGACGGCAAACACGTTATCTTGGGCGATGGTGGAAATGAAGGCTTCTTGGAGGTCGCTCGTATCCTGGTACTCATCGATCATGATGTAACGGTAGCGGGCTTTGAGCTCGGCATTGATCTCGGGGATCTTCGCGGCTTGGCGGGCAAGCGAGGCAATATCGGCGAAATCGAAGGAACGGTAATAGCGTTTAAAGGATTGGAGGCCTTCATCAAGTTCGTTGAGAATCTGAAGAATGAGGCCGACATAGGGACGGGTTAAGGCGTAGCGGCTCTTGATGGTCGCGGAATCCCCCACCACGAGATTGGCGCGTAGTCCCGTATAGATTTTGTTGAGTTTGCCGTGGAGCGCTTTATCGGCGTCATCGCCAACCCCATTCTTTTTGCGGACGAAAGGAAGATCGACCATCTTAGCATAAAGGGCATCGTAATTCGGGCAAGCCAGCAGGTCTTCAAGGAAGGCTTCATCAGCATCGGCGAGCTCCGCCTCGCTATAGCCGCGTTTCCCTTGGGCTTCGATGCCGTTTAGGCCATCGCGGATCATCGCCTCGAAGTCGCCGATCGCATGGTCGATGAAATTGCTATCGTAATGCTCTTCGAGGTAATGGGCGAAAAAGCCGGCCTTATCCGCCTGCAGATCGCCGAGGTTATCGATCGCGATGATGAAGTCTTTGAGTTCTTGGTCGTCCTTGATCGCATAGTGATAAACAAGGTCGCCGAACAAGGGCTGCTTCCCCGCGAGGTAATCGCTATAGTAACGGTCCATGATCTCGTCGAGCAGTTTCTTCTTTTCGACGGTGAAGATCGAGGCGTCCACCACATCGATATCTTGGGGCAGGGCCAAGGCGTAATGATATTTTTTCACCAAGGCCAAAGAGAAGGCGTCGAAGGTCATGATCGAGGCGCTTTCGACTTCGGGGGCAAGCGAGGAAGTCTTCGGGTCTTTCTTGATGAGTTTGCGGACCTTATCCTTCATCGATTGGGCGGCCTTGTTGGTGAAGGTTAGCACCAAGAGATTCGATAGCGTGGTTTCCTTAGACGCCACCAATTCATAAATACGCTGCGTCAAAACCGAAGTCTTGCCGGAACCGGCGCCGGCCGAAATGAGAAAATTGCCTTGTTTGGCCGAAAGGGCTTCAAGCTGAGCGGGTGTCCATGCGCTAGCCATTATCGTCCTCCTCCGAAGCGGGTTCTTCGCCGCCGTTCGTCGAAGCCAGATCTTTCTTCTTCAGCAGCACCCGGGCCTCATCGCGGACATAGCAGACGTCGCGGAAAGGACAATAAGCGCAAGAATCGACCAGCTTGTTGTACTTCTTCGGATTGATCACAAAATCGTAGGAGCGGACTTTGAGGTCGGCTTCTTGGACTTTGCTCAAGGCGAACTCCCCAAGTTCTTTGAGTTGATCGGCGGTCTTCAGGGCCTTGTTCTTTTTATTGAAGCCGTTCTTTCCAAAGGTGAGCGAATGGATGAAACTCGAGTCGACGTAATCGGGCTCAAAGGTCGCTAATTTATCCGGGTCCGCCAAATAGATGCCGTTCAGCATCAATTGGTCATTATGGAACTTCTCGTAATCGGTTCCGGATTTCTTCACGAGTTTCTTGGCGAGGATGTGGTCGATGAATAGCCCTAAGAGCTGACTATCGTTGAAGCGGGTGTCATTCGCGGCGATGAAGGCGTAAAGGGGAAGCTGCAAGGATAAGCCGAACTCGTAGAGGGCTTCATGGAAGTCCTCGCTGCCGGTCTTGTAATCGATAAGGGTCAGGTATTCTTGATTGGAGCCGGTTTTCACGATCTTATCGATCCGGCCCACTAACGTCGAATCCTTGGAGAAAGGATAGGCGAAGCTCTGCTCGGTGAGGAACTGGGGGTTCTGCATCTTGGCTTCATGGTAGTTAAGGAAGTCGATCGTGCTGCCGAGTTCATCATGAAGACGGATCAGCAAAACATTCTCGCGCGGGGTGAAGGGACCTTCCTTATCTTGAACGTCGTTGAGGGCTTTCATCCATTCGACTTCAAAGTTGAATTGCGGGTCATAAAGGTGCTGAAGAACTTGATGGAAAGCCGTCCCGAATTTGGCGTTGAAGATCGGCTCTTCGTCATTGATCCCCAAGATGTAACTCAGGTAATAATGGAATTGGCAAAGATAGAAGAGTTCGATGCCCGAGTAGGAGAAATGAAGTTGAGTATTCTCGGGGAAGGAAGCAAAGGGGTGATAGGTGTAGTCATAATCCTTGTAGGTTAAGCCTAAGGCATCGACGAGGAAGGCAATCCGTTTATCGTCCTTCAGGTACTTTTCATAGCCATCGAGCAGGTGGGAGCACCAGAGTCTGGAGAACTCTTGGGAATATTCATAGGGCAACTCGTTGCTCGCGGCGACGCTAAATTTTTCTTCGAGCAATAAGGGCGAATCAAAGTAAGTGTTGCCGAGCGATTGGGCTTTGAAGGAAAGGCATTCGATATGGCCAGAGCGTAGAAACGCCAGTAAGTCATGTTTCTCTTCCAGGGCTTCATCGCGGCTGGTTGGCAAAGAAAGATGGGTCTTTTCCTCGTCGCTAAGGAAATCATCGTCATTATGCCGGTGCGGGGCATTATCCAAAGCAAAACCCACGAAGAAGATGTGGGAATTAAGGGGGGCGTGGTAGTCATTTAAGACATGAACGGCATGGGTTAAGGGCAATTTCTTTTCTTGGAGCGAAAGGAAGATGTCACGGTATAAGGCGGCTTGCTCGGCATTTCCTAGACCCAAAATCTGGTAGGTTAAAGCGGTGAGCTTCAAGGTGGCGAAGTTCGGATCATCGATCGCTTTTTGCTCGGTTGCGGCTAAAGCTGCGCTGACTCCGATATCCGAAACGGCTTTCACGAAGTCGCGGGCTAAGGGCAGATCCATCAGGCAACGGGTCGAAGGCATTTCCACCGTGAAACCATAGGCTTTTGCCATGAAGGGCAGCACATAGTCATAGGCAGAATTGACACCCACCAAATAGAGGGAATCGATATCCACGCCCGAATCGATCATGCGGGCGATGCGGTTGCAGACATAATGAAGTTCGCCATAGATATCGTCGAAGCGATGGAGCTCTGGTAACGGGAACCCCTCTTGACTTTCCAAATCATAGGAGATGGTCATATGGGGGAGATCTTTGATCGCGAGGGAAATCCGTTTGCCATCGCTATAGCCATGGATGACTAAGGATTTGCCAGCGAAGGTTCTTTCGGGGGCGACGTCTTTAAATAGGAGGCCTTGCTTAAGGAGGACATCGCGGAGTTGGCAGAGTTCGTGGAGCTTAGGATCGGGGTCATCGGGGAGAGTCAAATTCCGGAGGGCTTGCAAACTATCGCAGCACTTTTCGTAGGAGTAGCCGTGCTGTAAGAGATAGACCACGGCTCGATCATCATGGCGGTAGGCGAACAAGTCTTCGAGATCCTCTTCGCTATAGAGGCTGAAGTTGGCTTTCGGATATTGCTTACGGTAAGCGAAAAAATAGTCCCACTGGTTCCGTGGGGCGACGATGATCGCATTCTCATAGAGTTGGCGATATTCCATTGCTTAAATATTATTTACTTTGTAATTAATATTCAATAGAGGCCCAAAAAAGGACAAAGAAAAAGCCGTAAACACGGCTTTCTCTAATTTCACATTAGGCTTTCGGCTTATAGGCTCGCGTCGCGGAGACTGCCATCAGCCAGCCATCGTAGAGTTTCTTGGCTTCTTCAGGCTTCATCACCGGCTTGAACTTCTTTTGGATGGCGTGGTTACGTTCGATGTCCTTTTTGCTCTTCCAGAAGCCGCAGCCTAGGCCCGCTAAATAGCCAGCCCCAAGGGCGGTCGTCTCGAGGAACTTCGGCAGATGGACTTCGCACTGCAAAATATCGGCTTGGAATTGCATAAGCAGGTTGTTGGCGGAGGCCCCGCCATCGACCCGGAGAGCCTTGAGGTTCAAATGCGCTTCTTTCTTCATCGCTTCAATGACATCCATCGATTGATAGGCGATGGAGAAGATCGAAGCCCGGACGAAGTTATGGCGGTCAGCCCCGCGGGTTAAGCCAAAGACGGCCCCGCGGGCTTCGTCATCCCAATATGGCGTTCCTAATCCCACAAAGGCCGGAACCACATACACCCCCGCCGTATCTTTGACTTTGTTCGCGTATTCTTCCGACTCCGAAGCATTCTTGAAGAAGCCCATTTCATCGCGGAGCCACTGCACCACCGCTCCCCCGATGAAGACGGAGCCTTCTAAGGCATAAGTCGGGACTCCATTTTCTCGCCAGGCAACCGTGGTCAAAAGGCCTTGCTTCGAGATGAAGGGTTTGCTGCCGATATTCATCAGCATGAAACAACCGGTCCCATAGGTGTTCTTCGAGTCGCCTTCCTTGTAGCAGCATTGACCAAATAGAGCCGCCTGCTGGTCACCAGCGACGCCATAGATATGAACGTGGCCCGGGAAATAGGAAGCCTCGCCATAATCGGCGGAATTATCGAGCACCTGCGGCAACATTTTGAACGGGATATTCCAGAGTTTTAAAAGATCGGGGTCATAGTCCATCGTGAAGATGTTGTAGAGCATGGTGCGGGAGGCATTGGAGACGTCGGTCTCATGCTTTTCGCCTTTGCTCATTTTGTAGATCAGCCACGAGTCGATGGTTCCAAAGAGCAGCTCGCCTTTTTCGGCCCGTTTCTGGCCATCTTTAAGGTGGTCGAGGATGAAGCGGATCTTTGAGGCGCTGAAATAGGGATTCATCCGTAATCCGGTCTTACTTTGAATGAGGGCGGTATCTTTTTCATGGGCATCGCAGATGGCTTGGGTTTGCTTACTTTGCCATACGATGGCGTTGGCCACCGCTTTACCGCTTTTCTTGTCCCAGATGACCGTGGTTTCACGTTGATTGGTGAGACCGATGGCAGCCACGTCGTCGAGGGTCGAGGAAGAGACGACCATCAATTCGTTGATGACATCGATGACACTGATCCAAATCTTATCGGGATCGACTTCGACCCAACCGGGTTGGGGATAGAGGCAATCCACCGGGCGTTGAGCCTTATAAACTTCCTCGCCTTTCGCGTTGATCAAAATGGCACGGGTCGAGGTCGTGCCTTGGTCGATGGCCAAGATATATTTCTTCATATGGCTCTATTATAGAGAAGTTAGAGGAAGGCGAAAAAGGAAATAATCCTTTT
>Ga0183101_1000100_pt1 | contig 21767 bp, 17 predicted proteins | sample Biomet3_FD_127790 | JGI IMG/M metagenome (GOLD analysis project Ga0183101, IMG submission 127790) | Microbial communities from bioreactor (seeded with sewage sludge) at LBNL, California, USA - Biofuel metagenome 3 | ecosystem: Engineered > Bioreactor > Anaerobic > Unclassified ...
ATTTCCGGCAGAGGATAATAAAGCGGCGGCAGGCGGAAGAAGTTCCGACTGCCGCAGCTCTTTCTGCGTTTAGAGGAAAAAATAAAAAACCGGCTGAGAAATCAGCCGGTTTTGCTTGACAATTTTCCAGATTCATGCTAACATAAATCGATTATGATTACTGACGGATACTCCGCCATTCTCATTTACTAATGCCAAGATAGCACAGTCTCCAAGAAAAAGCAAGAGCGAAACGCTAAGATTTTAACAACAAACCCGTGCGTGTCAAAATAACAGCGCCGCACTGCGGATCGAGAATCACTCTGCGGCGGCGGGGAGGGACAGCTCTCTGCCGCCACGAAAGAAAGGTTGCGTGAATTACAAGATGGCCAAAGACAAATATTACGGAAAGACCCTTCGTAAGAACTTTGCCCGGCATGAAGAGACGATGGCCATGCCGAACCTCCTGGAGATCCAGAAAAAGTCTTACCAGTGGTTTCTGGATACCGGCCTGAAGGAGGTATTTGCCGACGTTGGGGCGATTACCGACTATCAGGGCAATCTGGAGCTGACGTTCATCGACTATAAGATGGACGAGGACCCCAAGTACGACGTGGAGGAGTGCAAAGCCCGCGACGCCACCTATGCCGCGCCTCTCAAGGTGAAGGTACGGCTGCGCAACAAAGAGACCGAGGAGATCAAGGAGCAGGAGATCTTCATGGGAGATTTCCCGCTGATGACCCACTCCGGCACATTCGTCATCAACGGCGCGGAGCGCGTGGTGGTGTCCCAGATCGTTCGTTCTCCCGGCGTGTATTACGGGAAAGAGGCCGATCTCAAGACCGACCTGCCCATCCTCACCAGCACGGTCATCCCCTATCGCGGCGCCTGGCTGGAATATGAGACCGACGCATCCGAGATGTTCTGGGTGCGCATTGATAAAAACCGCAAGCTGCCCATCACCTGCCTGATCCGCGCGCTTGGCATCAAGACCGACGCCGAGATCACGGAGATGTTCGGCGACGATCCCCGCGTGATGACCACGCTGGAAAAGGACCCCTGCAAGACCTATGAGGACGCCATGCTGGAGATCTACCGCAAGCTGCGTCCCGGCGAGCCTCCCACGGTGGAGGCCTGCGAGACGCTGATGAACGGCCTCTTCTTCGATCCGCGCCGCTACGATCTGTCCATCGTCGGCCGCTACAAGTTCAATAAAAAGCTGTCCCTGTGGGCCCGGATCACCGGCTACAAGCTGGTGTATCCCGTCGCGGACCCCGCCACCGGCGAGATCCTCTTCGACGAGGGACACGTGCTCACCGCAGCCGAGGCCAAGGCGCTGGACGCCGCCGGCGTGGCGGAAGTCACCATCGAGGCCGACGGCCAGCCCCTGCGCGTCACCTCCAACCATATGTGCGATCTCAAGCATTTCGTGGACTTCGACCCGCTGGCCGAGTGCGGCATCAAGGAGCGCGTCCGCTATGAGGTGCTTCAGGGACTGCTGGGCCAGTATCAGGGCGACGAGCTTAAAGAACAGCTCCGCGCCCATGCCGACGAGCTGGTGCCCAAGCACATCATCATCGACGATATTCTCTGCTCCATCAATTATATGAACGGTCTGGCCCGCGGTATCTCCACCAAGGACGATATCGATCACCTGGGCAACCGGCGCCTGCGCTGCGTGGGCGAACTGCTGCAAAACCAGTTCCGCATCGGCTTTTCCCGCATGGAGCGCGTTATCCGCGAGCGCATGACCATCCAGGATCTGGACATCGTGACGCCCCAGAGCCTTATCAATATCCGTCCGGTGACGGCGGCCATCAAGGAGTTCTTCGGCTCCTCTCCGCTGTCCCAGTTCATGGATCAGACCAACCCGCTGGCCGAGCTGACCCACAAGCGGCGTCTTTCCGCTCTGGGCCCCGGCGGCCTCTCCCGCGAGCGCGCCAACATGGAAGTCCGCGACGTCCATTACAGCCACTACGGCCGGATGTGCCCCATTGAGACGCCTGAAGGCCCCAACATCGGTCTGATCTCCTATCTCGCCACTTACGCCCGCATCAATGAATACGGCTTCATCGAGGCGCCCTACCGCGCCGTGGACAAAAAGACCTTCGAGGTCGCCACGGACATCACCTACATGACCGCCGACGAGGAGGACAACTACATCGTCGGCCAGGCCGCGGAGCCGGTGGACGAGAACGGCTGCCTCATCAACCAGCGTATTACCTGCCGCCACCGCGATGAGATCGTGGAGGTGGACAAGGAAATGGTGGACTATATCGACGTGTCTCCCCGCATGATGGTCTCCATCGCCACCGCCATGATCCCCTTCCTGCCCAACGATGACGCAAACCGCGCCCTGATGGGCGCCAACATGCAGCGTCAGGCCGTGCCTCTGCTGCGGCCCGAGGCCCCTATCGTCGGCACCGGCATGGAGCATAAGATCTGCGTGGATTCCGGCGTGGTCATTCTGGCGGAGGGCGACGGCGAAGTGAGCAGCGTGGACGCCCGCCATGTCAGCGTCAAGTACGACAGCGGCGAGACCAAGGACTACAAGCTCACCAAGTTCCTGCGCTCCAACCACGGCACCTGCATCAACCAAAAGCCCATCGTCTCCGTGGGCGAGCGCGTCCACGGCGTGCGCGTCAACGAAAAGGGCGAGACGGAGGACCCCACCGTTCTGGCGGACGGTCCGGCCACCGATCAGGGCGAAATCGCCCTGGGCCGCAACATTCTGGTCGGCTTCATGACGTGGGAAGGCTACAACTACGAGGATGCGGTCCTGCTCAACGAGCGGCTGGTCCGCGAGGATCTGTATACCTCCATTCATATCGAGGAATATGAGATCGACTCCCGGGATACCAAGCTGGGCCCCGAGGAGATCACCCGCGACATCCCCAACGTGAACGAGGATGCCCTGAAAGACCTGAACGAGAACGGCATCATCCGCATCGGCGCGGAGGTCCGCTCCGGCGATATCCTGGTGGGCAAAGTCACACCCAAGGGCGAGACCGATCTCACCGCGGAGGAGCGGCTTCTGCGCGCCATCTTCGGCGAGAAGGCCCGCGAGGTCCGCGACACCTCTTTGAAGGTGCCTCACGGCGAGTCCGGCATCGTGGTGGACGCGAAAGTGTTCACCCGCGAGGACGGCGACGAGCTGGGGCCGGGCGTCAATCAGGTCGTCCGCGTCTATATCGCCCAGCGCCGCAAGATCCAGGTGGGCGACAAGATGGCAGGCCGCCACGGCAACAAGGGCGTTGTCTCCCGCGTGCTGCCCCAGGAGGATATGCCGTTCCTGCCCGACGGAACTCCGCTGGACATCGTGCTGAATCCTCTGGGCGTGCCCTCCCGTATGAACATCGGACAGGTACTGGAAGTCCATCTGGGCTATGCGGCCCACGCGCTGGGCTACAAGGTTGCGACCCCCATCTTCGACGGCGCCAACGAAAAGGACATCGCCGATATGCTCAAGGAAGCCGGGCTGGACCCGGAGGGCAAGAGCGTTCTGTACGACGGACGCACCGGCGAGCCCTTCGACAACCGGGTCACGGTCGGCTATGTATACTTCCTCAAACTGCATCATCTGGTGGACGATAAGATCCACGCCCGTTCCACCGGCCCGTACTCTCTTGTCACGCAGCAGCCTCTGGGCGGCAAGGCCCAGTTCGGCGGCCAGCGCTTCGGCGAGATGGAGGTCTGGGCTCTGGAGGCTTACGGCGCGGCCTATACCCTTCAGGAGATCCTGACGGTCAAGTCCGACGACGTCACCGGTCGTGTCCGGACGTATGAGGCAATCGTCAAGGGCCACAATGTGCCGCAGCCCGGCGTGCCCGAATCCTTCAAGGTTCTGGTCAAGGAGCTGCAGGCCCTGTGTCTGGACGTGCAGGTACTGGATGCCGACGGCAATCCCATCGACCTCAAGGAAGACGAGGATGCCATGGATACCTTCAACCTCGCGCGGATGGACGCCGAGGACGACCGCCACCGGGCGTTTGCCGACGAGGCGGATTTCGCGGATTCCGGCTTCGATATCGAGGAGGCACCCGACGGCGCCGGCGCTGACGCCGACGCGGATGCCGACACCGACGCGGATGCAGGGAATTCTGACGACGAGGTCCTGGACGACGGCCTGGACGACGAGTGATTCAGAGTTGCGCATTCCGATGAACAACGCCAATTCTGAATTCAGTAAGGAGGATACAGCAATATGAATGATAACACTGTTGGAAACAATATTGCTTTTGACGCGATCAAAATCGGCATGGCCTCTCCTGAGAAAATCCGCGAGTGGTCTTACGGCGAGGTAAAAAAGCCGGAAACCATCAATTACCGGACCCTGAAGCCGGAGCGCGACGGTCTGTTCTGCGAGCGGATCTTCGGGCCGACCAAGGACTGGGAGTGCCATTGCGGCAAATATAAGAAGATCCGTTACAAGGGCAAGATCTGCGACCGCTGCGGCGTCGAAGTCACCCGCGCCAAGGTGCGCCGCGAGCGCATGGGCCACATCGAGCTGGCCACCCCCGTCTCTCACATCTGGTATTTTAAGGGCATTCCCTCCCGCATGGGACTGCTGCTGGACATCTCCCCCCGTATTCTGGAGAAGGTCCTCTATTTTGCCAACTATATCGTCACCGATCCCGGCGAGACCCCGCTGACCAAAAACCAGATCCTCAGCGAAAAGGAATACCGCGACTACCGCGAGAAGTATGAGGAAGATTTCGACGCCGGCATGGGCGCCGAGGCCGTCAAGAAGCTGCTGGTGGACGTGGATCTGGAAAAGCTGTCCAGCGAGCTCCACACGGAGCTGCGCGGCGCCTCCGGCCAGAAGAAGGCCCGGATCGTCAAGCGGCTGGAGGTTGTGGACGCATTCCGTCTGTCCGGCAACCGGCCGGAGTGGATGATTATCGACGTGCTGCCCGTCATCCCGCCCGAGCTGCGCCCCATGGTGCAGCTGGACGGCGGCCGGTTCGCCACGTCCGATCTGAACGATCTGTACCGCCGCGTCATCAACCGCAACAACCGCCTCAAGCGCCTTATCCAGCTCAACGCGCCCGACATCATCGTGCGCAATGAGAAGCGGATGCTCCAGGAGGCGGTGGACGCCCTGATCGACAACGGCCGCCGCGGCCGCGCCGTCACCGGCGCCAACAACCGCGCCCTCAAGTCCCTGAGCGATCTGCTCAAGGGCAAGCAGGGCCGCTTCCGCCAGAACCTGCTGGGCAAGCGCGTGGACTACTCCGGACGTTCCGTCATCGTGGTCGGCCCTGAGCTGAAGATCTATCAGTGCGGTGTGCCCAAGGAGATGGCCGTGGAGCTGTTCCGCCCCTTCATCATGAAGAAGCTGGTGGAGGACGGCACCGCCAACAACATCAAGTCCGCCAAAAAGATGGTGGACAAGGGCGTGACCGAGGTCTGGGACGCGCTGGACGTCATCATCAAGGATCATCCCGTCATGCTCAACCGCGCGCCCACGCTGCACCGTCTCGGCATCCAGGCATTTGAGCCCGTGCTGGTGGACGGCCGCGCCCTCAAGCTGCATCCCCTGAACTGCACGGCGTTCAACGCCGACTTCGACGGCGACCAGATGGCCATTCACGTGCCCCTGAGCGCCGAGGCGCAGGCGGAGGCCCGCATTCTGATGCTTTCCGCCAACAACCTGCTGCGTCCTCAGGACGGCGGCCCCGTCACCGTGCCTACGCAGGATATGGTGCTGGGTTCCTATTATCTGACTTATTCCCGCATGGGCAGGGCCGAGCTCGGCGCCGAGACCATCTGGTGCTCCGACGCGGGCGATACCGGCCTAAGCGCCGACACCGAGGTGGACGCGGACGAGTTCCTGGCCGCCAATGAAAAGGCCAGGGCGGAGGGCAAGCGCGAGGCGTCCTATCTGCCCATCCGGATTTACGCCAACGAGGACGAGGCCCTGATGGCTTACAACGAGCACGTCATCGGCCCCCACTGCCCCATCGGCGTGCGTGTGACCAAGATCGGCCCCGACGGCGTGCGTGTGCCCCGGACGCCCGACGAACCCACGAAGATCGTGGAGATCACCGCCGGACGCATCATCTTCAACCACAACATTCCTCAGGACCTGGGCTTTATGGACCGCTCCCGGCCCGGCAGCGAATACGATTACGAGATCACGTTCCAGTGCGGCAAAAAAGAGCTGGGCAAGATCGTTGACAAGACCATTCGTCTGCACGGCTTTACAGTCGCGGCGGAGGTGCTGGACAACATCAAGGCCACCGGCTACAAATACTCCACTAAGTCCGCTCTGACCGTCTCCATCGCCGACATGACCGTGCCTCCCGTCAAGTATGAGCTGGTCGCCAAGACCGAAGACCGCGTGCTGGAGATCGAAAACCAGTACAAGATGGGCTTCATGACCAACCAGGAGCGCTACAAGCAGGTCGTGTCCGAATGGGAAAAGACCACCAACGACGTCTCCGACGCTCTGCAGAAGAACCTGGACCGCTTCAACCCCATCTATATGATGGCAGATTCCGGCGCCCGCGGTTCCATGAAGCAGATCCGTCAGCTGGCCGGCATGCGCGGCCTGATCGCAAACACCGCCGGACGCACCATTGAGATCCCCATCAAGGCAAACTACCGTGAAGGCCTGACCGCTCTGGAGTACTTCATCTCCTCCAGAGGCGCCCGAAAGGGCTTGGCCGATACGGCTCTGCGTACCGCGGACTCCGGTTATCTGACCCGCCGAATGGTCGATGTCTCCCAGGACGTCATCATCCGGGAGCAGGACTGCGGCGTGGCCCACGGCATCACGGTGCATGAGATTTCTGAAAACGGCCAGGTGATCGAAAAATTCGCCGACCGTATTTTCGGCCGCTATCCCGTCCGGGACGTGGTGAACCCCAAGACCGGCGAGGTGCTGGTCGCCAGCACCCAGATGATGGGCGATCCGGAGATCAAGAAGATCGAGGCCGCCGGCATCACCGAGCTGGAGATCCGCACCGTTCTGACCTGCCGCGCCCACAGCGGCGTGTGCGCCAAGTGCTACGGCATGAACCTGGCGACCCGCCAGCCCGTCGGCCCCGGCGAGGCGGTCGGCATCATCGCCGCCCAGTCCATCGGCGAACCCGGCACCCAGCTGACCATGCGTACGTTCCACACCGGCGGCGTCGCCGGCGGCGACATCACCCAGGGCCTTCCCCGTGTCGAGGAGCTGTTTGAGGCCCGCCGTCCCAAGAAGATGGCCCAGATCGCCGAGATCGGCGGCAGAGTCAAATTTGAGGAGACCGGCAAGGGCAGCCTTCTGAACATCATCGTCACGGCGGACGACGGGGATACCCGCACCTATGCGGTGCCCCACACCGGTCTGCTTGTGAAGGACGGAGACGTCATTCCCAAGGGCACGCAGCTCACCTACGGCGCGCTGAATCCCCACGACGTGCTCCGCATCCGCGGCAACGACGCCGTTTACAACTACCTCATTCAGGAAGTTTTGCGCGTGTACCGTCAGCAGGGCGTTGACATCAACGATAAGCATATTGAGATCATCGTCCGCCAGATGATGCGCAAGGTCCGTCTGGAGGACGCCGGAGACACCGAGCTTCTGGACGGCTCCATGGTGGATGTCCTGGAAATGGACGACGCCAACGAGGAGATCGACCGCCGCAACGCTGCGGGCGAGCGCCGCGAGGACGGCGAGCTTTTGCGCCATGCCGCCGGCACGCAGCTGCTGATGGGCATTACCAAGGCCTCTCTGGCCACGGATTCTTTCCTGTCCGCCGCGTCCTTCCAGGAGACCACAAAGGTCTTGACGGAGGCCGCCATCAAGGGCAAGGAGGACCACCTGGTGGGCCTGAAGGAGAACGTCATTATCGGCAAGCTGATCCCCGCCGGCACGGGCCTGACCGCGTACAAATCGTTCGCGGAGAACCTGGTGCCCGAGGAGACGGCCGCGGCTCCGGAGGACGAGACGCCCCCCGCCGCAGGCGAATAAACACCGACGCAGTTCCGCTTACAGGGGCCGCCCCGAACGGGGCGGCCCCTGTTTTCTATACGCGCCGCATGCCGCCGGCAGACAGCGCCGCTGCTCCTGCGGAGAGGAAAAGCCCCCGCGCACCGCGCAAAACCCGCCCTGCGGCGGCGGTTTCTTCCGCTCACGGAGACGCGGGACCGCTTTTTTGGAAAAAAGTGCCGGATACAGGGGGCGCAGGCACTTGACGGCGCCAAAAAGTTATGCTATAATTCTTACTCGCGCGGGTGTATTCCGCGAATTTTGCCATGCGCTTCAGGAGGGAAATCCCAGATGACGGAACTTGCCGCTTCTTCGAAGGTCGTGGGGGTGAAGCAGTCCCGAAAAGCCATCCGGGACGGACGCGCGGCCAGTGTTTTTCTGGCCAGGGACGCCGATCCCGCCATTACGGAGCCGCTGCGGTCGGCCTGCCAGGAGCAGGGGATCCCGGTCGACGGCGAAAACAGCATGGCCCAGCTCGGGCACGCCTGCCGGCTCAGCGTCGGCGCCTCTGTGGTTGTGCTGCTGAAATAATTGATTTTTTCCGGAATAGCCGCAAGGCTTTCCGTAAAAAATATAAGGAACCGCGCCATGCGCGCGGTCCGGAAATTTCAAAGAAAGGAGAACCATATGCCTACTTTTAATCAACTGGTCCGTAAAGGAAGACAGCAGGCCACCTACAAGTCCACGTCTCCCGCCATGCAGTTTGGTCTGAACACCCTCAAGAACAGAGAGACCGATCTGCCGTCTCCGCAGAAAAGAGGCGTCTGCACCGCAGTCAGAACGGCTACCCCCAAGAAGCCCAACTCCGCACTGCGTAAGATCGCCCGTGTGCGTCTGACCAACGGGTATGAGGTAACCGCCTACATTCCCGGCGTGGGTCACTCCCTGCAGGAGCACTCCGTCGTGATGATCCGCGGCGGCCGTGTCAAGGATCTGCCCGGCGTCCGCTATCACATCATCCGCGGCTCGCTGGATACGCAGGGCGTCTCCGGCCGTATGCAGTCTCGTTCCAAGTACGGTGCCAAGAGACCCAAGTCCAAGTAAGGACTTCGCAGACTGAAAGCTTTGCCGAATAGGTTTATATAGATGCGAGAGCATTTTCCGCTTCGGCAGGCATTCACGGAAGGCTGAAAAATGCCTTTTGAGTACCTATGAGATCATAGAATAATTATGAAGGAGGGAAGTATTGTGCCCAGAAGAGGTAATGTTCCCAAAAGAGAGATCCTGCCGGATCCCGTTTACGGTTCCGCCCTTGTCACCAAGCTGGTTAACGGCGTGATGCAGGACGGCAAGAAGGGCGTCGCGCAGAAGGTGGTCTATTCCGCGTTCGATCAGATCAAGGAAAAGACCGAGAAAGACCCCACCGAGGTATTTGGCCAGGCGATGGAGAATATCATGCCCAGCCTGGAGGTCAAGGCCCGCCGTGTCGGCGGCGCCACCTATCAGGTCCCCATGGAAGTCCGTCCTGCCCGCCGCCAGACCCTCGGCCTTCGCTGGCTGATCGCCTATTCCCGCGCCCGCAGTGAGCGCACCATGGCCGAAAAGCTGGCGGGTGAGATCATGGACGCTGCCAACAACACCGGCAGTGCCGTTAAGAAGCGCGAGGAGACCCATAAGGCTGCCGAGGCCAACAAGGCATTCGCGCATTTCCGCTGGTAAGTTAGGAGATACAGTATGCCGAGAAAAACACCTCTCGAAAACACAAGAAATATTGGCATCATGGCTCACATCGATGCAGGCAAGACGACTACGACTGAACGAATCCTGTACTACACCGGCGTGAACTATAAGATGGGCGAAACCCACGACGGCACCGCCACCATGGACTGGATGGCACAGGAGCAGGAGCGCGGCATCACCATTACGTCCGCCGCCACCACCTGCTTCTGGCAGGGCTCCAAGGACCAGTTCCCCAAGACCCGGATCAATATTATTGATACCCCGGGCCACGTGGACTTCACCGTGGAAGTGCAGCGCTCCCTGCGCGTGCTGGACGGCTCTGTGACCGTCCTTTGCGCCAAGGGCGGCGTGGAGCCCCAGTCCGAGACTGTCTGGCGCCAGGCCGATAACTATCAGGTTCCCCGCATGATCTACGTCAACAAGATGGACATCATGGGCGCGAACTTCTACCACGTGCTGGACATGATCGCCGACCGTCTCAAGTGCAACGCGGTCGCCATCCAGCTCCCCATCGGGAAAGAGGAGACCTTCAAAGGAATTATCGACCTGATCGAGATGGATGCCGATATCTACTACGATGAAATGGGCACCGATATGCGTGTGGAGCCCATTCCCGCCGACATGATGGACCTGGCCACCGAGTACCATGAAAAACTCATGGACGCCGTGTCCATGATTGACGACTCCATCATGGAGGACATGCTGGAAGGCAACGAGGTTTCCGGCGACCGCATCCGTGCGGCGATCCGTAAGGCCTGCGTTGCCAACGAGATGGTTCCCGTCACCTGCGGCACCTCTTATAAGAATAAGGGCGTGCAGAAGCTGCTGGATGCCATCGTCGACTATATGCCCTCTCCGCTGGATATCCCCGCCATCAAGGGCGTCAATCCCAAGACGGACGAGGAAGAGGACCGCTGCGCTGACGACAGCGAGCCGTTCTCCGCGCTGGCGTTCAAGATCATGACCGACCCCTATGTGGGTCGTCTGAGCTTCTTCCGCGTGTACTCCGGTATGCTGGCAACCGGTTCTTCCGTGCTCAACAGCACGAAGAACGTCAAGGAGCGTATCGGCCGTATTTTGCAGATGCACGCCAACCACAGAGAGGATATCGACGAGGTTTACTCCGGCGATATCGAAGCCGCCGTCGGCCTGAAGAACACCACCACCGGCGACACCCTCTGCGATGAAAAGCACCCCATCATCCTGGAGTCCATGGAGTTCCCCGACCCCGTCATCCGCGTCGCCATCGAGCCCAAGACCAAAGCCGGTCAGGAGAAGATGGGCATTGCGCTGATGAAGCTGGCCGAAGAGGACCCCACCTTCAAGACCTGGACCGACGAAGAGACCGGCCAGACCATCATCGCCGGCATGGGCGAGCTGCATCTGGAGATCATCGTCGATCGTCTGCTGCGTGAGTTCAAGGTGGAGGCCAACGTGGGCGCGCCTCAGGTTGCCTACAAGGAGACCATCAAGAAGTCCGTGGATCAGGAGACCAAGTATGCCCGCCAGTCCGGCGGCAAGGGCCAGTACGGCCATGTCAAGATCCATGTGGAGCCCAACGAGTCCGGCAAGGGCTACGAGTTCGTCAACGCGGTCGTGGGCGGCGCGATCCCCAAGGAGTATATCCCTGCGGTCGATGCCGGTATCCAGGGCGCGATGAACGCGGGCGTTGTCGCCGGGTTCCCCGTGGTGGACGTCAAGGTTACGCTGTTCGACGGTTCCTATCACGAAGTGGACTCCTCCGAAATGGCGTTCAAGATCGCCGGTTCCATGGCATTCAAAGAGGCCATGCGGAAGGCGGACCCGACGCTGCTGGAGCCCATCATGAAGGTTTCCGTGATCGTGCCCGACGATTATATGGGCGATGTCATCGGCGACCTGAACAGCCGCCGCGGACAGATCCTCAAGCTGGAGGCCCGTTCCGGCGCCCAGCAGATCGACGCGCACGTGCCTCTGGCCGAGATGTTCGGCTACGCTACCGATCTTCGTTCCCGCACGCAGGGCCGCGGCCAGTACACCATGGAGCCGAGCCACTACATCGAGATTCCGAAGAACATCCGCGACAAGATCGTGGACGAGCGCAGCAAGGGCCAGGACTAATTGGGGATTGATTTTCCCCGCGGTTTCCTGTATGATGAATACTACAAAATTGTGCGCTGCAACAGACAGATCTTTTTATTTGATAGGAGGATACTTCAATGGCCAAGCAGAAATTTGAAAGAACGAAGCCCCATGTAAACATCGGCACTATCGGTCACGTTGACCACGGCAAGACCACCCTGACCGCTGCTATCACCAAGTGGCTGTCCTTCCAGGGCAAGGCTCAGTACGAGGCGTATGACGCCATCGACAAGGCCCCCGAGGAGAAGGCTCGTGGTATCACGATCAACACCGCTCACGTTGAGTATGAGACCGAGAAGCGTCACTATGCTCACGTTGACTGCCCGGGCCACGCCGACTATATCAAGAACATGATTACCGGCGCTGCTCAGATGGACGGTGCTATCCTGGTTATCGCCGCCACCGATGGCCCCATGGCTCAGACCCGCGAGCATATCCTGCTTGCCCACCAGGTGGGCGTGCCCGCTATGATTGTGTTCCTGAACAAGTGCGATCAGGTCGACGATCCCGAGCTGATCGAGCTGGTCGAGATGGAAGTCCGCGAGCTGCTGACCAAGTACGATTATCCGGGCGACGATATCCCCATCATCAAGGGCTCCGCGCTGAACGCGCTGACCTCTGAGTCCACCGATCCCAACGCTCCCGAGTATGCCTGCATCAAGGAGCTGATGGACGCTGTCGACGATTATATCCCCACCCCGGACCGCAAGGAGGATCAGCCCTTCCTGATGCCCGTCGAGGACGTGTTCACCATTTCCGGCCGCGGCACTGTCGCTACCGGCCGTGTGGAGCGCGGTGTCCTGAAGATGTCCGAGGAAGTCGAGATTGTTGGTCTGTCCGACGAGAAGAAGAAGACCGTCGTCACCGGCATCGAGATGTTCCACAAGCTGCTGGACTACGCTGAGGCTGGCGACAACATCGGCGTCCTGCTGCGCGGCATCGACCGCAGCGGTATCGAGCGTGGTCAGGTTCTGGCGAAGCCCGGCACCATCCATCCCCACACCAAGTTCAAGGGCCAGGTTTACGTCCTGAGCAAGGATGAGGGCGGCCGTCACACTCCGTTCTTCAACAACTATCGTCCTCAGTTCTATTTCCGCACCACCGACGTCACCGGCGTCATCACTCTGCCCGAGGGCGTTGAGATGTGCATGCCCGGCGATAACGTCGAGATGAGCGTTGAGCTGATTACCCCGATCGCCATCGAGAAGGGCCTGCGCTTCGCTATCCGCGAGGGCGGCCGTACCGTCGGTTCCGGTGCTGTCACCGAGATCGTGGGAGCCTGATTCTCATAAAAAAACCGCTGTTTCCAGCGGCCTTGTCTGCCGGGAAAATCCATTGGATTTTCCCGGCAGTTTTTTTGCTCTCGGACAGAAGTCTACTTCGAGTCGGGAAAGGCAAGACCTGCCTGAAAACCGTCCGTTCCCGTGACCACAATGTCGCCCGCCGCCGGCTTGTCGCCGCAGAGATAGAGGTTGAGCTGGACTCCGTCGGAGTGGCCGGGATAATTCGTCACGGCATAGGTATAGCGGGATACCTGCTTTCCGCAGCAGGCCGTCAGGTCAAAGCCCTGCTTTTTTTGCAGTTCGTTGTAAGCGAGATACGGTTCCGGCAGCTTGTCGGGCAGGAGAAGCTGAAACGTCTCCACCGGCTCCGGCGTCACTTTCCAGCCGTAGGACTCCAGATAGGAGATCCGGTCTTCATTGGTGGAAAGCTGGGGTTCGTCCGTTTCCTTTTTCCCTCCGCTGCGGCCAAGCAGCAAAAAGAGGGCCAGGGCGCCGACGGCAATGAGGATCAGAAGTAAAAAAAGCAGGTTCCGTTTGGAAAAACGCGCGGTCAGAACGAACATTTCACATCCCTCCCGATCCTTTCATATTCCCTTTTGGGACGGTTTATGATAGGATAAAAAACAATGCAAAAAATATATCTTCCGGGCGGAGACGGCACGGCGGTCCCGGCGCGGAAGTTCGGACGAGAAAGGGGACAGGGCCATGGGGGAACGACAGCGGCTGGACAGGATCATCGCCTCTACCGGGAAGTATTCCCGGCGGGAGGCGAAGCTGCTCATTAAACAGGGGCGCGTGCTGGCGGAGGGCGTGCCGGCCGCCTCTCCGGAGGACAAATACGATCCGGAGACGGAGGAAATCAGCATCGACGGCTGTTCCATCGGCTACCGCCGTGTGACCTGGCTGATGATGAACAAGCCCGCGGGCACCCTCTCCGCCACAGAGGACGGCTCCGGTCCCACTGTGCTGGACCTTTTGCCGCCGGAGCTGCGCCGGATCGGCCTTTTTCCCGTGGGAAGGCTGGATAAGGACACGGAGGGGCTGCTGCTGCTCACCAACGATGGAACGCTGGCTCACGACCTGCTCTCGCCCCGGCACCATGTGGACAAGGTCTACTTTGCGCGGGTAGACGGAGTTTTAACGCCGGAGGACTGCCGGGCATTTGAGAACGGCATGGTTCTGGGAGACGGGTTTGCGTGTATGCCCGCCGGACTGGAGATCCTTCGGACGGACGGCGGGCTCAGCGAGGCATACGTGACGCTGCGGGAGGGAAAGTTCCATCAGGTGAAGCGGATGCTGGCGGCCCGCGGAAAACCGGTGCTTTACCTGAGCAGAGTGCAAATGGGCAATTTGACATTGGATAAAAACCTCGCATCCGGAAATTATCGCTTTTTAACAGCAAAAGAATTGGAACTCTTACAAATTTTAAGGTAATCAGTCAATATTTTTCAAATGTTTACAAAAAAAAGATTGGGTTTTTGTTGAAAAAAGAAAAAATGTCTTGCATTTCACCAAAATTCCCGATATAATGTAAACATTGACAAATTGCACAAAGAATTTTCGCATATCCTGGGTGAGGAGGCCGACTATGTCTGGGAGAATTTTTCAAAGTGTAGTCCTGCAGCTCAAGGAGAACACGGACCGTACCATCGGCGTCATCGACGGGGAGGGCATCGTAATCGCGTGCAGCGAGCTTTCCATGATCGGTCAGCGCTGGGCGGAGCATGTCAGCACCGTCAACAATGCGGCGGGCGCCATGGTTTCGTCCGACGGAAAGACGTTCAAGGCGCTCAACGGCTGGGGCAACCAGTTTGATTACGCCGCGTTCGCCTTTGGCGACAATGAGATCAGCCGGACGGTCTGCGCTCTGGCGACCGTTGCGCTCAACTCCGCAAAGTCCTATTACGAGGAAAAGCACGACAGGGGCTCTTTTATCAAGGATATTATCTCCGACAACATCATGCTGGGCGACATTTATATGCGCGCCAAGGAGCTGCGGGTCACCGGGGACGTGCCCCGGGGCGTCTTTGTGGTCCGCTCCATCAAGAAGGCGGAGTCCGTGCCCATTGACGTGATTCAGGCGCTGTTTCCGGACCGGCAGAACGATTTCGTCCTCAGCGTGGGCGAGGGCGACGCCGTTCTGATCCGCCAGCTGGCGGATGGCACCGGCATCAAAGAGCTCAACCGGATCGCCACGTCCATTGAAGAGGCCCTGCGCAGCGGGACGGAGAGCACGGTCGTGGTGGGCATCGGAACAGTCGCCACCCACCTGCGTGATCTTGCCAAGTCCTACAAGGAGGCGCAGATTGCCATTGAGGTCGGCAAGGTGTTCGACACGGAGAAGTACGTTATCAACTATGAGAACCTGGGCATCGGCCGCCTGATCTATCAGCTTCCCACCACCCTGTGCGAAATGTTTTTGCAGGAGGTTTTCAAGAAGAACCCCATTGATGCGCTGGACAAGGAGACGCTGTTCACCATCCACAAGTTCTTTGAGAACAACCTGAACGTCTCCGAGACGGCGCGCAAGCTGTTCGTCCACCGGAACACCCTTGTCTACCGGCTGGAGAAGATCAAGAAGCTCACCGGACTGGACCTGCGGGAGTTTGACGACGCGATCACCTTTAAGGTGGCGCTCATGGTCAAGAAGTACCTGACCTCCCGGGGAATCGAGTCCTGACGGGCGGCAGCCGCGCGTGACGCGGGGCCGTTTCAAAAATTTCAGAGAGGACGCGCCTTTGCGGCCGGCCGGATGCGGCTGACGCAGAGGCGCGTTTTTTGATGCTGCGGGAAAGAAAGCGTCGAAAATTGTTGGCGCAGAGGTTGCGCCCGCAGAAAAAATCATATATAATACGACCTGTATGAATTATGTCGACTCCGCGGCGGCCGAAAGCGGCCTCTGCGGGGATCATTTGATAGACGGGGGTATTGCATGATCCGCTTAAAGGATGTGGAGATGGCATACGGAAACGGGACCCGCGCCATTCAGGGAATTACTCTGAACATTGAAGACGGGGAGTTTGTGTTTCTGGTGGGCCCCTCGGGGGCGGGAAAATCCACCATTATCAAGCTGCTGACCGGAGAGGTGCTGCCGTCCTCCGGAAGAATTATGCTGAACGGTTTTTCTCTCGGCAACATTTCGGAGCGGCAGCTGCCGCTGATGCGGCGGACGCTGGGCGTCATTTTTCAGGATTTCCGGCTGATCGACAAAAAGACGGTGTACGATAACCTTTCTTTTGCCATGCGCGCCACCGGAGCGGGCCCCAAGGAGATCCGCAAACGGATTCCCTATGTGCTGGAGCTGGTGGGTCTGACGGACAAGGCGGACTGCCATCCCACGGAGCTCTCCGGCGGAGAGCAGCAGCGTGTGGCAATTGCCCGGGCGCTGGTGAACAATCCGGCCACCATCATCGCGGACGAGCCCACGGGCAACCTGGACCCGGAGCGTTCGCTGGAGCTGATGAGTCTGCTGGTAAAGATCAATGAGCTGGGGACCACGGTGATCGTGGTCACGCACGAAAAGGAGCTGGTAAACCACTTCGGCAAGCGGGTGGTGACGATCGACCAGGGACAGATTATCAGCGATCAGGTCGGCGGTTATATTGGAGGGCACATTCATGCGGAAACATGATTTCGGATATTTTTTCCATGAGGGGCTGTCCAATATGTTCAGCCACGGCTTCATGTCCTTTGCGGCGGTGGGCATCACGGTGGCCTGTCTGCTGATTATGGGCAGCTTTACCCTGGTGGCGGTGAACGCCGACGCGCTGCTCAAGGACCTGGAGCAGGAGAGCGAGATCCTGGCCTATGTGGACGAGAGCTATTCCGAGAGCCAGGCTCAGGCGCTCAAGACCCGACTGGAGGGAATCTCCAACGTGACCTCCGCAACCTATATCAGCAAGGAAGAGGCCATGAAGAATTTTGAGCAGCAGTACCCGGACGAGTCCATGTTTCAGGACCTGGACCCGGAGATTTTCCGGGACCGCTTTGCCATTCATATCGACGACCTCTCCCAGACCAAGGAGACGGTGGAGGCGGTCACGCAGGTCGCCGGCATCGTCAAGGTGAACGCCTACGAGGAGATTTCCAACGGCTTTATCGCGGTGCGCAACGTCTCCACCGTGGTCTGCGTGGCGCTGACCGTCGTTTTGTTTGTGGTGTCGGTGTTCATCACCTCCAACACCATCAAGCTCACCACCTTCGACCGCCGGGAGGAGATCGCCATTATGCGGATGGTGGGCGCCACCAACGGATTTATCCGCTGGCCGTTTGTCTATGAGGGCTTTATGCTGGGGCTGACCAGCGCCATCGTGGCGTTTTTCCTCCAATGGGCGCTGTATGCGGCCATTTCCCGGGGAGTGGCCAGCTCGGACACCATTCAGCTGATTCAGATCATTGATTTTAAGAAACTGTGGGCGCCGGTGGCGGCGACCTTTGCCACGGCCGGAATCGTGATTGGCGTGGGCGGCAGCCTTTCCGCCATTCACAAGTTTTTGCGGGTTTGAGAGGAGGAGCTATGCGAAGGCTTCTGGGCAACCGAAAAGTCCGCCGCGTTTTGCAGACGGCGCTGGCGCTGCTGTTCGTGTTCGCGCTGCTGACGCCGGCCGTGGAGCCGGTGGCGCGCGCCGTCACGCAGAAGGACATCGACTCGCTGCGGGACAATGCGGACGACCTGGCCACAAAAAAGAAGCAGCTGGAATCGAAACTGGATTCCCTCTCCGACAGCAAGGACGCGATACTGGAGAAAAAAGAGCTGTTGGACGACAAGGTGGAGATCCTCTCCTCGCAGATCGCCAACGCCGAACAGCAGATCGACGATTACAACAATCTCATCACCCAGACCCAGGCGGAGCTGGACGCGGCGGAGCAGAAGGAAGAGGCGCAGTACGAGCTCTTCTGCAAGCGCGTCCGGGCCATGGAGGAAAACGGGAAGGTCTCCTACTGGTCGGTGCTGTTTAAAGCCACCAACTTTACGGACCTGCTCTCCCGGCTGGATTTTGTGGATGAGATCATGACGTACGATCAGGGCGTGATCGACGAGCTCAAGACGCTTCAGGACCAGATCACGGAGAAAAAATCCTCGCTGGAGGACGAAAAGGCCTCGTCCGTGGCCGCCAAGACCGAGCTGGTGTCCCGGAAAGCGGAGCTGGATACCCAGCGGGAGCAGGCAAACGATCTTGTCAAGCAGATCGAGCAGAACCAGAGCGACTATCAGGATACGCTGGACGACATCTCCGCCGAGGAGGAGGCCATCCAGGCGGATATCGTGAAGAAATCCCGGGAACTGGCGGCGCAGCAGGCGGCGCAGAGCGGCGGAAAGACTACCACTGCGGCGCTGGGCGGCTATATCTGGCCGGTTTCCAGCCACAAGATCTCCTCTCCGTTCGGAAGCCGCTCGTCGCCCGGCGGCATCGGCTCCACCAACCACAAGGGCGTGGACATCTCCGGCGTGGGGTACGGAACGGAGATCCATGCCGCCAAGGCCGGGACCGTCATCGTGTCCCAGTACAGCAACTCCTACGGAAATTACGTGGTCATCTCCCACGGCAGCGGAAACACCACGCTTTACGCCCATATGAGCAGCCGGTCCGTCAGCGTGGGCCAGACGGTGGCGCAGGGCGACGTGATCGGCCAGACCGGCTCCACCGGCCATTCCACCGGGCCGCACCTGCACTTCGAGATCACGGAGAACGGCTCCCGTGTGAATCCGCTGAATTATCTCACGGATTACATTCAGGCCTGGTGACGAAAGTTGCGCACATAACGCTCCCTCCCGCTCCATACCATGGAGCGGGAGGGATTTGCCATGTTTGGATATGTGGAGTGGAGCCAGCTGTCCGGCCGGAGCCGGGGAGAGAAGACCGAGGAGCGCAGAATCCTGAATCTGCCGTTTTGCTGCGTGGGAATGCAGCGGCGGGAGCGGACGCCGGATTTCCTGCTCCGCCGGCGCGCGCTGGCCGCCGCGGGCAGACTGCGGCGGGAGGGCGTCGTTCGGGCGGTTTTTCCGGAGGCGTTTCCCTATGTCGGCCTTTTTGAGCGCCGCGGCGTGCGTCCGGTGGACGCGCTGCCTCTTTTTCGCGCCCTGACGGGTGAGCTGATCCGCGGGAAAATGGCGGAACAGGGCCTCTCGGAGCGCAGCGCGGTCATCGCCCTGTCCGCCGACCGCATGAGCGCCGACCTGGAGCGGGCGGTGACGGAGATCAGCATTCGCAGCCGCTACGTTCTGCTGAACGTGCCCTACGGCGGGGAGGAGCTGTGCCGGAGGCTGCGGCGGGAATACGGAGTGTCGCTGCTTTTGACCGGGGAGCGTGAGAAGCTGGAGCAGGCGGATGTGCTGGCGCTCTACGCGCCCCGACCGGACCTGAGCGGAAAAAACCGTGTGCTTTTGCCGCTTTATCCCGGCGCGGAGCTGCCCCCGGTCTGCCTCCGACTGCCCCCGGAGCTGGAGGAGAAGCTGCCCCGGGGCTGCCGGAGGCCGGAGCTGCTGGCGGCGCTGTTTGAGGCCGGAGCCGTTCGGGCGGGGCAGATCGGAGCGGAGAGCGGCACACTCTGCCCTTGACATTCGGAAACGGAAACTCTATAATACTATTTCATGGTATAAAATAGTATAAGTGTGCGCAGAGAAACTGCATTTTCAAATATACCGGAAGCAGAAAGGAACGAGACCAAAAATGGAAAAGGAATACAAAATGAGCGCGGCTCGCGCTGATGAACTGCAAAAGGAACTGAACTACCTCAAGACGACCCGCTCCGACGAAGTGGCCGAACAGATCAAGATCGCCCGCGGCTTCGGTGACCTCTCCGAAAACAGCGAGTACGACGAGGCGAAGAATGAGCAGGGCAAGCTGTATTCCCGCATTGCGGAGCTGGAGGAGATCCTTCAGCACGTGGTCATCGTGGACGAGGCGAATGTGCCCTCCAACGTGGTGACTATCGGCAGCCGGGTGACGGTGGCCGACGAGAAGGGGAAGGAGCTGCCCATCTATAAGATCGTCGGCTCGCAGGAGGCCGATCCCATGAATTATGTCATCTCGGAGGAATCTCCTTTCGGCAAGGCGCTGCTGGGCGCCAAAGAGGGGCAGAAAGTCGTCGTGGAAGCGCCGCGCGGCAATCTTACCTATCTTGTCAAGAAGATCGAGCGCTGAGGAGGACCCGTGATGGCAGAACAAATGACAAATACGCCGCAGGCGGATGTGGGCGACATTTTGAAGATCCGCCGCGACAAGCTGACCGCTCTCCAGGCGGCGGGCGCCGATCCCTTTGCCCAGACCCGTTTCGACTGGGACGCCACGTCCCAGCAGATCAGGGATAACTTCGACGCAATGGAGGGCAAACCGGTCAAGGTGGCCGGGCGCCTGATGAGCAAGCGCGGCATGGGCAAAGTCAGCTTCTGCGATTTGCAGGACCGGGACGGCCGCATCCAGCTCTATGCCCGCCGCGACGAGATGGACGAGGCGGCGTACGACGCTTTCAAAAAGTACGACATCGGCGATATCGTGGGCGTGGAGGGGTCGGTTTTCCGCACCCAGCGCGGCGAGATGAGCGTCCGGGCGCAGAATATCGTTCTGCTCTCCAAGTCGCTGCTGCCCCTGCCGGAGAAGTTCCACGGCCTCACCGACCGGGAGCTGCGCTATCGGCAGCGGTATGTGGACCTGATTGTGAATCCGGAGGTCAAGCGCACCTTTGAGGTCCGTTCCAAATTCATCAAGCATATGCGCAGCTATCTGGACGAGCGGGGTTACATCGAGGTGGAGACCCCTGTTCTGAACACGATCTCCGGCGGCGCGTCCGCCCGCCCCTTTGTGACGCACCACAACACGCTGGACATTGATATGTATATGCGCATCGCCACCGAGCTGCCGCTCAAGCGGCTGATCGTGGGCGGTATGGACCGCGTCTATGAGATCGGCCGCATTTTCCGCAACGAGGGCATGGACCCCAAACACAACCCCGAATTCACCACCGTGGAGCTCTATCAGGCCTATACGGATTTCCACGGCATGATGGATGTGGCAGAGGGAATCCTCTCCTCCGCCGCCAAGGAGCTGCTGGGCACCTATGAGGTGGAGTGGCTGGGCGAGAAGATCGACCTGACCCCCGGCTGGCGCCGCATGACCATGATCGAGGCGGTCCGGGAGTTCGTCGGCATTGATTTCGACGCGATTTCCGACGACGAAGCGGCGGTTGCCGCCGCAAAGGCCAAAGGCATTGAACTGGCGGAGACTGCGGAGGCAACCTGGGGCAACGCGCTGTACGCCTGCTTCGATCAGAAGGTGGAGGAGAAGCTGGTCCAGCCTACCTTTATTACAATGTATCCGGTGGAGGTCTCTCCGCTGACCAAGCGCTCGCCCAAGGACCGGCGCCTGACCGAGCGGTTCGAGCTGTTCATCAACCACTCCGAGATGGGCAACGCCTATTCCGAGCTGAACGATCCCATCGATCAGCGGGAGCGCTTCGTCAAGCAGATGGAGGCCCGCGACCGCGGCGACGACGAGGCCGAGATGCTGGACGAGGATTTTCTGAACGCGCTGGAATACGGGATGCCCCCCACAGGCGGCATGGGCATCGGAATTGACCGCTGCGTTATGCTGCTGACCAATTCCGATACGATCCGCGACGTTATTTTGTTCCCCACCATGAAGCCGATCGAAAAAGACGGCGGCGAAAAAGAGGAATAAGCGGCTCTGCTTCCGGGGCCGCAGTGTCGGGAAACGGCCCCGGCGGAC
>Ga0183101_1000027_pt2 | contig 21753 bp, 22 predicted proteins | sample Biomet3_FD_127790 | JGI IMG/M metagenome (GOLD analysis project Ga0183101, IMG submission 127790) | Microbial communities from bioreactor (seeded with sewage sludge) at LBNL, California, USA - Biofuel metagenome 3 | ecosystem: Engineered > Bioreactor > Anaerobic > Unclassified ...
ATAATTCAACACATTTTTGAGCATTTTTCTTTCACCCAATGGGTGAAAGCTGAATTTTGAAGGAACGTATATTTATCAATGCTTTGAGGGTGGTTTATAAAGTACTGACGTAGAATCTCAGTAGGAGCCGCCTCATAGACATTTTTCCGAGAACGGACAAGGCTATATTTTGACTACATTTCAGGCGATTTTGACCTTGGATAAATTTCCGCATACAGTCGGAACGTATTTGCAGTATTCAGACATCAATTCAGAGCAATCGGGCCATGTTGAGACGGTAGTATTGATGTCAAGGGTCGAAGGGAAATAGCCGCGAAAGTCCAGTAATACTGCGGTTTCTGGCAATCGGGCAAATTTGGCATCGGGCATACAAAACGCTTCTCGGTAACTTATCCAAGGGCAAATCAGGAAAAAAAGAGTGAGGGTTGAGTTGCCTTGATAGATGTCACTATGTTGAGTTGCCGAGTTAGATGTCGGGGAGTTGTGGCTGTAAGATAGACGTCAGAGACGTTGAGATAAAATAGCATTCGGGGGTATCTCGTTATGAGCAAAAAAGAAAAAGACACATATGTCAAAAAGAAGAAGGACATGAATTTCCAGAGCGTGGAATCCATGCAGTCAGTTGTTAATGTTGTAAACGAGGCTGCAGCGGCTCTGAATGATAAGAATCGTACCATTAAAGAAAGTGCAATTCCAGAAGTTTTGGCTGGTGCTCTGGGAGCCGGTATTGGTGTCGTAGGTTCTTTTGCGGCTCTTTACGGTCTTGGCGTTGTTGGATTATCTGCTGCTGGTATCACATCTGGTCTTGCTACAGCAGGTGCATTAATTGGTGGTGGTATGGTCGCCGGAGTATTTGTTCTTGCAGCTCCGGTCGCAGGCCTTGCTGCCGCGGGGGTGGGTGTTGCCTCTCATCTGAAGAATAAACAGTTACGGCAGGAAAAGGAACGTTTATACAAAGAAGCCTTGAAGAAGCATGAGGCTATAATTAAGGCAATGAAGACAGAAGCCGATGCAGGCAAGGAGAGAATGGATTATTTGCAGAGCCTCAATATTCTATTGCAACAGGCTATAAAGGATCTACAGAAAGATCTGTGGATTGCTTCATGAGTAAACATGAGTAAATATAACTATAGTGAAGTTGAAAAACAGATTAATACCGTTCTCGCCCATCAGGAAAAGGAATTATTCGAAATACATCGTCCCTCAATATCCGCTGTAAATGATAGGATTTCTGAAAGTGAAGCTCTTTTGCAGAACCTCGGATATGGCAGACAACTTTCAGAGTTGAGAGCAGCGGCTCGAAATGTGCCAGCAGAAGTACCGAGAAAGGTTATGCTTGTTCCATCATGGGAGAATCTTTGCCTTGAAGCAGAAAGAAGCGTGGGGACAGGCAGCGAACTGGAAGATATATTTACTCCTGAAGAACTGGCCAATAACAATAGAGCAATTCGGCAGTTAAATAAAGAGTACAATGTATTACATCATCTGGACAAATATGATATTGCAATAAGTGCGGCAGCAGGATTGCTCGGCGCAGCCATAGATATTTTGCTGGTGGGTATTCCGCAGAAGACACCTGAAGGTCTTAAAGGCGGGACTCTTGCGAATTACGTCAGGGACTGGTTTGACAAGAAATTCCCGGAAGAAGAGATGGAAAAACTGGCTAATTCCAAGGTCAGTAAGGTTCCCTTTGATGCACAGGATAATCGTAATACAACGGTACGTGTTGAAGGGTTGTCTGCATATTATCATCGACTTCTTTCTCTTGGGCATGATCCTTTGCTTGGTCTAATATTTGGAGTGGCGGATATTCTAACAGGAAAAATGACCACGATCGATAAGACCGGTAAAATTGTGTCTCAGGTTATGGAAAACTATGCTGATCGAAAAGAAACAGATATCTTTGCAGCAATCGCAAAACAGATAATTCATTTCAAATCAGATATCACAACATCGATGGGACTTCCTGCTCCATTGATGGGATTATTCAATCTTTTGCAGGTTGGTGAAATTGGAGAATATGATCAGACCATTGCAGAGATTGTGCAGGGCATGTATTACGAGGGGTACGATTTCATACATTTCTGTACGCTGTCCATACCGGTCATGATTGTTGAAGTGGTAACAAGGATAGGGTATGCTTTCAAGCGAATTAAGGAAGGGTACTCTATCAAAGAATCCATTCCTTTTTCACTTGGTCGGGCGAAGCATCCAAAGTTGGCGACCATGCTGTTCATCGGGCATTCTGCGGCAACTGCTGTTAATGCTGGAAAAGTGTATTTTACGCAGAATCCAATGGCAATCAATTATCCACAATGGATAGCTTTTGCAAAGTATTCATATCAGCAACTGAAATGGGTGTTAATAGAAAAACCGAGTGTGCGTGACGATTATGTTAGAGGAATAATAAACGAGCAACTTGCTGAGATATTTGAAGATGTAGATTCTACTTTTGATGAAATCTCCGCAGATTATATTGTAGTATTTGAGTAAAAACAAACAGACCAAGGCTCCCACATTACCATCATTGGTAGTAAGGGAGCCTCGTTTTATGCTTCGATTTCGATTATGATCCCTGACTTGAATTCCACGGTGAAGTGGTCGGCGAAGACGTTGATTTTGTCGATGAGCTTTTTGACCAGAGCCTCATCAAATTCTGTGATGTCGGTTTCCTGCCCGGCGATGAAGTCCTGCAGCTCGGCGATGCGCTTCCGGGTCTCCTCGCGGCTGCGGGTGTCTGCCTCGGCCTGTGATTTCTGCCCGCGCAGCGTAAAGATTTCATCGGCGATGGCATCGTAGTCCTGTTTGTTATTTGCCTTTTTGATGAGCTCCTTCTGCAGCTCGTCGAGCCGTGCCTGGATACCGTCCGGGCTCATCGTGTCGGCGGCCATTATCGCTTTTGCGATGTTCTCCTGCATCTGCCGGAGGAAAACGTCGCTGTCGGTGAATATCCGATTGAAGGCCTTGACCGTGACCTCTTGCAATAGGTCTTCCTTGACGGTTCGGCTGATGCAGTTCATGGCGGCGCGGCTGGGTTCAAGGCGGCTGATGCATCGCCAGACGATGCTCTTGCAGCCGTGGTTATTCCAGTGGACGCGCCGGTAGAGCTCGCCGCATTCTCCGCAGACGACCATCTGAGAGAAGCAGTTGTTGCCGGAGTAGATGCGCTTCTGGCCGTTCGGCCCAGTGTGAACCTTCCTGCGTCGCACAAGCTCCGCCTGCACCTGCATGAAGATTTCCTTCGGAATGATGGCTTCATGGTCATCTTCCACATAGTATTGCGGCAGGGCACCGGAGTTGCGTACGCGTTTCTTGGTGAGAAAGTCCGTGGTTACGGTTTTCTGAAGCAGGGCGTCGCCCATGTATTTCTCGTTTCGGAGGATTTTGTTGATGGTGGAGTCGTACCATTTTGTCTTGCCCGCGCCGGTGAGGATGCCGTCCTGCTCCAGTCCTTCGGCGATCTTCTTCATGGAGAGCCCTTCAAGGTATTCCCGGTAGATGCGCTTTACGATTTCTGCCTGCTCCGGATCGATGATCAGGTGCCCGTTGTCATCCTTGGTGTATCCGAGGAAGCGATTGTGATTGACCTGAACCTTACCTTGCTGGTAGCGGTATTGAAGTCCCAGCTTGATGTTCTGGCTCATTGACTGGCTTTCCTGCTGGGCAAGGCTCGCCATGATCGTGATCAGCACCTCGCCCTTAGCGTCCAGCGTGTTGATGGCTTCCTTTTCAAAATAAACAGGTATGTTCTTGTCCTTCAGCTGCCGGATGTATTGCAGGCAGTCGAGAGTGTTTCGGGCAAATCGGCTGATGGACTTGGTGATGACCATGTCGATGTTACCGGCCATGCACTCATCGATCATTCGGTTGAATTCATCACGCTTTTTTGTGTTGGTGCCGGAGATACCGTCGTCTGCAAATATGCCCGCCAGCTCCCATTCCGGATTCTTTTGAATGTACTCGGTGTAGTGCGTGACCTGAGCCTCGTAGCTTGTTTCCTGTTCTTCGGAATCCGTGCTGACGCGGCAGTAGGCTGCAACACGGAGTTTTTTCTGCGCTGATTGCTTTACTGTATTTCCGACCTGCCGTCTGGCCGGAATCACCATTACATTTCCCATTAGCTTACCTCGCTTTCAATGAGGCTGTAGAGGTATTCTGCCTGCAGCCTCGGATCTTCATAGTGTTGCTCTGCCGCAGCCATGCGAAAGCCGGTAGGAGACGCTGCGGGTTTTACACTCTTTTTCCTGTTCAGCCTGCCAAGTTTCCCGGCGCGTTCCAGACGGATGGCAGCAGCTTTATCGTAGGTTTCCTGATCAATGATAGCCGGGTAAAAGTCATCTCCGAGGTAGTGCCTGTTTTCCATCAGGCGCTTTGCCGTGCCGTGGTAGGTTTCTATGCCAGCAGCGGCAGCAGCCTTGGCCAGTGCCATCCCGGAGAGGTAATTCTCATAGAGCTTTCGTATTTTATAGGCTTCATCCTCTTTAATCGTGGCGCAGCCGTTTTCAATGCTGTAGCCGTAGGGTGTATGTCCCATGTCTTCACATCCTTTCCCGAAGCGTAAGTCCGCATTTCAGTTCAAAGCGCACTTCATTTCTGGAGCGTACAATGATGCGGTTCACATATTCTTTAAACAGGTCATCATCGAATTCCTGAAGTATTCCACCTTTTTCTGTAAAGTGCAGAAGCGCTGTGGCTGCTGTGACCTTTGTTACATCTCCGGAAACAGCGTTTTTTAAGGCGTTGATCTCATCCCGGAAACTGTCTACCTGAGAAAGCAGCTCGTTCGTTTCTTTGTTAAAAAGGATCGGGTCGATGATGCCCTGTGTCATGAGCTTTGTCAGCGCCTCGCGCTTTTCTGTGTTCTGCGCCAGTAGGGTCTGTATTTCCTGAATGCGCCGAAGCGAGTCATCAGACGAAGTGTTTTTCAATGCGTCCACATATGGTTTTAGGATGATCCTGTGCGCGTAGACCAGCTTGTTCATCATGGTGACGAAAGCCTGCTTCAGATCATCGTCTTTTACAAAAAGCATGTGGCATTTATCTTTATCCTTGATGTGGGTACTGCAGCACCATGCGGTGTATTTGTATCCGGTGCAGCTGTGTATCCGGCGCTTAAAGGTATCGCCGCACTCGCCGCAGATGATCTTCCCGGAGAAGGTGTAGCGATTCTGGTATTTGTCGCTCCCTTTGACGACACCTTTTTCCGTTGCCCGCTGGTGAATAAAAGCGTGAGCAGCTTCAAAGTCCTCCCGGCTGATGATTGCCTCGTGATGATCCTTGACCATGTACTGTGTCTGCTCGCCGTGATTGTTGTGCCGGACAAAGCGTGAATCCGAGTACGTTTTCTGGAAAAGGCAGTCGCCGACATACTTCTCATTGGAGAGCATCCCGCGAATGGTTGTGGCTGTCCAGTGTCCGTTTCGCTTGGTAGGAATGCCGCGCCGGTTCAGGTCATCCGCGATGGCGTGGGTGCCTTTGCCGGAGAGCAGCGCTGCGAAGATTTCTTTTACCACAGCCGCCTGCTCCGGATTAATTACCATCTGCTCGCCATCCCAATCGTAGCCGTAGGGTGGGTAGCTGACTTTATAGGTGCCGCTCTCAAAGCGTTTCTGGATTGACCACTTGCTGTTTTCTGATATGGAAACAGACTCGCCTTCGGCCATGCTGGAGAGAATTGCCAGAAACAGCTCGCTCTCCATTGAGCCGGTGTTGATATTTTCCTTCTCGAAATAAATCGGAATGTGCAGGGCGAGCAGTTTTCTGACCAGCTCTAAGCAGTCCGTTGTGTTCCGGCTGAAGCGGCTGATGGATTTTGTGATAACAAAGTCCACTTTACCGGCCTTGCAGTCGTCAATGAGTCGTAGGAGCTCCGGGCGCTTGTCCTTCTTGGTGCCAGTAATGCCTTCGTCGTAATAGAGTCCAGCGAACTCCCAGTCATCACGAGATGTGATGTAATTTTCGTAGTGGGTTTTCTGTGCCTCAAGGCTTTCAAGCTGGGCATCGGAATCCGTAGAGACGCGGCAGTAGGCGGCTACCCTGATCTTCTTGAGTTTAACTTTCGAGCTCGCTGTTTCCGCGATTTTCGTGACTTTTTTCAAGGGAAGTCCCTCCTTTCCGTACGTCTATACATCACTCTAAAGCGACTACATATCAAGGGATTTTCGGCATTATTTCCGCGAACAAGGGAGAGAAAGTTTCGCGATTGATGGCGGTTAATTTGTTAAATTCAGCCACAGAAATGAGGCCGTCATCGAGCATCTTCTTTGCGATTGTCTGTGCTCTGCGGTAGTCCAGATCGCCCTGAATCCGCTCCTGCGTGAAATATCCAGATTGAACATTTGTGATTTCGTCTGTCATAACATATCCACCTCCAGTTTCCACTGGAGATGAACTGCCTTTTTGAGCGGAGGAAAATAAAAAAAGCCTGCGGGCATTCCGAAGAACACTCGCAGGCATAGCAGATTGGATATTCAGTTATTTCACTCTGATCTTCCAGCCGGTCAGAATAAGGTTGACGTTTTTGATGAGCGTCGGGTTGAGCTTCTGGATCGCCGAAACCGTGGTGCTGTATTTCTTAGCAATTCCGGAGAGGGTATCACCGCTTTTTACGGTGTAGTAGACAGGAGTAGATTCCTGCTTTTTCACCAGAGCATTGACCTTTGCTTGCACAGCAGAATAATCATACCCGGCAGCGGTGAGGCGTTCTTTGCGGTCAGTTCCGTTTTCCCATTTGCCGTCCAGCACCTCCTGCGCCAGCTCATCTACGGTCTTTGCCGGAGTGACCGGAGCAGGAGTGGCAGGCTTGCTGTCATCGGACACAGCCTTTGTAAAGCCGTTGAAGCCTCCGTTCTGGATAATGGCAGGATAATCCACATAGGCGTAGTCCATATCCACATTACCACTGATGCCGTCAACAGAACCCTTGGAAGAATACTGCCATATGCCGTAGTCGCCCTTATAGGAGCATTTGCTCGCATACTGCGCTACCCAGTGAGCGTATGGCGTGAGTTTCGTGTCATCCATGCGCTCCTTGAAACCGGAAACAGCGGAGCCATAGATCCCGACGAAGTAACCGGCATCTTCCATAGTTTCACAGAAAGCAATGGTGGCCTCAGTGATTCCGGCTTTGGCATAAGCGGGCTGTGCCTCGTTATCCATATAGACCGGGTATTCCAGCTGCTTGCCCTTCAGGATTTGCAGGAAGCGCTCAGCATCTGCTTTTCCGGCGGCAGCAGTCACGCAGTCCTTTCCGACAAAGTAATAAGCGCCGATTGGGATACCGGCAGCCTTCGCACCTTTGTAATTTGCTTCCCATTTGCTGTCCGTATAAAAACCGGCATCGGAGCCGCCAGCTTTGATGATGGCAAACTCGATACCGGCCTTTTTGACCTTATTCCAGTCAATGGTTCCCTGCCAATGACTGACGTCGATTCCTTTTCTCGTCATATTATTTTTCCTCCTCATCGTGACGGTCGTGGAGCTGCTCCAAGACCTCCTTTAATTTCTCCGGTACCGGCAGGCCGAGATGTGCTGCGTTCTCCGTCAGTGACAGGCCTTCATTGGACAGGTAGAAGAAGATGATCGCCGTGCGGAGCACTCCCGGATGGCCGAGCACCTGAACATCAATGACGTTCCCGATGCCCACCAGCAGGAAGATCAGCACCTTGCGGCAGATTCCCTTAAAGCCGACCTCGCTTGAGAGCTTTTTGTCGGCAATGGCACACATGATGCCGGTAAGGTAGTCGCAGGTCACAAAGATCACCAGCGCAATCAAGAGCCCGTCACAGCCGCCTAAGAAATAGCCAAGCCAGCCTCCGACAGCGGCAAATACCAGTTGGATCGTGTTCCAGAATTCTTTCATGAGAAAATCCCTCCTTTGTGCAAAATAAAAGCCGCCTGCATTTTGCAGACAGCCTCATGAACTGTATCCGTGTATGAAGTTATATCTGTTTTGGCAGCGCTTCCCAGAGCCGCATATCCTCCTGTCCCAGCGACCACATGGCAAAGCCTCTCACTCCCCAGCGGTAGGCCGCTTCATTTGCCCAGTAAACGAGCGAATCCACGTCTTGATAGTAGAGGATGGAAAAGCCGTCAGCATCACCGAGAAAGAGCCTTGATATCCAGATGTCGATGTCCTTTGGCGTGATGGTCACCGTATAATCGTTGCCACAGGTCAGGGCAAGCTCATGGGAGTGGTAGAACTCATAATCCAGAGAAATGCTCTCGCTGCGTGTCGCATCCTCCTCGATATCCGAGGTTAGCGTAAACACCTGAAATTCCGTATCCCATGTGGCGTTCGACCGACTGATCCTTCCATACTGCGTAACTGTGCCGTCCGGGAAGGTAACATCAAAGCGCTCGTAGGGCTCGTAAGTCCATGCATCGCCAAGGCGGAGCAGCTCGCAGACCGTCCGGTTATCTGACCGGTATCCGGCATAGCCTCCGGAAAAGCCGCTGACCGTAGCTGTGAAGCGAAGCGTATAGGAAGAACCGGAATAAACACGCACCTTGTTTCCACGGATACGCATCTCGACCGTGTACATGGATGGATCGGTACGCAGGTCTGCATTTGCTGTTCGCTCTATGGTCTGGCTGTAGCTGCCAAGGAGCGTGCTGCCGTTATAAAGCTCCACAGCCTGAGAATCATAATTTAGGCAGCAGAACAGATCACCACAGAATACTCCGGCCTTGCCACTTCCTGTCACAGGAAAAGCCAGCCTTGCCCGCAGGTGAATATCGGAAAAACCATCGTATCGCCATGCGAGCTTTCCGGAGCCGTCAAGCTGGGAGTAAACGCGGCTTTCGGAATATTCATCCTCTCGCCATACAGTCCAAGAGCCTGAAAGCGTCGTCCAGTAGTTTGTTTGCAACACACCGTAGTCTCGGAAATCCTCATACCAGATGAGGGCAGAGTCCGGCTTTCGTCTCAGCATTTCGCAGGTGAGTTTGAAAGCTCTATCCGGCTGACACTCATTGCCGTCCACGTCGATAAAGTGGCGTGGAGAGAGCGTAAAGGTCGCAGTGCCTGCGGAGGGAGCCTCCGAAAAGCTGCTGCAAACACGGTAGCCATAAAACTGTACGCCTTTTACATCCACGGATATCACGATGGTGTGCGTACCGGCAGAGAGTGAAATGCTGCTGGCGAGCGTCGTCCAGAAGGTGCTTCTCCAATATGGCCACCAGAGCCTGCTTTCCGTAAAATGCGTCGTGTTGCCGTCAATCGAAACATAGATGCCGTTTTTATCCCAGAAGGGAAAGCAGAGGCGGATGGCGATGTCGTAGGTTCCGGCGCTTGATACGGAAAAGGTATATGTGGCAGAGCCAGCGTCACCGAGAGTGGCCACACCATTTTCAAAGGATACAATGCCGGAGTAGGAGCTTGTCGTTCCATCCGCATCCACATAAATGGTGCCGAACTCTGTATGTTGCTCTTTGCTGTAAGCCGTCAGGTAATGCCTCCTGTTATAGGTTCCGTTCATCAGAGGATACTCATAGCTTGTGGCATCTCTGCCTTCCATGAAGTCGTAGACTTGCGGAAGCGCCCAAGGCACCATATCGTAGTCATCCCAATATGCGAGGATCGGGATGAAGGGCTGCGGAGGAGCATCGTCCGTGAAGTTGTATTGTCCGGTCATCCAGTTCTTTGCCGCGTAATAGGTATTTGATGTGCCGCGATAGGTTTTACCGAGGTTTGCAGGAAGGTCATAAATCTGCCAGTTCCAGCCGTATGCAGGAAGGCCGAAGAATATCTTCTCCGGATTCATGACTGTGACCGCATAGTCGTAAATGCCCTCCAGCCAGTCCCTTGGAGAGACGGCTCCGGGAGCAGAGCCTGCCCACGCCATGCCATAGCTCATGATGGCCGCCGTATCGCAGTAAGCGTTGAGGTCGCCGTAAACGCACCAGTTCTCGCCGCCGACCGAGCCGTTGATGGAATTCATACCCGGCAGGCAGATGTTTATGAGTTTGCTGTTATCATAGCCTTTTACTGTGTTATAGATATTCCGAAACATTGCCGTGGAGGCAGCGTGCGTGGAATACCCGTCGCCCTTCTCAAGGTCGATGTCGATGCCGTCGCACCACGGGTATTTTTCCATAATGCGGACGATCTCCGAAAGGAAGGTATCTTGAGCGCCGTCGGTGTTATCCCGGAGAGCAGCAAAGATACTGTTCGTGCCATCGTTGGATATCGTCAGCAGCCATTTGATATGCGGCCATCGGTTGATGTAGGTCAGCATATTGGAAATGGCCACGCCGCTTTCCGTGATGACACCGGTGCGCGATACCTTAAAAGAAAAGAGACCTACCTGCGAGAGGCGGTCTCCATATGCGGCAAGTGCCTGATACATTCTGGAATTGCCCATGAATGTCCAGACCATGCATTTGCGGCCTTTCAAATAATCATAGCTCACAGGGCATCACCTCCGTCCTGCATTTCCTGAAACTCAACATAGATGCGTGCAGACTTTTTATCTGCCACAGTAATCGGGTGCTTGCTGTCACCGGCAGCAGAGTATTGGAAAAAGCCGTCCTTGGATGTTGCAGCACCGTTCTTCAGGCACTTCCTCGTAGAAGCAAAAAGGTCAAATTCATCACCGGCAGCAGCCGCTGCTTTGAAAATTGCCTTATGAGCACCTTCACCCAGCGCAAGCGATATACTCCCGGCAGCCATCGCCTGAATCGGAAAGACCTTGTAGTCAAGACCAGCAGCAGTGGAACCGAGGTTGAAAATGACGCAGGTAGCAGCGGAGCGGACGATACCGTTATAAAACCTCTTTCCGTCTGTAGCATCATCGCCATCGTATTTTTCCAGAAACGTTTCGGTGTTGATGACAAAGCCTGTGACTTTATCGCCTTCCTGCAGCATCAAGTCGGTAAACCAGACCGAACCGGTGCAATCTGTGACGGTGGGCTTTACCGTGATGTTTACGACGCGCTTATCCTGTTTTTTTGTAATTGTCTCTGTAAAGCGTGTAAACTCCGGCATTTATCCGTCCTCCGTCCATTGAATTTCTGATACATGGCCTACCCAGCCGGTGGCGATGGAGCCGCCCTGCAGGAGCATATCTGTTATATATACAGTTCCGGTGCAGTCGGTCACGCATACCCGGATGGTGATCTTTGTGACGCGGCCATACTGAGGAGAGACATCCTGTGCCACGTGTGTAAATGAAGCCATAGAAATCCCTCCTTCAGATCAGGTCTATAAATCGTGTTTCCGTTGTTCCGTCCTCGTATTCAAAGGTCACCTCAATGCCCACCTGTCCATTCGTACCTTTTGAGAGATTCTCAGAGGCAATCTGCGCCGAAAAGGTATAGCACTGCCGGTTGGCGGGCGTTATGGTCTGTGAAAGACTCTTTGTGGTATTCAGCACACCTTCGCATTTGAAGGAAGCCGTGCCGGATACGCCATTATCTGCATCCACGGTAAATCCGGAGTTTTGCCAGTAGCTAAGACCGGAATCTGCTCTGGAATTACGCAGGTGATTAAACGGCACCAGATCCTTCATTTCCTGACTGTCTATCAGATCGGTAGACTCCAGCGTATCGGCTGCGCTATCCCAGCGTGAGGAGGAATCGCCCAGTTCCCGGAGGGTAGTGGAAAGCTCCAGCACCGTATTCCAAGGCTCCTGCAGGTTGTATTCCCTACGGACGATTCTGGTCTTTACAGACAGGTTCAGGTCATCATCCTTCACCATGACCGTATCGCCCAGCGCCCATGTTTCATGTTCATAGCCGGTCAATACTGACAGATCCATCGCCTTTAGCACATAGGAGATACGCGGAGAGGCATAGTCTGCAAGTCGCATGTTGGCATATTCCAGCATCTGATATGGATTGGTGAAGTTCGAGCAATCCAGCGTAGCAATTCGTATTTCGGAAGTATAGGTCGTGTCCTGCACATATTCGTTGCCGCCATTGATCGAAGCAAAGGTCATGCCGTCCTTGCCATAGGCGTAAAGCCTTGTAATCAGGCTGGTCGTATCAATGACGCGTTGGATGGATTTCATGTTTTTCTTGTAGCAGAACAGTACGCCGGAATCCTCACCGGAGAAGGTTAGGAGCTTCACGATCCTGTTTGCGTTATCAAAAATCAGGTCGCCGCCGTGAATGTTCTGTACTGCACGCAAAATTGCCAGCGCGTTTTTCTCAGAGCAAGTCCAAGTACGCTTTGTGGAGACATTAACCGTGCCCACATCCCAGTCGGTACCCTGCAGGGCATAAGCCATCGGCACATCAGCCGTGTCTGCGTTAAAGGTAATCTCGTCCTTTTTCACGGAGTAGGCAAGGTCATAGAATGCCGCTTCCGCATAGACCGTTGTGATGGCCTTGCCGCTTTCTTCCTTGTCGTCCGTAATCGTGCGGATGCGATAGGTGTCGCTGACAATACGCACGGTCTTTTCGTTATCAATATAGGCGCGTTTGCTGTCCTGAAACGGCAGCTTAAATTCCAGCTCATCCACGCCGTTGATCTCACTGGTCACTATGATGTCATAGGCGTTATCCAGCACAGCTTCCACATTCCCGTCCGAGTCCAGAATGACCGGCCTTGCATAGCCAAGTTTGGTATAGAGAGGCTTCGGATTATCGTACAGACTGATAGATGTCAGCGTAGGAGTCCTTGCTGTATTTGTGGTGGAAAGCGTGACGCGGTATTTGATGTATTTCCTTGCAGGAGATTCCAGCTCGCCGTTTGCACCGACAGCCTGCCACTCTGTCCAAGTGGAGAGGTCATCTGAGGTGGCTGTTTCCACAAGCGAGATAGAGGTCTCTCCCGGAGAGTAATCTGCCTTCACAGAAACTCTGCCGTTGCCAGTCACGCCACAGTCCCTTGCTGCAGTAATGAGCTGTCCGCTTGACGGATAGACAGAGTCTGTAGCTCGAAGCGTAACGACATCCGGTGTCGTCAGAGCGTCCACATCACCGGTCAGATCTGCACCGTTTGCGGAGAGCGATTCCAGAAAATATTCTGCAAGGTCATCGGCGGTTAGATCAGAATCGCAGTCGAGGAACCAGTCATCAAAGCCGCCTGCATACCAGTAGGAGTCCGCGTGCATTCCCCAGATGAGGTCAGCCACACAGCTACGGTTCAGCTCTCCGGTAAAGGTCAGCACACTTGACTGCCAAACCGTGCCGGAGCTTTTATCGCCAAGGATGTACTGCGCTGTCTTGGCATTTGGCTTAATCACACATGCGATAAAATACCAGTAGCCGTTTAGCAAAGAGAATGATGGCGTTACAGACGTATCGAGGATCAGAGAACCGGAGGAGTTATACAGCATAATCCTCGGTTTTCCTCTGATCAGCGACAGATAGAAAATCGGCTGCCCGGAACCGTAGCGGGTATTCAAGATTGGAGTATAGGTGTTGCCGACTGAATATGTCGTAGGCTTCATCCAGCCGCCGACCACGATGGTTTCACCGAGGCTTGAGAAGATGCTGCCGTCATTTTCTACTTTCAGATAGGTTTTCTCAGATGAAGGATTATTGATGTTCATCTGAAAATAGCGACCGAAATTGCCTGTTTTCATATCTGCGGTTGTTCCGCTCCAGTTATGAATATATGCCTTGCGATCCTTCCCGGAGGAATCCGCCAGATAATTATCTGCATCCGGTTCGGACTCGTTAAAGCGCCAGAGACCGTCTGGAGCCCATGCAGCCGGAAACTCGCCGGTGAAGGCATCTTGGGTATTCAATATATTTTTAAGAGCCATGCAATATCACCTCCAGCGGCTTCTGGCTTGAATGTTCAGTTCCGTAAATGTTGTACTCGTACCGACCACAGCAATCACGATGGTATTATCTCCCGTATTTAAGACCGGGAAATTCAGCTCAGACAAAAGCGGGAGACCGTTTCGGAGGGTTTCTCCATTAGAATCAACTACTTTTGCCGTCATCAGATCGGAGTCAATAATCAATGTTTCTCCGGCGGCAAGCCGTCCAATGATCTGAAGCTCGCTGCCGTTTGTGGTTATGGAGATATACGAGTCCGTCCCGGAAGGAATTACACCCGTTAAGGAGTAGACCGGGTAGGACTCGATATTCCCAAGAGCGCGAGACGCAGTAAAGGTTCCGGTTTCCGCAAAATCAAAGGTCTCGTCTGATATGGCATAGCCATAAGGGTCTGGGCAGAAAAATTCCAAATCGAAGGTGCAGGAATTACGGACTGCCCGGTCAAAGGAGAATCCGGACGTAAGCCTTGCTTCATACACTCGTCCCGGTTCCTTGTCCAGAATGAGCTGGCAGAGGCCGTTATCCGGATTCAGCCATTCAATAATAGCGTCCTTCTTTGAAAGAAACTGCTCGTCTGTCTTTCCCGGAGGAATGAAGCAGGAAATCAGTATCTTTCGCTCGGATACCGTTTCTCCGAAATCAAATACACCGTGCCGTCCGGGCATGGTGATCGTGTTGTTCCTAAGATCCGGCATCCGGTATTCGTTTGTAATTCTTGTCGCAAGTCCCATAGACTGGGAGGTTGTTCCGTTAAATGAAAATCCCATGTTACACCAGTCCTTTCGCCCTGCGCCCGGCAGTCAGCAGAGTATTGAGCTGCTGAGAAATCTTCCGGATATCGTCGTCGCTTCTGACACTCATTTCCTCGATATTGATGAGAGGCTGGTCACCTGAAACACTGAGAGTAGCGCTGCTTACTGCATCCTGAATCATGGAGCGCAGCGAGCTCACACCGACCACAGCTTCATCACCGGCCTCACCGCCGCCAAGAAGCGTGCCGCCGCTCTGGCCGAAGATGGTCGCATCCTTTAAGATCATGCCGCCGGACATCGCCTTCTTATACCAATCCACAGAAAAGTGTGGTATGGATGGCGGGTTCAGCGAAAAGCTGCCTGTGATGGAGAAGTGCGGCAGCTTGATCTTCGGTAGGCTCCAGCTGAAGTTGAATACGCTCTTTAGCTTGTTTACGATGCCGGATACCGTGCTCCAGATGGTATTGAACACATTCGAGATGGTACTCTTGATCCCATTTACGATATTGGACACCGTGTTCTTGATCGCATTGAAGCCGTTGCTGATGCCGGACTTCATAGTATTCACCACATTCATGACCGCGCTCTTTATACCGTTCCAAACGGAAGTGACCACGCTCTTTACGGCATTAAAAATCGTAGAGGTCGTAGTCTTGATGGCATTCCATGCAGTGGTGATGACCGTCTTTATGGCATTCACGACAGTTTCAACAGCTGTTTTTATCGCGTTCCAAACAGTGGTAACCACGGTCTTTATCACGTTCAGGACGGTTTCGATGATCGTCTTGTAGATATTGAAGTAAGTGGTCACTACAGTTTTGATTGCATTGAAAATGGTTTCAAAAAAGCTCTTGATGCCATTCCAGATCGTAGAGATAACCGTCTTTATGGCATTCATCACGGTTTCGACCGTGCTTTTTATCGTATTCCAAGCTGTGGTAAGAAAACTGCTGATTGCATTTACCACAGTGGTGAAGGTGTTCTTTATTGCCTCCCAGACACTGACGAAGAAGTCCTTGACCGCCGTCCATACAGTAATGGCGATCTCTTTGACATTTTCCCAGAGGTTGATCCAGAATTCTCTGAAGCCCTCGCAGTTGTTCCACAGGTAGATAAATGCAGCTACCAGCAGACCGATGGCCGTAATGATCAGGCCTATCGGATTTGCCGCCATGACAGCATTCAGACCAGCCATCGCTGTCTTTACTCCGGCCATAGCAGTGGTAACAGTAGGAATAATCGTCATAATGGTACCAACAGCGGATATAACCTTACCGACGATTACAAGTACCGGCCCGATTGCAGCAGCCACGAGCGCAATTTTCACGATCATCTGCTGCATAGGCTCTCCGAGGTTGTTCCACCATTCGGCGAGGGATTTTAGCTTGTCAGAGAGCTCTTTAAGGACAGGAGCGAGAACTGACATCAGGGAGTTGCCGACCTCTGCACCGGTTTCCTTCAGAGAGTTCATGGTCATCTGGAACTGGTCAATCGGGTCGAGTGTCTCATTGAAGGTGTTCTCGACACTGCCTTCAAAATCTCCGAGGAAGCCAGAGAAATCCGACAGGTTGAGCTTTCCGGTCTGCACGGCATTATAGATGGAGGCACCGGCTTTACTACCAAAAAGGTCATAAGCCGCCTGCAGCTTTTCTGCATCGCTGCCGCTTCCTTGCATGGTGGTGGAGAATTCCGCAAGCACCTGATCCAGCGTTTTGCCGTCTGCCGTTGCATTTTTCATGGCGGTCTTTAAGCCCATCATAGCGGCAGAGGTATCAAGACCGGACATTTCCACCATGCCCATAAAGCCAGCGGCCTGCTGGGCAGTGAGTCCCATTTCCTTCAGCTGCGCGGCATTAGAGGACAGGGCGTTTGCCAGTGTGTCCATATCAATGCCGGTGGCCTGACCGGTGGCATTTAAAGCATCCAGAAGATTATCTGCCTCGGAAGCGTCCATGCCGAAGGCGTTCATGACGGAGGATACATTGTCGATAGATGTCGAAACATCGGTATCATTGAGCTGGGCAAACTTGATGAATTTTGCCGAGAGGTCATCCAGCGCCTGCCCGGTCAGGCCGAAACGGGTGTTGACCTCGCCGACAGCAGCACCGGCAGTTTCGAAGTCCGTCGGTATCTCCGTGGCGAGGTCTTTTACGATCTGGCACATATCCTCCAGCTCATCGCCGGTAGCACCAGTTTTCTGTGCAACGATGTCGAGACCAGCATCCACCTCGTTAAAGGCAGCAATGGAGGCAGCGCCGATGGCGACAATGGGAGCCGTTACATGCGTAGACAGGCTCGTGCCGACATCCGATATTTTCCCGCCGACCTCCTGCAGTTTAGAGCCGGTCGCCCGGAGTGTTGCCGTGATAGAAGTATCTGTTTCCCGACATTGCTGTTCGAGGTTTTTGAGCTCGTTTTCGGTCTCTATGATCTCACGCTGCCATGCATCATATTGCTGCTGGGTGACGGTACCGTTTTTTAGTCCAGCATCCATCTGGTCTTGCACGGACTTCAGCTGTGTGAGCTTTTCCTTCGTTTCGGAGACTGCCTGTTGTAGGAGCTTCTGTTTCTGTTCGAGCAGCGTGGTATTTGTCGGGTCGAGCTTCAGGAGCTTGTTGACATCCTTCAGCTGCGACTGTGTTGATTTGATTTCCTTGTTTACACCGGATAGGGCTTTGGAAAGGCCGGTCGTATCGCCGCCGATTTCCACGGTTATGCCTTTTATTCTGTCAGCCATGCGATGACCTCCTTCCTGTTAAAATCGATCCATCTGCTCCTGTGTCGCGAGCGCAGGATAGTTGTAATCGTCGTTGCTCATTTCTGCGTACATGTCATTGACAGTCCCGATGGTGAGCAGGTCAAGCTCCGAGATGGAAAGCCCGATCTGCACGCACCGGAGTAAAAAGAGCGGGGTTGTCATTTCCCGCTCTGTCGGATGATGTTTTTTTTAGACTCCACCTGCTGTTCCACATTCAGTCCCCACAGCTCGATGATCTGCGGCAGGATTTCATAGATGGAGAAAGTGTTGAACTGGTCGAGCCAGTCCTCCGGAGTATCCGGGACATCAGGATTCTGATGCTTTGCCATCAGCCATGCGATGTTCTCAAAAAGCTCCAGACTGAAAGTGTCCAGATTGGAGCTTTCTGCGTCGCTTTCATCGATGCCTTTCTGCAGCTCGTTTAAATCCTTGTAAATATCCCTGTGGAACTTATTTCTGTAAAGGCGAGGAATGGCGGCAGAAGCGCGGAACTGCACCTCCTTGCCGTCAACCTCGATTGTTTTTGTTACTGCCATATTGCGTCTCCTTACTCACCGTTACTTACCGATGCACTCGGCTCATATACAGCGTTGTACCATGCGTCGTAAACAGCGCTTGTTGTGTTCGTGCCGGTTTTGACCTTCACAATGCCGGAAGGGAGCGGAGAAGCCGTAATGGAGAGCGTCTCTGTCTGCACCTCAGTAGAGTCCTCCTTGGTGCTGCCGGTGACGGAAGGGCGGGTCGCGCTGCAGTAATACATGCAGTGACGTATCTTTCTCTGATCGCCGGAGAACTCGAAAAGCAGAGCAAAATGCTCCGGCTCCACGTCCTTGTTCTCCACAATGACACCGTTGGCATCTTCGGTCTCGTGCATGACGTCCGTGAGAAAGCTCTCCGGAATCAGCGCCAGCTCAAAGTCGCCGGAATAACCGTTGTTGTTTGAAACCATGTAATATACGGAGTCGTCCGCATAAAACGGATCATTATCTCCCTCAGCATCCAGCGAAAGGGATACGGCACCGGGCATTGCTACAGGCGTGCCAAAGGTAACAGTACCGTCAGCGGCAAGCGTAGCAATTGCGTAGTGGCAGTTTTTAAGGCCGAACTTGACCTTGTTACTCGTGTTAGACATAGTTTTTAACCTCCTATAATCTGTGTTTGATATAAGACCTCGTACAGCTTCTCCGACTCGATCCATACCTCAGATTTCTCATAAGGCAGGTCGTGGGCGATTAAGATGTCCTCGATCTGGGTTTCTGTTTCCGGGTCTTTTACGTCCGTGTATAATTCGATGTTCAGCTCATCAATTTTCTTGAACACCGTGTCATCCGCGAACATATTGTCAGAGCCCGGATATAGAAAAACGAGGAAGGGCGGGTCTGGTGACTCGCCTTCGGCAAAGTGGTCGTAGGCAAGCGGCAGACCGGCTTCCTCTAACATGGTGATTACATCGTCGTATGTCATGATCCACCTCCCAGTTTCTGCTTGATGGTATTGACGAGCTTTTCGTTTCCGCGCTCCTCGGCTGAGGCGATATGAGGCTGCGCCGTAACACGTCCGCCGCCACGTTTCACATGCCCGTGCTCCAGAAGGTGTGCCAGCTGATAGCGGTTTTTCGAATGCACCACGAGGCCAATGCTCTGTGAATCCTCATGCATATTCTTGACCGACCAGCTTTTCTTGTATTTGCCGGTATCGACCGGAGCGCCAGTCTGAATATCCTTGCGGACGGAAGCGGCAGTCTCTTTCACTGCAGCCTTCAGGTCATCTGTAGCGAGCTTTGAATATTTTTCGAGTTCCTCCATAATGGCGTCGCCCATCTCGCTTATTGATACATTTCTACTCATGCGTTCTTCTCCAGCTTGCAGTTGAATTTCAGGCTGTTATGCTTATAGCCCATCGGATTCACATAGGTGATGTTGTAGGTGCGGCCTTCTGCGATGATCCGGTATTTTGTCGATTCCACATCCGCAAGCTCAGAGCAGTAGCGGCAGGTGAAGTCCAGCGATTCCTCCGGATTGATGACTACACCGGAAGATTCGGAACCGGAGCTCGTGCCGACAGTCGCCCAGCAGGAAAAATAATCCGCCCAGCCGGTTTTGTGGTTTCCGTATTTGTCGACGATGACCGTATTTTTCTGGAAGGTGACTCGCACCCTCATAGCTGCTATATTCATGAAAACGCTCCTTCCCGTATTGCAAAAAGAAGAGAGCGCAGTGTCATGGTAAGAGCATGGTGGTCGGCTTCCTCCCTGTGCTCAAAGAGATAGGCACAGGTATAGAGGATAGCGACCTTCATGGTTTCACGGATTGCAGACAGCTCCGCCTCGGTATATTCATCAGAAGAAGCGGCATCGGAGTCGATCACTTCCCACTGATTATCCGTAAGTCTTGCAATATCAATACATAAGCGAATTGCGGAGGCCAAGAGGATACCGACCGTGGCATCCTCATCCGACGAATCTACGCGCAGATAGGCCTTCGCATCTTCAGTTGAAATCAAAGCCACGGTCGTTCACCTCCCTGTCTTAAGAACCGGAAGTTGCCTTCATGTCGAGAATCTTGATGCCTTCGGAAAGGATCAGCTTGCCGTCAACACGCTCCGTGCAGGTAAAGCCGACCTGACCGTTGGTAGCGTAAAGCTCGTTGAGGCGCTTGATCGTGCGACCGGCTCTATCAGCGATCCAGTAGCAGGAGAAGTCGCCGAATGCGATGGCTCTTGCGCCTGCGGCCATTGTAGGTACCTTCGGAGAGGTGTAGAGCGGATAGCCAAGCAGTCTGTCAGGCTCTCCGGCAGTAAGTGCAGGCTGCCATACATAGACGCCGTTCAGATCCTTGAGCTTTCTGATAGCTGCGACAGTGGCATCGTTCATGAGGAACTTCGCCTTGCTGCGATAGGGAGCCTTGAGAGAGTACACAAGGCTGATCAGCTCATCGGCGGTAATTGCCGTAGCGGAAGCTGCGGTTACGCCGGAAGGAGCACCACCAGCGGCAGAAGGAATGAACAGGCCAGTAGGTCTGTCGATAGCCGTCTGGCCGGTCTGCACAGCACCGTTGATGAAGGCATCTTCTTCAGCTTCACCGAAGGCGCGACCGAATTCCTCAGAGATGTAACCCTCGATATCAAAGAAGCTGTCGGAAAGCAGCTCGTCGGACACCTTGATGAGGTCAGTCAGCTTGAAAGCGTCAATGCTGGTCTGAGCGAAGGTCGGATTGTTCTCGGTGTAGGCACCGTTCTCGGCAGTCCACGCCGCCTGCGTGTGGCCATTTGCCACAGGGATCTTGCGTTCGTTCTGTGTGGTGATGACCTTGCAGCCGATAGTTCGCATGATATTGTTTTCATTGAGCGCCTGAACAAGGGTGTGCTCGAATTCAATCGGAACAAGGTATCCGCCGTTTGCATCGGTTCCTTCCTCAAGCACATCGCGGATTGCGGGATTGCCGGGATGACGGATGTTGTCCCAGAAGGCCTTCTTATAGGCTGCAGAAGCTCTGCCGGGCTTATCTTCCGGTTCATCCTTTACACCGGGCTTTCCGGTGAGCGGAGTAGAAGTCGGTGCACTCATCATCTTGTCGATCTGCTCCTGACGCTGCAGGCGCTCGATATCCTTGGTGAGGTCGGTGACTTCCTTTTCCATCTTGTCGTAGGTTGCGGCATCCTCCGCAGAAACCATGCCGCCGTTCTGAGAGTGGCTATTAAGAAATGCCTTAGCGGCCTCCCATGCCTTCGCTCTCTTGTCCATGAGTTCCATAATCTGAGTCATAATAAAAATCCTCCTTTAATGTGCGAGAAGCGAAAGGCGCTTCTCAAGATCGGTTACTGGTACCATGTGTTTATTTGCTTCCGGCTTCTTCTTAGGAATCAGTCGGGAAAGCAGCGAATCAGTGACAGCCTTGCGGGAGAAAAGCATCTCCGCGTCAGCCGTATCCTCCGGGACAGATTTCTCACCATCCCTGAACAGAATCTCGTCAGCAAAGCCGAGCTTCACGGCCTCCTTGGCGTTCATCCATGTCTCAGCATCCATGAGCTGTGAAATCTTGTGGCGGGAAAGCCCGGACTTGATTTCGTAGGCATTCATAATGGATTCCTTGACTTCGTTTAACATGTCGATGGCTTTCTGCATTTCCTCGGTATCACCGATGGCGATGGTCGCAGGGTTGTGTACCATCATCATGGCCACGGGGCTCATGCAGACCTTTGTTCCGGCCATAGCAATAACAGATGCCGCCGAAGCAGCAAGAGCGTCAATCTTGACCGTCACATCATGCGGGTAATCCATCAGCATGTTGTAGATCTGCGCAGCAGCAAAAACATCACCTCCCGGAGAGTTGATCCAGAGGGTGATGTTTCCATCGCCTGCATGCAGTTCATCACTAAATAGCTTGGGTGTTACTTCGTCGCCGAACCATGTCTCATCGGAAATTTCCCCGTCGAGGTAGAGCGTTCGGTCGGAGCCAAAGCTGTCCGGCTCCTCATTTCGCACCCAGTTCCAAAACTTTCTGGTCATAG
>Ga0183101_1001481_pt1 | contig 21707 bp, 12 predicted proteins | sample Biomet3_FD_127790 | JGI IMG/M metagenome (GOLD analysis project Ga0183101, IMG submission 127790) | Microbial communities from bioreactor (seeded with sewage sludge) at LBNL, California, USA - Biofuel metagenome 3 | ecosystem: Engineered > Bioreactor > Anaerobic > Unclassified ...
ATCATCCAATTTAACACTGGACTGTCACTTATAGTTTTCTTCATAGATACTTCAAAAGGAATATCATTTTTTAAAAACACATCTTCAAAAACCTGAGACTGGTTTTGCAGTCTATAAAAAATTGCAATCTCCTTATAAGGCACACCTGATTTATGTATTTCCTTGATCTTATCTGCCAAATAACATGCTTCATTAAAAGGATTATAATGATTTTTAACTATGATTTTATTTTCAGTTTCTCTAGCCCCCATTAAACGGCTTCCATTTTGCTGAAAGCATCTTGCAGCTTCTAAAATAGCATTACTTGAACGATAATTTATTGGAAGGGAAAGCTCCTTTGCATTATATTTATGCTTTAAGGTATAGACCACATTTAAAGAACTTCCACGCCAGCTGTAAATAACCTGATTTGGATCACCAACCGCAAATAATTTAGTATTTTCACCTTTTAATTTATCAATAAAATCAAGCTGTATTTTATCGCTGTCTTGAACCTCATCAATAATAATCCATTTTGCTTCAATTTTATGCTCACCTAATAATAAATTTGCATTTTGCAATATATCTGAAAAAGACATCTTATTTTGTTTTATCTTCTCTTCTTTTAGCAGCTCTGCAAGCTTAAATATATCATCATCATAAGGCGAAATCTTTTCCTCTTCCTTTTCAATAACCATAGCTTGCTCAAGTCTCTTTTTTAAACGGTTCTTATATTTAATTTTTAGCTTTTCTTCTTGAATTATCTGCAAGGCAATGTCTAATTCCTCATCTGGCTCTATTACTAAAAAATCTTTTTCATATCTTATTTTTTCAATTGGCAATACTTCTTTAAGTAAATTAAGGGCTACACTATGAAAAGTTCCAAAGCCCTCTAATTCATCTGATTTTATACTCTCATCAGAAGCCATTAATCTTTCTTTAATTTCATTTGCAGCTTTATTAGTAAAAGTTAATACAATCATATCTTTATAACTGATATTTTTTGCATAATGAAGATACACGATTTTTGAAATCAAAACTGTTGTTTTTCCACTTCCAACATTTGCATTTACAACACATGCATCACTTTCATCAAGCACTGCTTCTCTTTGATATTCATTTAGTCTTTCTAATTCTTTCTCATAGTTCATAAGAGATACTGGTTATAAAAATAATAAGTAATCATAACCTTCTCCTTTCTAACTGTATTTCTATTTATGACTGTTTTTAAAGCATAAATCCAGGTTACGCTTAATTAGCTATAGATTTATATATTTAAGTCTAACTTATAATTAAAAGCTCTTATTCTGTAAGATCTTCATATCTTCTTTGTAATTTACTTTTTACATTTTTTCTATCTTCATCTATCTCTTCAAGTCTGACACTTAATTCAATTCCCATTGGAGCATCCGTATGGAAAGAAATAATATTTATTATGCTCTTTTTATTACTTTCTTCCATTACCCATTCTCTATAAAATGCATTATTTAAAACTATAATTAAAGTACGATTATCTATTTCAACCTTAGGGATTGTACTTAAAAATTTTGCAAAGGCATCTCCATTTTCCTGCATATACTCACAGAATTCTTTCCATTTTTCCTGTAATTCATTAAACTTAAATGCTTTCTTAATAAAGGTTGATGGAGCATATTGTGCTAACTTAATATCCTTTGGTGCCTCTATTTCCTCTAATAAATTCTTAAGTCCCCAAAGAACCATAGCTTTATTTAATTGATAATCTCCAATACATGCAGCGCAGCCATCATCACATGTACATCCTCCTACCATCTTGATTGCATTTTCAATAATCTTTGCAGTTAAATCAAATACTTTCTCAGAATAACCAAGTCCACCTACGTATTTATCATAAATAAACATATAAACTTCGCTATCATAATTTTGACTTATTTCAATTGCATTGTTAGACATTACAACACCTATGTCTTCCTGTTCTGTCATGGTTGCCATCATTGCTGCATTTTTAATTGCATAACATATACCTTCAAAATGATTGTTTCTTATAAAGTTTCCATTTTGACTTTCCTGAAGGAGCCTTCTATATACTGTAACAACATTGTCAGGAATCTTTATCCAAGTGCTTTCTGTATCATAATCCTTTGATAATGGTTTTTCTAACTGTTCAAAACCTAAATTTTGATGATTGTGAAATTGCAGCTTTTTATACATATAAACTATTTCATCAACATTTACATCTCCAAAAGTCACTTTAGTACGCTCATATTCCATATCCTTGCTGCCTTGAATTATCCTTATATTTGTTGTGCCTCCTGGCATTGTATAGTAATTTCCATTAAAGGGAATGGCAAAAGCAGTTCTACTTTCTAAGTCAAGCTTTACAACCTGATATTGAACTCCATCATGCATATAAATTGCTCCATTATGAATTTCACGAAAAGCCTGCATTTCATCCATCTCTGTAATTTCTTTATTGTTATCTTTATTTATAAGTTTGTACCTTGCTTTATCAATATTTCTTAAGCTAAAATCTCCTGCTGGAAATGAATTACCACACCATGCAAACTTTCCACTTTGATTAGTCAATTCACTTGCTCTGATTAAAACAGGAATTGTTTCGCCTAAATCTGGGAAAATTGAAATATCATCTAAAGTTAATGGGATTTCAGCAGCTGCTGCACGTATATGTGCAAGTTCTATTAAAAGGTTATTCTTATCTATAACTGCATTTTCACTTCCACTTTCAAAAAGCCAGTCTGGATTAATTGCTATGTATTGATCAAAAGGCAGATTATCAAGTATTAAATAATTGGTACTTTCTTTTCCGTTTCTACCTGCTCTTCCACTCTGCTGCCAAAAAGACGCCCTAGTTCCTGGGTATCCTACAATTACTGTTGTATCAATTTTACCAATATCTATTCCAAGCTCTAAAGCATTTGTTGATACTAACCCTCGCAAAACTCCAGTAATCATTTTATTTTCAATTTCTTTACGCTCAAGTGGAGTATATCCTCCTCTGTATCCAGATATCTTGTCTTTTAAAGAAGCTCCAAAAAAGACCTCTGTTTCTAGCTTATCTCTTGCTTCTTTTAATATTACTTCGACATTTCTTCTTGATTTAGCAAAAGCAATAAAGCTATTATCATTTTCCACTAAATCAGGTATTAAATCAGCAGCAACAGACGTTGATTGCACCTGCCCATAATATTTTTTGTCATGTCCCATAATCTTTGGTGGTTGCACAAGCTTATAATTTTTCTTTGGAGCTGGTGAACCATCTATGCAAACCTCAAGAAATTTATGTCCACAGATTTCTTCTGCAAGTTCAACTGGATTTGCTATAGTTGCTGAACTGCATAAATACTGAGGTGAGGAATTATAATATCTGCATACCCTGCCAAGCCTTCTAAATACATTTGCAAGATGAGAACCAAAAGCACCTCTATAAGTATGAAGCTCATCAATAACAATATATTTTAAATTAGAAAAGATAAAGTCAAAACCAAATTTACTGTGATTCGGCAAAAATGCAGCATTTATCATTTCAGGATTAGTTAAAATAATATTAGCATTTTTTCTAATTCTGCTTCGTTCATTTACAGGAGTATCCCCATCATAAACTCCTGCTGAAATCCTGTTAGCTCCAAAATATTCTAAGTAAGGCAAAATAGCACGATACTGATCACTTGCAAGGGCCTTTGTAGGATATATAAAAATTGCTCTAGCTAAGGGATTTGATAGAATTTCTTGAATAACTGGCAGCAAAAAGCTAAGAGTTTTTCCACTTGCCGTAGAAGTTGTTATTACAATATTGTTCCTATCCATTGCTTTTTCAAACATTTCTGCTTGATGACTATACAGCTTATCAATCCCATTTTGAGATAAATACTCACATAATTCCTCTGATAAATTACTTGGGTAATCAACATAAGCTGCTTCTCTTTTAGGCATTGTTTTATTATATATAATTAAATCGCTTATATTCATTAAATATTGCTCCTATTCTCTTAAGTTACAATCAAAAACAAAACTCCAACTCTAATCTATACTTATGCGTATAACTCGCCGAAATAAGGATTATACTGTTGTTCCAGTTTCTAAGGAATTATGATGGATGATTCTAAGATCACAAGTTGCACCCAAGATGCTAGCCTCAAAGAACAAGCGCTCACAGAGAAAGTTCTGCTTACCAAATGTAAAATTTGGAGCATCACTTTTTGAACTAGCACATTTGGAACAACTTTTAATCTAAGAATCAAAAACATCAAATTCCTAATGAAACATTTCACAAAAGCATAATTCTTATTTCTAGTTGAGATATATTTCGTAGATTAAGTATAGCTTATAATTTATTTATCTATATTTTGAAACATAGTTAATTGTTTTCTCATATGTCTAAATTCCTTTATAATTATATACCAAAGTTATTAATAATTATATCTTAATGTGCTAGGAGGAAATAATTTAAATAACACCTAAAAAAGGTAATAAACATTTAATTTTTATGTTTATTACCTTTTTTTAAAATAGATGAGTTCATGGTTTTGTTATGTTAATAAGTTTTTTATAAATTAAGGATAAATGCTTTGCTAAAGGCTCTTTTGCTTTTCTTAAATTTGGAGTTACCAATGTTATGGTTATTTGTCGTGCTTAAACTCACTTTTGATATTTGAGGAAATATTGCTCCATTAATCGTAAATCTAACTACTAAGTTATATAAACATATACCTGAAAATACTGTTGTCATTTTGTTTTTAGCGCTTAACCGCTTTAAATCATTTCTAATTGTTAATTCCGTTTTTTAGATATTGCAGTTCGCTCATAGAGAATAGATTTTATTATATCAGTTAGCATTCTTACGCTTCAATGTTCATTAATACACATAGTAATGTAAAATTCTCTTTTCAATTCATCTTCTATATAAAGTAATTTTATATGGCGAGGCCAATTGAACCTGGCAATACATTTTTCTCTAATTAAGTAAACAATTTATTAGAGAGGCTACTAATTTTTGAAGTAGCCTCTCTAAATAATTCGATTTAATTACTATTTTCTTGTTTACTTTTATTTATAAAATATCTAGCTAAATCTGATATCTCTTCACAGTTTTTTTCTGTATTCTTATCAGTTTTAGGTATACTAGTTGGTTTATTATCCAAGTGAATATTTGTATAGAAAATTCTAATGGAATTATCAGAAAAAATATTATTTTCTTTATCAAAACTTTTTGTTATAGATTCTTCTTGATTTTTCAATATAATATGACTATATTTAAGTTTTGTCTTAATTAATTTTTCTATAATGTTATTTTTCCAAATACACTTATCTGCCTTATTAAAATTATGATTTATAAAATCATAATTCCTGTCGTATATAAAACAAAAATCAACAAAATCATTTTGTTTATTAAATGAAGCTGCTTCTATCCACCAATTCCAAAATTCATTTGAAACAGGAAAGCTTTTTTCTCCTTGATTAGTTTCACAATTAAATTCTCGTTTTTCTTCATTGTAAGAATAAACACAAACTTGATCTTCTTCAACAAAGAATAAATACTTATGTATTATCATATAAATAACACCCTCTATTCTGCTTTTAAGTTATTTAATTTATCATATAGATCATTTTCACTTAACTCTGGATTAATTTCTTTTAAAGCATCTATCATTGCATCTGAAATTTTCCCTTTATCTTTTCCGTCTTGAAGATCATTTTTAATATAACCTGTCATATCACCCATATCTTCAATATTATGCTTTTTAAAACTATCTATATATTCTTTAACTTGATTACCATCCATTTTTAAATCTGCAACAGTTGTCCAAAATTCTACTGGCATTTTCATATCATATTTCTCTTCTATTGCCTTTATATATAATGATGAACCAATTGCTGCATATTTTATTTTATCTTCATCTTTTAAATTATTTAACTTTTCTTTATCCACTTCAACTTCTTTTCTTAAGTACTCTATATATGCTTCTGTACTTTCAAATTCTTCTGGTTTCTTTTCTGCTTCTTCTGCTTTCATTCCTAATTCTTCAGGAGTTTCTTCCTTATTTTTTAATCCTAATGCCTCAGCTATTACTGATACTATAGCCCCAATAACTTGAATTGCTATTAGTATTTCTGGTAAAGTTAAAGCTACAATTGATCCAACTATTCCTGTTGCTAAAGCTCCAATTCCACTTGCTCCTGCAAATAAAGCTCCTCCAATAGCTGAACATGCACTCCCAATTGCTGAACACGTACTACTAACAAAACTACTTACTGCACTACATGCACTACTAAACCATCCCATATCTAATCTCTCCTTTAAAGTTTATTATAATATTCATTTATTGTTTTAGCATCTAATTCACTCTTTATATAATCTTCCAAAAGGCATTTTACTGTCTCACATGTTTTTTGATCTTCTGCTCTATATTTACCTTTTCCATTTGCTTTTTTTGAATAATACTTTTTAGTAATGAATTTGGCTATTAGATCCATATTGAATTTATTTTTATATTTTTTTACCATATTAGAATGTTGTTCATTCCACTTTTTGCTTTCCATAAAATCATTTAAGAATTGACCTAATCTTTTATCTCTAGATAATTCAATAATATCAGTAAGTTCTTTCATAGTAGGTTCTTTATCTAACAATTCACTGCCTTCAATAACTCCACGCTTATAGGTACTTAAATAATATTCATAAACAATTTCTTGTAATTTACTATCATCTACTCTTTCATTGCTTGTTGTATCAGTTAAGTTTTCAATTTGAACTTGTATTGCTTTACTAAATCCTTGAGTAAAAACAATTGCCCTTCCAGTTTCTAAATTAGATAAAAATTCTTTTTGCTCCTTATCAAGAACTATGGTATTTCCAATTGCATCTTTATCGTCTTGTGCAAAGATTTTATGAACTATTTTAGTGTTAGTATTTTTAAGAACTTCTGGAGTAAGCTTATTAGGAATTTGATCAACTATAATTAATGATTCCCCATACTTTCTTATTTCTGCTAACATATCTGTAAAAGTTTCTACACCTTGCTTTTTATTTGGACTATCTCCAGGTGAAAATTTACTTAACAATCTATGAGCTTCTTCTACTAACGTAATATGATTGAATGTTCCTGTCTTTAAAAATCTAGACTTTATGGCTTCCATGAGGTTAGTTAAAACAAATCCCATAACAAGAGATTTTTCACTTGCACTTCTTATTTCTTCAAATTCAAGAACTATTCTTCTATCTAATAATGTCTCAAAATCTATTGATCTTTTTGTATTAAGCATAAGACCTTTTGACCCAATTAATAATCCTTGTAATCTAGCCTTTATTGATCCAATATAATCATTTTTCAGCCTTGCATCAAATCCCTGCTTTTCAACCACTACATCAACTTTTTCTATTAAGTCAGATAAAGTTGGAAATGCATATACTCCATCTCCAAAAGGATTATCAAATTTGTAATTAGCGTTCATTGCTATATCCCAGCCATAATCTTCATAGCATTCATAGATAGCACTTTCAATTATTTGTGGAATTGCTGCTTCCATGTCAAATGAAGCTTCAATACTGGCTTTTATCATATCAACTCTGGAAGTTATACTTTCATGTCCAAAAAATTCAAATGGATTTAATCTAAATGGAGTGACAAAATCCTTTCCTAAAGTAAACACCATAAGATCATCAAATTTTTCAGTTAATATTCTATACTCTGTCTTAGCTGGCTCAATAATTAAAAATGGTAGATTGCTATCTATTAATATTTTTTGACAAGTCGTTGTCTTTCCACTTCCAGTAACACCAGTTATGAATATATGTTTATCAAGATTTTTCTTGTCTAAACAAACATCAATTTTATCAATTATATTACCGCTTTGAACTAATTTTCCTAAATTTATCTTATGTTCATCACATATATCATCTTTAAAGTTCAGACCAAACTCAACTTCTTCTTTTAATCCAAGACCTACTACTTCTTTTTGAGGTAGACCTGCTATCATACTAAGTTCGTTTGTCGTTATCCAATTTCCTTCAAAAATTTTTTTATCAGAGTTAATAAACTGTGCTAAAGCTGATCGTGCTATAAGCTCATTTTCTGCTACTTCAGAGAAAAAATATCCAAAAGGAATTTGGAAATTTTTCAATAGAAATAATCTATCATCTTGTCGTTCTTTAATTTCAATAGATTTTAGTGGTACTTTATTTCCTGTTTCACCAGAATAAAGTGAAATAACTGTATTCTCAAGTTTTTTAAGGCTTGCCTTATTTTCTGCAAATAAAAATGAAGAAGTAACAAAAATTCCTTTTCCAGTTCCATAATCAAGACGAGGAATAATAACATCATCTAAGTATTTTATCCAGTCTTGAGCTTTCTTATCTACAAATTCAAGGGTAATACTGCTTGAAGTAGATTCTCCTGAATTACTTCCTTCAGTAACGCTTTCATTTGTACTTTCTGATGTTGATGTTCCATTACTTTCAGTTATACCCCAATTTTTACTTGTCGTTGTGCCTTCACTATGAGATGAACCTTCTGACCCTCCATTACTTGTTGATGTACTTCCACTTTGCGATGAGCTACTTTTGTTTGTTCCCTTATTAGTTCCGTTAGTTGTAGAAGTACCTTCTGACTCCCCATCTTGAGTTGATTTTGAATAATTTCTCCCGACTGTATCTGAACTTCCCGTTGTTTTACTATTAGATGTCCCTCTATTTTTTGAGAAACCATCTTGCTGACTTTTTTTAGATAATGGTACCATTTGTGAATATAGCTTGTATAAATTGTCTTCTATTTTATTTATATCTCCATAGTTTAAAGGTTTAGCTATTATCATAAATCCAAACTTGTCACCTAACATTACATCAACGAGACGGTCGACCCCTTGAAATTTTTCATCATCTTTTGTAGTTCCTGGAACCCCTTCAAGTATACTGTAATATTTCATATTTGAAATATTGCTTATTATATTATCTTTATTTTCTGGATTCACAGCTTTTATTTTACTTCCTCTGAAATTTCCTTTAATGCTCGGTTCTAAAATATGCTTTCCTATATCATTTATACTTAAATCAATTTCTATATCCTCTGAAAGATCTCTTGCCAATCCGTAGTAAAAATGAACTCCTTTTTTATCACCTAAAATTAAATAAATAAAATTAATTCCGCTTATTTTCATTGAACTTAAAACATTTTCCAATGCTTCTTTTCTTGGTGCTTTATCTTCAAAAGAAATCTCTTCAATATGATATAAAGCTAAATCTTTAGGTAATAATTTTTCAACTCTAGCAAGTATTTTCCCAAAGTATTCACTTAAATATAAGTTTTTAGGATTTGTTAAAAAATCCATTGCAAATTTTTCTTTTTCCATCGTTATCCTCTCCTACTTCAATTCAACCCTTATTATTTCATTTATTAAATTACCACTACCCATTTCATCTTCAGTCGCAGCAGTATATTCTATTACAGAAGGTTCTACTGCCCTTATATAAATATCAGCATTTTCATCTGCTATATCAACTCGACCCATTTTTTTACTTATTTCTTTTATTGACAAATCATTTGTTGTAGCCTCTGGTAGATTAGTGTAATAAAATTCAAAGTCACTTTTTTCAGCACTTACAAACTTAATCCATTTATTATATTCAACGTCTCTGCTGACAATCATTTTAAATTTCTTCTTTCTGTTTCTTCCAATATAATAATTGAACTTAATTTCTTCTTTTTTATCTTTTTCGGGGATAACCTTAATTACTCCACCATCTCTGCCTTCAATTAGCCCATAAGCAACCCCTGTTTTTCCAGTAGTTCTTGTAATATCATTTTCATCAACATCAATGCCCATTTCTTTTTGTATTTTAATTGCTTCCTTAGTTCCGAGTGGAGGATATATTTTAAAGAATTCTTTTTCTTCATCTGAGCCTTTATTTAATTCTTGAGTTATTTCATCAATATATTTCCTAAATAATTCATTTACAATTGGAGATTTACTTGAATTACCTGCAAGGAATATCACTATACTTTCCATTTCTCTAGTGGTTTCAAAGTTAAATGTTAATTTTAATGCTTCAAAAAAGTTCTTAACCCCTTTTTCGATTCTTTCATATATAATTTTTTCTAAATCGTCAATCAAAATACTCAAATCAAAATTCATTTTAGGTGCTCCTGATTTATCAAAAAGATTAACTTTTAAAACACCACTTTCATAGAGTTTTTCATACCCTTCATGTCTTTCCCACAATGGTCGGAGCTTTTCCATAAGCTGTTTAATATTTAACTTTGCTTCTTGAGAATCACTTATAAGTATCTCACTGCCTGCAAATCTTTTACATTCTGCTGGTTTTAAAAACGAGATTCCTTCTTGTCTCAACTTATCCTGATTAGCTTTAAATACTTCAAATGATAAAAGTTCAAGCAGATTCTCACCACCTAGAAATTGGTCTCCACCAGCTCCAAAGTGATTTATCACATAATCATATCTTGTATCACTTTCATCTGCACTTTTCCATATTCCAAAATCAAAATCTGTAGTTCCGCCACCAAAATCAAAGATTCCATAAAATATCTTTTCATCATCTTCAGGATCAAAACCATATTCTTGTAATGCACATATAGCATATGCCGCTGGTTCACTTGGTCCTTGCTTAACCTTAAACTTATTCATACTTTCTCTATCATTAAGTATATCAATAGGCAATGATTTTTTTAGTCCTCTTTCAAAGCTCTTTAAAATCTTTTCTCTCACCTTTGTTTCATAAGTTACCGGAAATGAAAGCAGGTAATTTAAGTAAATGTCATTATGCATATTATTAATATATAAACCTATGTAATAAGCATATAATTCAATAGGATCAAAATTTCCTTCTTCAATGTCTGTATAAGCAGGTAAAATCTCTTCTTTACCTTTTTTATCTCTTATTTTTATCTGTCTTCCTTTATCTCCACTCCATTGTTTCAAATCGTTGAAGTAAGAATAATAATCATCACTTTTACTTGCAATAAGACTATTAAAAGCTGTATGAGAAACTGTTACATCTTCCCATAAAGTATTTGGTCTGCCTTCCCTTGAATTATATCTATTCATAAAGTCTTCTAAATCTATAAATTCCATTACTGTAGGATTTTCAAAATGATTCTCTTCAAGTTTCTTGCTAAATTGACCCACGCCAACACGCATAGGCTGAGTATTATCGTCTCCATCTTGATAAACAACAATTGTACTCTTTGTCCCAAAATCTATACCAATAAGACCATCTTCTTTTATATCTGATAATGGATTTCTTCCAACAAAAGTTGTATCTGTTTGTATCTTAATTTTTGAACTATCCTCTTCAGTAAATAAATCCCAATGTCCAAGATTAGGATCTTCTAATCTCTTTATATCATATGGTTCGATATCAGCTCTTACCTTTTCACAATTTAATAATTCATCTGTAATTAGTTTCTTTAATTCCTCTGTAAGTGTAACTTTATTGTTTTTTAAGCATTCTATTATATCGTGTTTTCTAAAAGATATACCATTAAGTTCATCATATTGATCATTTAATACTCGCTGCTTAAACTTCTCTAATACTATGATTTCCCCATTATTGATATCAACATTTCCATCTTCATACAAGTCCTTTAAAATATTAAACATCCAAATATTATTCAAATTTTCAGGTATCAAATAATATCTAATAAATTTTGATAAATCATCCTTTATTTCATTCAAACTGAATATTGGTATATTTATAGAGTAACTTGCACTATATGTGTTAAAATCATAACTGCTAGTATCAAATTTATTACTGTTTCGATAAAAGGTATAATATATTATTCCATTAATTATATGAGTGAAACGTTGCTCTTGATTGGCAATGTTTAGCATACCATTTGTGGTAAACGGACTATTTTCTTTAAATATCTCTTCTAATTCTTCTCTTGTTGGAAGTGTTCCAATAAATTCCTCAAATTCGTTATCAAATTCATTTTCTTTAAAAGCATGATTTGTACCTGATTCAGAACAATGAAAATTAACTAAATTAGGAACAAGCATATCTTCACTTCTAAGGTAATAAACATCCTTATTCTTGATCTTAACCCAATCATCTTTTAAAATTGTCTCTATTTCATCTCTTAATATATCAAACTGTTCTAAAGCTTCTTCTATTCTTCTTTCTCTTTCACTTACAATTAATTTTTCCAATAAATCTTCTGTAATAAATATCTCATTTGTACTCTTTGTATCCATCTTCTCACTCCATTTATTTCAACTCAACTTTAATTGCATCTACCATATACTCTTTGTTCTTTATTCCCTCTTCTGTAGCCACAGTATACTCAATTACAGAAGGTTCAACTGCTCTGATATAAATTGCTGCATTTTCATCAGTAATACTGGTTCTACACATCTTTTTACTGACTTCATTTATTGATAATTTATTAGTTGTAGCTTCTGGTAAATTTGTATAATATAATTCAAATTCTGAAACTTTAGCATGTCTAAATCTAATCCACTCATTATATTGGATATTTTTATCCATAATAACCTTAAATAATTTCTTTGAGTTTTGTCCTATGTAATAATTAAATTTAATTTCTTCGTCTACTTTTTTCTCTGAAATTACTTTAATTCTTGATCCTGGTCTTCCATCAATTAACCCAAAGGCCACTCCTGTTTTTCCTGTAGGCCTTGTAATATTATCTTCATCAACTTCGATTCTTCTTTGTCTTTGTATCTCAATAGCTTCAATACTTCCAAGTGGAGGATAAACCTTAAAGTATTCTTTATTATCTTTTAAGCTTTTGCTTATCATTGAAGTATATTCTTTAATTTTTTCATTAAATATTTCTGAAACTATTTTTGATTTACTTGAGTTTCCAGCAAGAAAAATTATTATATTATCCATTGTTTTAGTGTCTTCTAAAGTAAAAGTAAGTTTTAAAGCTTCAAAAAAATTATTTACACCTTTTTCTATTCTTTTATATATAATTTGCTCTAATTCATCAGTTTTTACATTTAACTCAAACTTCATTTTAGGTTTTCCATCTTTATCAAAAAGATTAACTTTTAAAACTCCGCTTTCATAGAGCTTCTCATATTCTTCATGTCTTTCCCATAATGGTCTAAGCTTCTCCATAAGCTGTTTTGTATTAAGCTTTGCCTCTTGGGAATTGCTTAATAATACTTCACTTCCAGCGAACTTTTTACATTCTGTAGGTTTTAAAAAAGCTATTCCTTCTTCTCTTAATTGTTCTTGATTATTCTTAAACACTTCAAATGCTAATAATTCAAGTAAATTTTCACCACCTAAATATTTATCTCCATCTGCACCAAAATGATTTATCACATAGTCATAATCTTCATTATCACTTTTCCAGATACCAAAATCGAAATCAGTAGTTCCTCCTCCAAAGTCAAAAATTCCATAAAAGATTTTTTCATCATCTATTGGATCAAAACCATATTCTTGTAATGCACATATAGCATAAGCAGCCGGCTCACTTGCCCCTTGAATTACTCTAAAATTCTCCATAGCTTTATCATCATTTAATACTTCAATTGGCAATGATTTTTTTATTCCTCTTTCAAAGCTTCTAATTATTTTCTCACGTACTTCTTTTTCATAAGTAACAGGAAAAGATAAAGCATAATATAAGTAAATTCCATTATGCATATTATTTATGTAAAGCCCTAAGTAATAAGCATATAACTCAATAGGATTGAATTCATCATCTTTAATATCTATAAATGTAGGTAATACATTTTCAAATCCTTTTTTATCCCTTATTCTTATTTGCTTAGACCTATCCCCAGCCCATTGCTTTAAGTCATTAAAATAAGAATAATATTCGCTACTTTTACTTGCAATCAAACTATTAAAAGCTGTATGAGAAACAGTTATATCTTCCCATAAAGTATCTGGCCTGCCTGATTTGCTTTCATATCTTTTCATAAAATCTTCTATATTGATAAATTCCATTACAGTTGGATTTTCAAAATGTTTTGAATCAAGCTTCTTAGAATATTGTCCCATACCAACTCTCATAGGCTGGGTATTTTCATCTCCATCTTGATAAACTACAACAGTACTCTTTGTACCAAAATCAATACCTATGATTCCATCTTCTTTTATATCTGCTAACGGATTTCTTCCAACTAAATTCATGTCAGTAACAATCGTAAGGCTTTCATCACCATCATTTTTATTCCATAAATCCCAATGCCCAAGATTAGGATCTTCTATTATTTTCAAATTATATGGTTCTATATCTGCCCTAACTTTATCGCAGTTTAATAAATTATTTAGAACCAATTCCTTTGTTTCATCTTTTAATCTTATTTTTTTACTAGTTATAGATTTTAATATATCTTCCCTTTTGAATGATATATTATTTAGCTCACTATATTTATCATCTAAAATTAAGTCTTTTAATTTTTCAGAAGGCACTATCTCTTTTTCTGTAAATATTACCAAATTATCCTTATAAAGAAATTGTAACTCTTTAAATAATTCTACTTCTTCGGTAGAAAATAATTCTAGTATCAAATCTTCTTCAACGAAGTTTTTTAGAATTGAAATATTATTCCTTAAATCAAAAACTGGTATTTTAATTGTATCTTCATCGTTGAAATCATAACCACAGAACATCCCACCTTCTATATTTAGAGATCCCTCTATTGATTTATTAACGCATGCAATAAAACTCCAAAAATGTCCTGAATATACGTCATTTATATTTCTAATTAAATCATCCTTATTTACTAATGGATTTTTTATTTTATTTGTGTAAAACAATTTTTCTGCTTCTTCAAACTCCATTGCACGTCCTGAATATCCTTCAAATTTATATTTAAATCCATCCCTTGAACATGTAATACGTGTTGAATCTGCAATAATAAAATTCTGGCTTTTCACATAATATACTTTTTTATTTTTAATTTTAATCCAGTCATCTTTTAAAATACTATCAAAATCATTATTAAATTTATTAAAAACTTTAAAGGCTTCTTTAAGTCTATTTTCTCTCTCATTTCTAATTAATTCTTCTGCCAAATCATTCTTAATAAATATTTCATTAGTAGTTTTTGTATACATTTTATACCCTCACAATTGATTTCTGAACAATCTTATTAGTTCTTATATTTTTGTATCCTTTTAACAATACTTTTGAAATCTTACCAGTAACACAACTATTTGAAGCTCTAGTATGTAAATCTTCATCAAATTCATCATTTATATTTACAACTAATAATGTATATAATCTGTGAATTTCATTATACTTTTCAAAGAAATAATTAAATGTATCAGTTAAAATCTTAATTTCATTTTCATCATATTCGCTAAGTTTATAACTTATAAATGACCAAAGTGCCTCTATATTATCCCATTGCACACCCGCGCATAAAAAAATCTCACTATTTTCAGTTTTTATTACATTTGCAAGTTCACTATGTATCTCACTTTTTAAACTTTTAAAAGTTTCATAACATGAGTTAAGACTTTTATATGTATTTTCATAATAAGCTAAGTTTTCTTTAAGCTGTTTTGCTTCTCCATAAATTAATTGATATATTTTATTTATTTTTGCAGTTTCATTTTTTTCGTACTCTAGTTTTTGCTGTCCATCAATATATTTTTTATTTAAATTACTATTTTCGTTTTTTAAGTTAATTATGATATCATTTCTAGATTCCAATTGCTTTTTTAAATCATTTATTGTATTTTCTAAGTTACTAATACTTTTTGATAATTGTTCTTTTTCGTTTTTCTCTTTTTTTACTATATCTTTTAACTCTAAAACCTTATTATCCGATTCCAATTGCTCATCTTTTTCTTCATAAGTATTCTTAGAAAAAATTTTAAATCTATCATTTTTTTCATCTATAATTTTTACAATTTCCTGTTTAATTTTTTTATTAGCCAGTGCTTCTAATAAATTATTTATAAAATCATTACTAGACATTATACATCCCCCATACTTAAAGATATTAATTGAAATATTTATAAAACATCAATTTAGATTCCTCAAATCATAACTTAATTTCAAACTTACTACAAAACTCCCCACCCTTTTGTTCAACATTTCTAATCAAACACTTATTCCTAACATTCGCATCATATTGCCAAATTCCAAGGCTTGGAGTTTTAGGATTTATAGCTGAATTAGTTGGATCATACCAGTGCTTACAAAAGGCACATTTCTTCATCATTTTAGAATTAATATTTATCTCGTACATTTTTATCGTTCCTCTCCATAATTATTAGAAACATATTTCATACTAATTATATTGACATAATTTAATAAGTTCTTTGGCAACCACAGATAAATTGTTTCTATAATTACATGCAAGATCTATAGAATTAGCATTTTTTACAATCCAATTTTGAATGTGGGTATCTGATAGTTTTATCTCTAGCTTGTCTAGTTTTTCTACAACGTCTTTGTATAAACTAATCATTGATAAGATTAAACTCTTATCTTCGTTTCTTTTTATCCACTCTTTGTAGATATCTATATCTTCATCACTCGGAAGACCAATCTCTTCATCTATACAATAAGAATAAGCTGCACTTGTTAAATATAAATAATCGATTTTTGTTTTAGGATTTACGTTTAAATTGTAGTCTCTCCCGAAGTCAATTCTGTCTTCTTTTGATATCATAATAATCATTCTCCTTCAAATAAAAATGCTTCTCTACTTTTTCTGTCTTCCTCATGTAAATGACTTCTCTTTCAACTGTTGTATATTTGTATTTCGTAAAAATAGTTTATTTTCGATATTAAATTTCTGCTTCACTCATAAACCTTATAATATCCTCCTGAACCTTCCAATCACTTATTTGCCTAAAAGCACATTCCATGCACCAGTTAAAATGTCTTATAAAATAAAAATCTTTGTGAAAGTCTTCATCAACATATTTCATTATTTCCTGCGCACTCTTTTCTACATACGATTCAGCTTTTCTTCTTCCTTTAATATATTCATTTAAGTAATCTCTTGGATCCTTCATTACTTCCTCTAAATGTTTTTCAATAAAACCATCTATATATTCATCCTCAGTAATTTCTTTTTCTACTTTTCTCCCATTCTTTTCTTCAACGTACCTTATTCCTCTATAAGATTGTTCACTTTCATAATATATTGAGTCTTCAGGAAAAACTGTATTGTATTTACTATAATTTGTATCAAAAAGTGACTCATAACTATAACAAAAATCAGTATTTTCATTATCTTGAAGCCAGTACCATTTTCCTAAGTTAGTACATTTCTCAAATATAAATAAATTTAATTTAAGGTCTTTTTCCTCGCAGAATTCATTGCATAAATCAAAAAACATTCTTATATAATTTTCATTTGTTTTGAAATTTTTATAATTATCCTCATCAATCTTATACCCCTTATAATTCAAAAGGTTTTTATTTGTTATAATTAATCTTTCTGTTGATAATTTACTTTTAAACTTTGTAAAAATTCTAAATATAAGATTAGGATATATAGAATTTCTTTCTTCTGTTGAAGTTGAGAATTTGTGGATATGTTCTAGATTTTCATCGAAATATTCTTCGTCTATATCACTGTCTACATACTTTATAAATAGATTCTTTAAAACTTCTTTCTTTTCACTTGAAAGTTCTTCACCTTTAATTATTTCATCTTTTTTTAATACCTGTTTTATAAAACTTTCATAAGATTTCTCCTGATTACTTATAAATTTTAATTTTTCTAAAAAGTCATTCATATTTTCTTTTAATCTTATATATCTTGCTAAGTTTGTTTTGCTTTTTTCTCTTATACTTATCTTTTTCAAATTAAAAATATAATCCATATCACATATAAAACAAGCTAGCAAAGGTAAGCATTCTTTCTTGTTGTCGGTATTTAATAAATTTATAATAAAATTAAATTTATTCTTTAATGATATGTTATTATTTTCAGCTAAAGCCGCTAGTTTATCATGAAAATCTTTTATTTCCTGTATCAATTCCTCAATTCCTTTATTATAATTAAGGATCATTTCATTATCACTAGGCTTTTCTTCATCTTGCTTACATAAATAATCCAAAAACTCACTCTCATTTAAATTTAATAATTCTGCATCAGTTAATTTGTTTTTATTATCATTATATATTAATTCTTGCTTTTTTCCCAATATTTTCACCTCATTCTATATAAATCCTACCATTTTGACAAAAAACTCTCAACAAAAATTAATTACAATTTTTATCCGATGGCTAGCATCTTGTCTTCCTCTCACTCAAGTTAGAAATAACAGCTATACACTCATGGAGTGAGAGCACTTGATTATATAAGTTCAACTAAATTCAGCTAGAGTATAAAATTCCACCTAATAAGTTTCAGTTTATAAGTAATTTAGAACTCATTTGTGCGCAGAAACTATGTTATATAAGTAATTACTTATTATAATTTCAAATTCTTTATCCACTTCTTCATTTAGAATTTTTTTTAGCAAATTATAAAATTCTCTAACATGTTCAACTTCTTTTATGAAAGCTTCTTCATTAAATCTAAGCAACTTTTTTGTAATATCAATTAAATATTTAAATCCATCTTCATCTCCTATAGATAGTTTTTTCATATAGATTTTATAATCTATAGTTTTAAATTTGAGATTATCGTAAATAAAGCATCTAACATATTTTTCACTATTATCATATAAAGCTTTATGTTTAAAACCATCTCTACTAATTTGGATGCAGTTGCAATTTTCATATGTTGCGGCTACCAAAGACTCTAAATTATAAAAAGGCTTTATAATTTTACATTCATAAGAATCTTTAAGTATTTCTTTTTTTTGTATATATTTAAGTCTCTCAATAAATTTCTCAATATTTGTTCTTAATAGCACATATGCTGCTATATCCCCTTTTACTATGGAACTTATATCCTCATGTTTAAGTCTATTAATATAGTTTTTATCACACAAAAAGCAAATTACTAATGGCAATAATTCTTTATTTGATATCTGCTTTTTTATATTAAGCATAAATTTCACTTCATTATGAAACTCTATTTTATTCCTTTTTATAATTTTATATAGCTTAGTATTATAATTTATAATTTTATCTTCCAATGTGGATGGCTCTAATAATTTTATACTTCTGAATGTTGGTTCTTCACCAATTGCTTCTTTAAAAATCTTCTCAATCTCATTCATTCTAATTACCTCATTGCATATATAATCATTCATTTCTTAACTTTAGCTTAAATTCATATTAGAAGTTTTATTTGTTTTTCCTTTAAAAATTAGCTTGAAACAAGATTAGCATTTTATGATTGTTTGAACAATTAACTTGAATTCTAATTTTTTTATAAAATTTAGAATTCAAGTGGATTTACTTTATTCTTCTTCAAAAGTAGACTAAACACATCAAGTAAAACTTTACTTAGGTTGAGTTTAATTCCCCATCTGAATCTTGGTTGAACTTATAACCACAAGGGTCACAATGTACCCTCAAGGGGTACCCCGTCTAGAGTCGCGCTGTTGTTAACTCCACTTGAAGAAATGATAGTATTACAGTGGAGTGGTCAAACATCAGATAAATTAATTACAGAAATTTCAAAGAGGTGAATATTAATTGAAACTAAAACTGGAACTTTAAACAATGATTTATTTAATCCTATAAATTTAAAAATATATACAAATCGATAAAAGGAGGCCTTTACCATGAATCTTATTCTAGCAATAGTACTTACAATTATAATTTATAAGGTGTATCACAAAATGTTCGCTGTTACATATTTCGGATTTTCTTCTTTCATTGCAGAGATATTTGGAATATTCATATTTTCATTTATTCTTTGCTCTACACTACTGTAATGTTAATATTTAAAATTTAAGAATAATAATCTTGGTCTAGTATTAAAAATTTGATAGTGGTAAAAAAAATAACCTCTATAGTTTGAGTAACTATTGGGGCTTATTTTTACATTTCTATTACTTCTTATAGTATAAGAAATTTTATAGAGATTAATTACTAGATGCAAACTTTAATAATAGATATTGCTGGTAATTTTCACCTTCAAAATTATTACTTCTATAAATCTCTTCCTAAATAAATACAAAATCTTAAATTGTTGCTTAAGTTCTATAAATATAATTCCGTACACAAATTTAAAATCCCTTTGTATGTTCTATATGAAAGAGAAAAAGCAATAAACCTGAATTATTCATAAAATTATATGAAACATGCTTTGCATGGCTCGTTAAGCTGTTCTTAACAAATTCAAAACTTCACTTATTAAGTGAAAAAATATAGAAAAATAGACTCAAATTTGTTATGGTTAATTTGCGAAAAAAAACAATTAACAAAGGAGAGTCTATATGGGTAGTTTATTAGAAAAATCTTTGAATTTCAAGAGAAATGTAAAAATTAATTTTGATGGTGGAAATTTAACATCAGATTCTGGTCTTATTTTATATAGTGAATTTGATGAAAGAATAGGTTTTTCAAGAACTGTAAAAGATGTTTTTTATGTTAATGATGGAATTAATCATAGAGAACATACAAACGAAGAGATATTACTACAAAAAGTTTATCAAAGAATAGCTGGCTATACAACCGACGATAATTCAGATGAATTAAGATATGATCCAGCGCTTACTACAATTTTAGATAAAAATGCACTAGCTTCACAGCCTACAATTTCACGTTTTAATAACAATCTCGATAAAGAAAACTTAAGACAATTTAATAAAATAAATGAGTTGGTTTTGGATAAAGTATACTCAATTGATATGCCAAATCAAATAATTTTGGATATTGATTCTACTAATTTTGAAACTTATGGTAATCAATATGGTTCAGCATACAATTCACATTATTCAGCAAATGGATATCATCCACTATTAGTTTTTGATGGACTAACAGGTGATTTATTAAAGGCAGAGTTGCGTTCTGGAAATGTTTATACATCAAGAAAAACAGTGGCTTTTATTGGTCCATTATTAAAAAGGTATTCAAATAAATATATTTGTACAGACCTATACATTCGTGGCGATAGCGGTTTTGCTATACCTGGACTTTATGAAATTGCAGAAGAACATGATGCTAAATATGCAATAAGATTAAAAGCAAATGCAACATTGTATAAGTATTCTGAAGAATTTACTACAAGAATGGAGATATTATGCAAAAGAAATATCTATGACCATTATACTATATATGGTGAATTTGTATATAAAGCAAAGAAATGGACTAAAGAACGTAGAGTTGTTGTGAAATTAGAAAAGAAAGAAGGTCAAATGTGTATAGATTATACTTTTGTTGTGACTAACATGACCAGCCATCCAGAAGCTGTAATAAAATTTTATTGTAATAGAGGAACAATGGAGAATTTTATTAAAGAAGGCAAAAACGGCTTCGCTTTCGATAAAATGAGTAGTTCATCTTTTATCGCAAATGCTAATAAGCTTCAAGAGATGGTTTTAGCATACAATTTAAACAATTGGATTAGAAGATTATGTTTTACAAATTCAATGAAATCTCTAAGAATAGAAACAATACGAATGAAAATAATTAAAGTAGCTGGTAAACTTGTAAAGAGTAGTAGATACTTAAAATTCAAACTCTGTAGTTCATGTGCTTATCAAAATGAGTTTTGGCATATTTTAAAAAATATCAATTCACTGCCGTTATTAAATTGATTCAGATTACAATTTAATATGTAAGATATGGTTAAAACCTAAAGTCCGTAGCGAAGCTGTACGTATATTTAGAAAAATAATTAAAAATTAAGAAAAGAAATAG
>Ga0183101_1000100_pt13 | contig 21696 bp, 22 predicted proteins | sample Biomet3_FD_127790 | JGI IMG/M metagenome (GOLD analysis project Ga0183101, IMG submission 127790) | Microbial communities from bioreactor (seeded with sewage sludge) at LBNL, California, USA - Biofuel metagenome 3 | ecosystem: Engineered > Bioreactor > Anaerobic > Unclassified ...
CGTCCGGCCGAAAAAAGAGACAGGAGCTGTCGCTCCTGTCTCCGATGGGCCGGACGGTTACGCTTTCCAGAGGCCGTGCAGGTTGCAGTAAGCCAGGGCGGCAACGGGGCGGTCATCCGTCAGGATAAAGTCTGCCTCCGGTTTGTCGCCCGGAGCCAGACGCTTGCGCTGGCAGCCGTGCTCCGTGAGCAGATAGATCCACTGGATGAAGTGTTCTTCCGTCATGGGATGCGCCGCGGAACCAACGGCCACGTGGACGGTTGTGCCGTCAACGCTCACGACGGGAACGTGCTTTTCCTGGCTGGCATCAGTGGAGTTCGCGGTCAGCTCCAGCATGGGATCGCCGCAGCAGACCAGTCTGCCGCCGCCCTCGCGGACCAGCTCCACCAGATTTCCACAGTGAGTGCAGAGAAAGAATTTGCTCATATTCGGTTGCTCCTTTCAGAAAGTCGGGTTTCTCAGGTCAATTAAAAAAACGTGCGCGCGGGGTTGTATTTCTGAGAAAAGAATACTACGATGGAGAAAAATAATCTGTTGAAATTTCAACACTGGGGGAAGTTTATGGACTTGATTCTGGAGAGCTGCCGAAAGAGTCCGCTTTTTGCCGGTCTGGACGGGGAGACGGTTGCGCAGCTGATCCAGCTCCTCTGTCCGCAGCGGCGAACCTATACCGGCGGCAGCCTGCTTTTTTCCGCGGGCGAACGGGCGGAGCGGCTGGGGATTCTTCTCTCGGGACGCATCTATACGGTCTATGAGGACCCGCTGGGCGGGCGCGCGATCATCAGCAGCGTAGAGCAGGGGCAGCTTTTTTGTGACGCCTACGGCTGCTCCAGGGAGCAGCGGATGCCGGTCAACATTCTGGCCCGGACCGACTGCGCGGTTTTGCTGATGGAGGTCCGCCGGCTTTTAGCCGCGGCGGCGGAGAATGAGAGGCTGAGCGGGAATCTGATCCAGATTCTGGCGGAAAAATACATGGCTCTCGGACAAAAGGTGATGCACCTTTCCGGCGGGACGACCCGGCGCAAGCTGCTGTCTTATCTTTCAGAGCAGGCCCGTCTGGCAAAGGGAGTGCCGTTCTCCGTTCCCTTCAACCGCCAGGAGCTGGCGGAGTATCTGTTCGTGGACCGCAGCGGCCTTTCGACGGAGTGGAACCGCTTGAAACGGGAGAAGGTCCTTCTCCCGGAGGGAAACCGCTACGTTCTGCGGATTTCCGCGCCGGAGGAGAACGCGGGGGAGGACTACTGAAAAAAGACCGGGTGAGGGAACCGCCTCGCCCGGCCTTTTTCTCTGAAAAGGAATTACGCTTTACGGAAAAGAGAAATGAGCTGTTCCACGTCAGAACGCTGGGTTGCCCAGCTGGTGGCGAAGCGCACCACGGTGTGGTCCTCGTCCAACTTCTCCCAGAAGCTGAAGCGGACCTCCCGGCTCAGACGCTCCAGCTCGCTGTTTTCCAAAATGAGGAACTGCTGGTTGGTGGGGGAGTCCAGGTAGAACCGGCAGCCGCACTGACGGAAGCCCTCTTTCATCAGCTCCGCCATCTCAATGGCGTGGCGGCTGATCTCAAAATACAGGTCGTCCGTAAAAAGCGTGTCGAACTGAACGCCCAGCAGCCGGCCCTTGGCCAGCAGCGCGCCGTGCTGCTTGACGGTGGTGAGAAAATGCCGGGGCGCGTTTTTCCGGGTGAACACCACCGCCTCGCCGCACAGGGCGCCGACCTTGGTGCCGCCGATGTAAAAAACATCGCACAGCCGGGCGATATCCGGCAGGGTGACGTCCGTGTGCAGGCTCATCAATCCATAGCCCAGCCGCGCGCCGTCCAGAAAAAGGGGAAGCTCAAACTCCCGGCACACCGACGAAAGCTCCGTCAGCTCCGCATTGGAATACAGCGTTCCGTATTCCGTGGGGTGGGAGAGATAGACCATACCGGGGAACACCATGTGTTCGTGGTTGCCGTCCGCGAAAAAGGTTTCCAGCCAGCTCCGCAGAACGGACGCCTCCAGCTTTCCGTCCCGCTGGGGCAGCTCCAGGACCTTGTGGCCGGAGTGCTCAATGGCGCCGGCCTCGTGGATGCTGACATGGCCCGTCTGCGCCGCGACAACGCCCTCGTACCCGGTCAGCATGGCGTCAATCACCGTGGCGTTGGTCTGAGTGCCGCCGACGGTGAAATACACGTCCGCCTCCGGGCATTCGCTCCTGGCCCGGATTTTCTCCCGGGCCGATTCACAGTAGGGGTCGCTGCCGTAGCCCGACAGCTTTTCCAGATTGGTCTCCATCAGGCGGCGGAGAATTTTTTCATGCGCGCCCTCGATGTAATCGCTTTCAAATGACAGCATGGCCGTATTCCTCCCTGTTCTGCAAGGCGCCTGTCCCACAGGGCGGGCGCGGTTTACCGATCTTTTTGAGAATAGCACGGCGAGGCCCAAAAAGCAACGGATTTCCTCCTCCTGGCGCCTGGAAAGGCGGGCGCTGCGGCAGGGAATACTTGTAATTTGCGGCCGTCAGGGGTAAAATTTCCTTATTCTGAAGAAAGAGGCGATCAGATCATGTCAATGATCGAAACAGTGCGCAAGCAGATGATGGAGGCGCTGAAGGCTCACGACAGCGCCCGCAAGGACTCGCTGTCCGCGCTTTTGAGCGCCCTGAAGGCCAAGGCCATCGACAAGCGGGCCGACCTGACGGAGGCGGAGGAGCTGGAGGTCATCTCCCACGAGGTCAAGCAGCTTCGGGAGACCATTGAATCCACGCCGGCCGACCACGCCGCGCTGATCGACGAGGCCAAGGCCCGCATCGCGGTCTACGCCGAATACCTGCCCGCGCAGATGGACGCTGCCGAGATTAAAAAAACCATCGAGGGCGTGCTGGCGAAGCTGAAGCTCGACGCTCCGTCCCTCAAGGACAAAGGCGCGATCATGAAAAACCTGATGCCGCTGACCAAGGGGAAGGCCGACGGCAAAACCGTCAACGAAATTCTGAGCACCTATCTCCACTGACGGCGGAGCCTCTCCGCAGCCACGGAGAAAACAGCGGGAGCGTCGTCCGCACAGCGCGGATGCCGCTCCCGTTTTGCTGATACATTATAAAAAAGAAAGACACGGAAAAACCGTGTCTTTCTTTTTGGTGGAGACAAGGAGGATCGAACTCCTGACCTCATGACTGCCAGTCATGCGCTCTCCCGAAGTATCGGGTATGCACCCCCACAAAGCCTACCCCCACAAATACGGATATTTACTCAGCTGTAGAGAGTTTATTTGAGCCGCAGCACTTTACGATGCCACCGCAGAGCGCGATTCCTTATCGTCGCTGATGCTGTCAAGACCATTCAAAAACTGCTGCACATTCAGGTTCAGTTCGATATCCAGCTTATAGCCTTTGAATACGTTAACCCTCTTGATGATGTAATTCGCAATCATCTTCTTGACTTCCATATCGCTGTCATCGAAAATCTCCGACCACGTGCGAATGCGGGAAAGCTCAGACCTCATTTCGCTGACCCTTGCATTGCCACGTTCCAACTCAGCTGTCAATGCGGTTAACCGCTCGCTGGTGGCTATAACCTTATCGCGGCACTCATTTACAACCTCGGTCAGAACATCTTTGGGCATATTGCTTTTTCCAAGAACAACTTTCACCATTTCAGCCTTTATAGATTCATATTCCGTGGTTGCCTTGCTGTTCTCGGCTTTGGCTCTTTTAACTTCTGCTCGCAGTTCAGCCATGCGGCGATTTTCTGTGCTCCCGAGAATCACGTTGTCAGAAGCGGAAGACATGCGGTCGAAAATCTGATGCAGTACCTGAGTTACTGCATCATCAAGAATATGCATAGTATAACCGGTTTGACCATCGCAGTCAAGGCGGCGCCGCGTTTTGTTATAGCAGATGTAGCGAATGCGCTTGACGCCCTTTCTTTCACCGTTCGCAAGCTTGACCACTTTCCCATTGGTGGTTAGGACCAGGCGCCCTCCGCAATGCCCACAGAATACGTTTCCGGAAAGAAGCGATTGACCTGCGGTATTCAGCGGAGCTGTTCTTTCTTCATTCTTTTCATATGCGCGTTCAGTCATAAGCTTTTGCACAAGATCAAAGGTGCTTGGTTCAATGATTTGAAGTTCCTGAAAAGGTTCTGAGTAAGTTGTTCCGCTACGAAGAATGCCTTCATACATTACGTTGTGAAGGATCGCGCCTACTGAAGCGTCATGCCAATTAGTTCCGTTGCGGGTTTTGATGCCCTTATCGTTAAGGAACATGGCAAGCCGCCAGCGTCCGTAACCCGCTGATACGCATAGATTAAACATCATGCGTACAACTTCGGCTTCTTCCTCATCAATGACCAATTTGTTCACTTCGTGCTTGCGCTTGTTGATGATGCCGCTTTTTTCAAGGTGGTAGCCATACGGAGGCGTGCCACCGCGGAAGCGTCCCTCCTGAACCATCTGCCCGAGAGCTGTTTTGGTTCTTATGGAGGTTTTCTGGCTTTCTCCGTCGGCCTGCCAGAAGCGGATGTAGTTTGTCAGGCGATCCGTATGTGATTCAAACCGCTGTTCTCCCTCGTTGACGCTCCATACCTTGATTCCTTTTTTTGCAAACCATTCAACTACAAATGGCGTTTCGTCAGATTTTCTGCCGAGTCGGTCAAACATAAATACTAATAAAATATCGAATTTTCCTTTTTCGGCATGTTCTTTAATAAGTTGAAGTTTATCGCGGTCTGCTGCGCTGACCTTATATCCGGAAACGCCGGTTTCCTGTTCCTCACGAACGATGGTCCAACCCATACGCTCTGCAAATTCACGGCATGCTTTCCTCTGCATAGGGATATCTGCCTGATTCTGCTCATCGTGGTCTACCTGTTTAGCAGTAGAAACTCTGTATAAACAATAAACTCTTTCAGCCATTTTGTATCCGTCCTCTCATATAATTGGTGTTTTGTGTGAGAGACCGGACACTTGATATGTTTAATTGTCAAGGAGCAATTGGCTTTTCGCCAACGACATTATCTCACACAAAGCAGGAGAAAGCTATATAAATAGCTGGGTTTTTCGCATATTAGCATTAGAAAAAACCGCCTTTAAGTTATGTTTTGAAATTACGCAGTCCTAATTACATAAGCATTTATCAATGCCTTTTTTATAAAGTCAGCCGCTTCTCTGTTCGGCTCCGGAGCAAAAAACAAGGTAACAGGTATCCCGTTTATTTGGACTTTTATGGATTCTGTTCTTTTATCCTGCCGAGTTGTTTTCATAGCGAAGCCTCCTATTCCACGTCCATGGTAAACCCATGGGCCGCATCGATATCTTTGGACATTCTGATTTCACCTTCTAATGGCGAATAGAGCTTTATATCCAACTGCCTCAGCTTATGGAGAAAATCCAGCGTTTGAGCCGAGTCTCTCCCGAGACGAGTCAGTTGTTTTACCAGCAAGGTGTCCATTTTCCCTTGCTCGGCGGCATGTTGAACTTCAATAAGGCCGGGACGATCAGATTTCAGGCCGTTTCCCAAATCTTCGGAACAGCCAACAACTGTGAGACCCAACTGTTCCGCATAATCATAAAGTTCCTTCTGCTGACCTTTCAGCATACCATGGGCATCCTCCGGTGCGTCAATTCTGCTGTACAGCCATGCTCTTTTTTTCTGTTCCATTTATATTTTACCTCTGTTCTTTGTTAATGTGGTTTGATCTCACAAGGACGCGGCAGGGCGCATTTGTCCTGCCGCGCAGTTTCTAAGATCAAAAAATCTGCTTATTCTTCATTTCAATGCTTCTATTCGGCACTGCTTCCCGAAGCTAGGGCGGCAACATAAATGGTTTGCTGGTTAAGCAAACGCCATAGGAATTTCACCTCTCCGTGGTTCTCACCGAGCCGTCCCCATTGCTTGAGTCTGTGGCTGGACGGAAGTAGCGTTAGCACTGTCCGTTTCATTGCGAAACAGCCCACCACGGGCTGTTTTATGACCGGGCCTTGCCGCTCGTCGCCTTCGATGCCATCGGTTCGACGGATGTCTGTCACCCATCCGCAGGTAGTCTTGGCGCGCCCGTCATTGTCGCTGCCGCTCATCACGGCCGGACAGATCATGTATTTATGCTGCCGGATATGAAATTTTCAAGGAACGACGAGGGAATAGAAAAACCCCCTCACTTACTTACCCGTTGAGTGAGGAGGTTGAGCGGAAAAATTTGTACAATGAGGAACAATTGGAAGGAACTCGGCAACGTGACATAATTATATGCAACAAAAAAGAGCATACCAATGATACCCATGGATATACTCCTGTGAATTATTTTATAAAATTGATGAGATTGCTTGTATTACCCTCCCGGCATTTTTCAGTTTCCCGCTTCGGCCCGGGCCACCCGCACAAGTCTGTCATAGGCATAATCAAAAAAGCCGCGATAGGCGGAACAGAAACGGTTCAGCCCTGGCCTGCAGCTGTCACCGCCGTCCCGTTCCCGGCGGCATCCGCCTCTGCACAAATTGCGCCAGCGGCATTCCTGACACTCCGGCGCCATTGCCGCCGACTCCTTGATAAAACGCTCCGCCGTCTTGCTTTGCAGCATCTCTTCAATTTTCATATCATGGATATTGCCGAGGCACCACGAATCAGTCATATAGAAATCACAGGGATACATGCTGCTGTCTGCTTCTATTGCGCAGTTACAGGAACAAATTCCGCTCATGCCGCATGCTTCCGGTTCCCGCCCATTGATTATTCCGACCAGATTGTCGAAATACCGGATGCTGACGTATTCGCCGTTCATCAGGTCTTCATACCATCGGTCAAATAGCCGCTTCAAAAACTTTTCAAGATCGGCGGGCTTCAGAGAATACGCAGACCGCCCATGTCCTTCTTCCAGCGGGTCCAGGCAATTGATGAACTGCAAATAATGGAATTTATTTTTTTTGTAAAAATAATAAATTCTGTCGGCATGGCGTGCGGAATTGGAGGTAACAACCGATAGAATGTTGTATTCTACCTGATAACGGTTGAACAGTTCCGCCGCTTTCATCACCCTGCCGAACGTGTCTTCCTTATGAGCGTCCACCCGGTGAAGGTCATGAACATCTTTTGGGCCGTCCAGGGAAAGCCCTACAAGGAAACGATGATCATGTAAAAACCGGCTCCAATTTTCATCAATCAGCATCCCGTTTGTCTGAATTGAATTCATGATCCTGACGTTAGCTTTGCCGTATTTCCGTTCGAGGGCGATCAGCCTTTCAAAAAACGAAAGGCCGGCGAGCGTGGGTTCTCCGCCCTGAAAAGCAAATCCGCAGGTACGGTCGGCATATTCCAGGCCTTTCCTTACTATGGTTTCCAGTGTTTCTTCCGTCATAAGCCCATAGGAAGCGACCTTCCTGCCTAGCGCTTCGGATTGGTAAAAACAATATTCGCACCGCAGGTTGCAGTTGCTTGAGGCCGGTTTGATGAGAAAATAAACGGGCGGCATATAACTCTCCCTCCTGCGGCCTGAAGGATACCCCGGCTGCATGTTCACCGGTATTTAAGAGAAAAAGAAGAGTTCACTTCATTGTCATAAACGGCATCAGGTTATGGGGAGCTGTTCCCACCAGGAGCCTGCGCCCGTCGCTGTAGCCGTCGCCCCGCCGGGCTAGGGCATCGGTCAGATATCCCCGTAGCCGTTTCAGATTTCCGGCATAACCGGTGTCCTTAGAGAGGTCCATCAGTTCCCGTGGATCCTGCGACAGGTCGAAAAGCTGTTCCTGACCCGTTTGACTGAACCAGATGTATTTCAGGTTGCCCTCAACGATCCATTGATTTGAGAGAACGCCCAGGGTGTGTTCCCCGTGAAGGAATGGCCGCAATGCATTGACTTTGCCGCGGGCTGCGGGCAGCAAGCTGGCACCGTCTAACCCTGCAGGGATGGGAATTCCCGCCGCGTCCAGCAGCGTCGGCATCACGTCTCGCAGTTCAACCACGGTCTCATTGCGGCTGCCTTTCTTCGGAAAATCCAAAAGATTCCCGGGATCGCCGAGGATCAGCGGCACATGGGCCGAGCCCTCATAGGGAAGCGACTTGCGCAGCAAGTTGAAGTCGCCCAGCATATCGCCGTGATCGGAGACAAAAAGGATCACGGTATTTCTCAATTCACCGGAATCCTGAAGGGACATGTAAAAGCGGCCGATCTGGTTATCAATGTGCGCAATGGATCCGTAATAGGCCGCTCGGGCCCGACGCAAGGCCTTGGGAAGAACTTCGCCCGCCGATGTATTGACGTATTGGGCCAGACGCTCATGATCGGGCTGTTCCCAATTTGCGTGCAGCGGGCTGTCGATTTTCTGGCGGCCATAAAGGTCATAATAATACTGAGGCGGATCTAGCGGAGCATGAGGGCGCACATAACTCAGCATCAAAAAGAATGGGACCGTGGGGTCCCGCCGCTTAAGAAAAGCGGCAGCCTGCTGCGTTACCCAGTTGGTTGGGTGATATTTTTCATCATAGGGGAAAGGGCGTGCCAGCCAGGAATTGCATTCAAGCCCCGAATCGTTCAAATCCGCATTCGGGAGTTCCCGGCGGAGCCACGTAAGATAATCGTCGTTGCGTTCGCTGTGTTCAGATATCGGAATCCCCGGATTGCGTTCGGTATGCAGGTAGCCGTCGTGAAGTTCTACCTCGTCAAAGCCCAAGCGATTCCTCGCCGGCCACACATGCATTTTCCCCACACAGTGGGTTTGGTATCCGCGAGCGCGGAAGACTCCGGGCAGCGTTTGTTTATAATTCCAGGCAACTCGGTCCTGATATCCCAGACGGCCGTGGTGATCCTGGGAAAGCCCGGTCAGAAGGGCGGCCCGAGCAGGTACGCAGCTGGGCACCGCCGAGTAAGCTCTGGTAAACGATATGCCGTCCCGGGCAAGATGGTCCAGCCAGGGCGTTTCCACCACCGGATGATTTAAATGCGAAAGGCAGTCGCCTCTCATCTGATCTGCCATAATCACCACAATATTCGGTTTATCCATCCTGATCAGCTCACATTTCTTTCTGATGTTCAAATAGTACACCCTGCTCAAAGGGCAATCGAGATGTCACAATGTTTACGGGGAACTGCAGACTGCACAAAAGGGCCCGAAAATTCATGCGCTCGGGCACGGATTTTAAACGATCCTTCTGCAAATCATTTGCCGGCATCTGCGCAGCTTTTTGTGACCCGTGCGCCCGACCCTCTATGTGATGAATACAGTCGCAGCCGCACTTTTTCCCTGGTCATAAAAAACTTTATTTCTCATATCTTCTTCTGCTAAAATCGATATGATATAATGATTTTAATTCAATTCCATGATAAAGGCAATGGAAGAAGGTGATATTTGATGTCAAAAAGTAATAGCCGTATTCCTTTTCAAAGTTATGAAATGCTGCTGAAATCGTTTTTGAGTCATTCGCTGATCCGGGTCAATTTTTGGAATGACTTCGTCCTTCCTGAAAACTGGAATTTTACGGACAGGGTGAACGATAATTTTCATCTTGCCTACATCCGCAAAGGAAGCGGCTATTATTTGCTGGGAGATCAGCGGGAGGAGATGACGGATGGGAAGATTATCTTTGTCAGCAATGGATTTCCCCACAGCAGAATCCTTGACCCGAACCGCAGGCCTCACATTTTCCTGCTTCGATTCAGCATTCTTGACAACAATACGCTGATGCCGCTGCAATTACCCTGCAAACCGTTCGCCTTTGCCCATACACCGGCGGATCAGATCAATTTCTACCGGCTTTTCAATATGGCAAAAGACGTGCTAAAAAATAACTCATCAAAGGACTTCCCCTGCCCCCAAATCTGCAGCGCCATGCTGTCGCAGATTTTATTGACGCTGTATGAAAGTCTGGCGCCGAAAAAACTGGCCGCGGCCGATGATCCTCGAATTACAGATACGATAAAATACATGACGGACAACATCAATAAAAATATAAGCCTTCATTACCTCACTGTTCGATCGGGGCTATCCAGAAACTACTTTCGACATCTTTTCAAAGCACAGTGCGGATTAAATCCGAAGGAATATTTCATTCAGTTAAAGTTACGTTATGCACGTGAATTACTGTGCGAAACCAACTGCAAGATTCAGGACATCGCGAGTTATTTGGGATATAGCGATCAATATACCTTTTCCAAGCAATTTAAGGGGCACATGGGAATATCCCCTTCGAAATTAAGGAACAATCGCTAAAAAGTGGCAACAAAACGAGTAGGGTGAACGAATCAAACCAGCATACATAATGCGAAACTTTGAGATCATTTAAAAACGGCTTTCTAAAAAATTGCTTTTACAATTTAAGGCACACGTATGGAACGCTCGGGATAAAATTAGTAGATCGACAGCTTATAAAGAACTGTCGACCTTTTGATTGTGGTTTCAGCGCATAAAACTACCAGCTCTGCTGTTGGGACCAAACGCATTTAGCAGTTTTCGTTATTTCGGATCGAAACGGAGAAACTGACAATCACATTACCTGCGTAGGAATAGGACTCGCGAAGTTTGCCCGTTAACCGGCTGTAAGACGTGTAATGAGGTTGATAGTCGTTCGATGCCTCTTGAGAGGCATGCTAGTACTTTGCCTTTTCAGGGCTTGTGCATACCACGCATCATGGTTTTTACTGTTATTCATTTTACACTTCTCCATACAAACGTAATGTGCATTGCATGAATTCTGCCGCCCGCTTCAAAATTTTCGTGTTTATTGTTGACATATGCCCGAAACTGGTTATAATAGTATTCGTAAGCGACATATGTCCGAAACTACAAGGAGGTGAACAAAATGCCAGGAAGAAACGGAACCGGCCCTATGGGTGCCGGCGCAATGACCGGAAGGGGCCTTGGCCTCTGCTCCGGGGCTGGAAATCTCGCCCGAGGTGCCAGACTTGGTCTTGGACTCGGTATGGCCTGCAGGAGAGGCTTTGGCCGCGGCTTTCGGATGTTTTCTGCCGATGAGGAAATGACGGCGAATCATTGCAAAGAACTTCTTCAGTTGCAGAAGAACACGCTGAAGAACCGGCTTGCGGACATTGACAGGCAGCTGGAAAGTCTGTAAGGCAAGCGGGAACAACCGGGGGACGCTCCGGCCGTTTCCGTTTTGAAACGAGGTGAAACAATGCCAAGACCAAGAAAGTGGAGAAGAGTCTGCTGTCTCCCCGAAAGCAGCCGGTTTGGTCCGTTGGATGTACATGCGGACGATACCGTTACGATGACGGTGGATGAGTTTGAGTCCATCCGGCTGATTGACGTGGACGGATTTACGCAGGAGCAATGCGCGGCGCAGATGGATATTTCCCGCACTACGGTGCAGGGAATTTACGACAGCGCTCGAAAAAAGCTGGCGCAATCGCTGGTAAACGGCAAGGTGCTGTTGATCGAGGGCGGCGAATATCGCCTTTGCGATGGGCAGGGGCACGGCTGCGGCGGAGCCGGATGCCGCCGTCACCGGTGCGGCAGGCACTTTGAAAATATGGAAAACGAAACGGAGGACACTCATGAAAATCACGATTCCCATGAATGAGCAGAAGCTGGAATCCGGCGTATGTCCGTCTTTTGGACGCGCGCCGTATTTCCTGCTCTATGATACAAATACGAATGAGAGCAAATGGATTGCCAACAGCGCGGCGGAAAGCTCCGGCGGGGCGGGGATTGCTGCTGCTCAGCTTTTAGCGGACAGCGGCGCGGATACTTTAATCACGCCCCGGTGCGGGGAAAACGCGGAAAAGGTACTAAGCGGCGCAAATATAAAGGTTTACCGCTCCGTGGACGGAACGGCGAAGAAAAATATCGACGCACTGATTGAGGGAAAGCTTTCGCCACTTTCGGAGTTCCACGCGGGCTTTCACGGTCATGGCGGATAAGCCTCTGACCGTCGCGGTGCTCAGCGGCAAGGGCGGCACGGGAAAAACACTGGTGTCGGTCAATCTCGCGGCAGCGGCCGGTGAAGCGGTGTATCTGGACTGCGACGTGGAGGAACCTAACGGTCACTTGTTTTTCAAACCAGAAAAGCCGGAGGAAGAAACCGTTGCGGTTAAGATTCCCCAAATTGATACAGAGCGCTGCACCGGCTGCCGGAAATGCGTGGAGTTCTGCGCGTTTCACGCGCTGGCCTTTGCAGGCAATCATCCGATGCTGTTTGACGAGGTATGCCATTCCTGCGGCGGGTGCGCCCTGCTCTGTCCCGCTGGGGCGATCCGGGAGACGGACAAGGCGGTGGGAACGGTTTCCTCTGGCAGATCGGGCCATGTAGACGTGTTTACCGGGCGGCTGAACATTGGGGAAGCCTCCGGCATTCCGGTAATTAAGCACCTGCTGGGGAAAATTCCAAGCGGCGGAGAACGCCCCGTTTTCATCGACTGCCCGCCCGGCAGCGCCTGCGCCGTGATGGAGAGCATTAAGGGCGCGGATTTCTGTGTTCTGGTGGCGGAGCCTACCGTATTCGGCGCGCACAATCTGGCTATGGTTTATGAGCTGGTGACGTTGTTCCGTAAGCCCTTCGGCGTGGTGCTGAACAAATGTCAGGAAGGCGAAAATCCTTCGGAGGCATTCTGTCTGGAGCATCAAGTTCCCATTCTCGGTCGCATCCCGTTTGATCCCGAGCTGGGCGCGCTGAACTCGGAGGGAAACATTGCCGCGCGGGAAAACCAACGGTATCGGGAACTCTTTGGCTCCCTGCTTGAGCGGATTGGAAAGGAGGCACAGCATGAAGCAGCTTTTGATTCTCAGCGGTAAGGGCGGCACGGGGAAAACCACCGTCGCCGGGGCATTTATTTCTCTTTCAAAGGCAAAAGCCTATGCCGACTGCGATGTGGACGCGCCGAACCTGCATCTGATTTCCCATTGGAGCAGTGCCCCCCAGCGATCCGACTACTTTGGAATGCCCAAAGCCCGTATTGATACCGCCAAATGTATCGGCTGCGGCGAGTGCCTTTCACATTGCCGTTTTGACGCGATCAAAGCCGGAACCCCGTTTCGGGTGAAGCCCTTTGCTTGCGAGGGCTGCGGGGTCTGCGCGGCGGTCTGTCCGGCAGGCGCTGTTTCCATGGAACCCGCACCGGCAGGCAAGCTCGCGCTGTACCGGGACGACGCGCGCGCTTTTTCTACAGCGAAGCTAAGTATGGGCAGCGGCACCTCCGGAAAGCTGGTCACCGAGGTGAAGCGCCGGATGGGTTCTGCCGCCGAAGACGTGGAGCTCGCGGTGATCGATGGCTCCCCCGGCATCGGCTGCCCGGTGATCGCCTCCATCAGTGGCGTAGACATGGTGCTGATCGTGGCGGAGCCGTCCCTCTCCGGCATCAGTGATATGGAGCGCATTGTGAAAACGGCGGAGTCTTTTCACGTAAAAACAGCGGTGTGCGTCAACAAGGCCGATGTCAATCCTGCTAAAACGGAGGAGATACTCTCATTTTGCCGGGAAAGGGGGATTCCCTTTGCCGGGGTAATCCCCTTTGACGCAGAGGCGGTGAAAGCGATTAACAGCGGAAAAAACATCGCGGAGCTGGACATTCCCTCTGGCCGGGCGGTAAGAAAGGTCTATGAAAATGTGATGGAACTGCTTTGGAAGGAGGCGAAACAGCATGATCATAAAAGTGCTGTCGGAGAACACGGCGGCATCGGATGAATTCGGATGTGAGCATGGCTTGAGTCTGTATGTGGAAACGGGAAAGCACCGTCTGCTGTTTGATACCGGAGCCAGTGGCCTGTTTGCGGAAAATGCTGTCCGGCTGGACGTGGAGCTTTCGGTGGTGGACACTGCCGTTTTATCCCACGGGCACTATGACCACGGCGGGGGGCTGAAAACCTTTTTGGATAAAAACAGCCGTGCCAAGGTGTACGTGCGGGAACAGGCCTTTGAGCCGCATTATGCTGACCGACCGGACGGAAACAAGGCATATATCGGCCTTGACACGACGCTCCTGCCCAATGAACGTTTCGTGTTCTGCGGGCAGCATCAAAAAATTGACGAGGAATTGGAGCTGTTCTCAGCGGTTCGGGAGGTGATGCCCGCCCCCTCCGGAAACGCAGAGCTGTACCGGAAAGCGGGCGAAGACTTTTTACCGGACGATTTCTCCCATGAACACAATCTCGTGATCTGGCAAAACGGGCGCGCGCTTCTGATTGCAGGATGCGCCCATCGTGGGATTCTCAATATTGTCCGGCAGTTTGAATCGGATCACGGGCGCTTTCCCGACATTGTGGTCGGCGGTTTTCATCTTCACAGCCGCGGTTCCGGGAAAAGCGAAGCACCGGAGGCTGTGGACGCACTGGCGCGGGAGCTTCTGCAAACCGGCGCGCGGTACTACACCTGTCACTGTACCGGTCGGGAGGCTTATCTGCGGCTAAAGGCTGTGATGGGGAATCAGATCGGCTACTTAGCGGCAGGAAGCCGATTGGAAATTAATCTGTAAGAGGTGAAGAATATGAGTGAAAATTGTGACAACAACTGCGGAAACTGCGGCGAGGACTGCGCTGACCGCAAGGAAGAAAAGCATGATTTTCGGGAGACGCTTAATGAGCTGAGCCATGTCAAAAAAGTAATCGGCATTGTCAGTGGAAAGGGCGGCGTCGGAAAATCCTCGGTCAGCGCGATGCTGGCGGTCACCATGCAGCGGCTGGGATACCAGGTAGGCGTACTGGACGCGGACGTGACAGGACCGTCTATTCCCAAAGCCTTTGGCATCCGTGGAAAAGCCGAGGGAAGCGATTTAGGGCTGTACCCCAGGCAGAGCAAAACCGACATCGCGATTATGTCCGTCAATTTGCTTTTGGATAACGACACCGATCCGGTAATCTGGCGTGGCCCGATTCTTGGCAATACCGTGAAACAGTTCTGGACAGATGTGATTTGGGGCGATTTGGATTTTCTCTTTATTGATATGCCGCCCGGAACCGGCGACGTTCCCCTGACGGTTTTCCAGTCCATCCCCGTGGACGGCATTGTTATCGTAACCTCGCCGCAGGAGCTGGTGTCCATGATCGTCTCCAAAGCGCTGAAAATGGCGGAGATGATGAAGGTCCCAGTGTTGGGGCTGATAGAGAACATGTCCTATTTCCGGTGCCCGGATAACGGAAAGGACTACCATATTTTCGGCGAAAGTCATATTGACGAGATTGCCGGAAAACACGGGCTGAAGGTGCTGGCAAAGCTGCCAATAGACCCGAAAATTTCGGCTGCCTGTGACGCCGGGATGATTGAGCTGTTTGATGGAAACTGGTTTGACGCCGTCGGTGAGTTGCTGGCGGTGCAAGTATCCAAATCGAATGAATCGGAGGAAAAAATGATGATGAGAATTGCGGTTGCCGCCGAAGGCAAGAATGTGACGGAGCATTTCGGTCACTGTGTCAACTTTATGCTGTATGATGTGGAGAACAACAAGATTACGAAAGAGGAATCTGTGGACAATCCCGGCCACAAGCCAGGATTTCTCCCCAACTTCCTTGCGGATAAGGGCGTGAAGGTCATTATCAGCGGCGGCATGGGACAGGGCGCGGTGGATATTTTCAATGAACGGGATGTCGAGGTCGTGACCGGTGCTTCCGGCGACGCGAGGACGGCGGCGGAGCGCTACCTGAAGGGTGAGCTGAAATCCACCGGCAGCGTATGCCATGAGCACCAGCACCATGACGAGTGCGGCGAGTAAAAAGCCATAATCAATTTCTTGTAAAAAGAGAAGCAGCACCCAAAGGTACTGCTTCTCTTTTTGCCTGTACGTCAATCCCCGCTGTTCACATTTTCGCTATCGGCAGAATTGCTGATCTGACCTTCTAATTTATAAAAATCAGTACGTGCGAAACTGCTCAATCTTTCCTTGTCTGCCACTTTCCCTGACGCGTGTTTTGTCGACGCGATCAAGTCACCCAAAACACAATTTACGTATCCACCATATCCGCCGGAGGAACGTAAAAACTCCAGCCGCTTTGTATATTGTTCCGCCTGCTTTTTTGTGTCAGCGCTTAAGGCGCATTCCACCAGGCGTGAAACTTCATCGTAGGTATTCTGAGTAATTGCCGATTTCATATTGTTTTTATCACCTCGGTACTAACTGTCGGTTTTCACATCTTTTAAAACATCAATTGCCGACTCCAGATCCAACTCATTATGCAAAAAAGCGCTGCGAAGCAGTTCTCCCGGAATCATGGCGTCGTATTTATCCACCTGTGGAATCTGATCCGCTGGCAAAACCATGTCCGGGTCGTCCATGTCAATGGACAGCTCCGCCATTCTCCGGAACAGTTCGGTCCCTGAAAAGCCGCTTGTGATCTGCAGGTAATGGTCGCCCCCAAAAACGGAGTATATCTGAAGCGGCTCCTTGAGTCCGCAGCTGAGCAGGCACTTGATGGTTTTCATTGTCTTTGAGCCGACCCATGGGCAGAAATAGAAGGAGTTTTCCCCGCACGGGAGAATACTGTTTTCCAGCATACCAGACTCTCTTGCCAGAGAACGGGCGGCTTCCAGAACCTCTTGCGCCCTGGGTGTCAGGTACGGATAGCAGACGTCTTCTTCCAGAGCTTTTTTCATTCTCTGAACGATCTTGGTGTGGATATGCCCTCCGCTTCCGTTCCAGCTGGGAATCCGGCTGTTTCTCACCGGCGCGACATATACGATTTTCCGCTCCATATCGACATCGAGCGTTTTCCAGGTTCGTCCGGCCAAAACAAAAACTTCTCCCGATGTCGGGCAGCTGTCCAGAGTGCCGATTTCTCCCTCCTTGCTTTGCACATGGTAAGCCTGTTCATCCTGAAAAACAGCGTAGAACGAATAATGGTTTGTGATCCGCTCGCCACGGATACCTACGATAATTGTCCCGTTTTCCACACGCTGCAGGTAATCCTCAGCGATCATATAACGAAGAATCAGCCTGTATTCCTCCTGGGTAATCGTCTTCCGGAAGGCGGGAAGAAGCAGGACGCTCCGGGCCAGTTCCGGCGGGCTGAGCTCTCCGTAGGTCATCAGGGTGCTTAGCGTCTGATGCGCAAGAAGGCTGAATGGCTTTGGCTTCAGGGTGAACGGTTCCACCCAGCTTTCCTCAAGATAAAGCTGGATGATAGCAATCGCCCGCAGAAGCGTCCAGGGCAGCTGTTCAAAAACATTCCGTTCCGACGGCCCCAGCAGTTCCAGAAACATCATCTGCGATTTTCCGCTGCGCCGTCCGGAACGTCCCAGACGCTGGACGAAGCTGGTACAAGAGTAAGGCGCGCCGATCTGTATGGTAGAATCCAAATCACCGATGTCGATGCCTAGCTCCAGTGTCAGCGTGGCTGCGGCGACGGTCGGGCCTTCCCGGTCGCGCAGCGCGGCTTCTGCTTCCTGCCGCAGCGCGGCGGAAACACTGCCGTGATGTACAAAGAAAACGTCTTTTTCCTGCCTTTTGCGCGCGATCTCCTTCATGTCGGCGATAACCTTTTCGGCACTGCCCCTGCTGTTCGTGAAGATCAGGCACTTTTTGTCATGACAGTTATCGTAGAGAAAAGAATTGTATTCTTCCATAACTTTTTCCGCTTCTTCCGAGTCGTGAGGCAGGAGGAAGCTGTCGGCGCAGAGGGAGATCGTGCGTGCATGGTGTTGGATGCCAACGGCTTGCGCATGGCGGTTCGTCCCAGCCGCCAGATACCGGAGCGCGGGTTCATAGTCGTTCAGCGTGGCGGACAGGCCGACGCGCCTCGGGCGGCAGCCCGCGATTTTCTCCAGTCTGGACAGCAGGCACAGCACCTGCAGTCCGCGGTCCGTTCCCATGAAGGCGTGAATTTCATCAATGACAACAAACCGCAGGTCCCCGAAAAGGCGGGCCGCCTCTGACGGGCGAAGCATGAGCAGGGCTTCCAGCGATTCCGGCGTAATCTGCAAAACGCCCTGTGCTTCTTTCAGCGCGTGCTGCTTCATGGACTGAGAAACATCCCCGTGCCACGGCCAAACAGGGATACCGCTGTCCTCCAACAGACCGCTCAGCCGTTCGAACTGATCGTTGATCAGGGCTTTCAGCGGCCCGATATACAGAACGCCAACGGAGTTCGACGGGTGATGGTACAGAGTGGTCAGGATGGGGAAAAAAGCAGCTTCCGTCTTGCCCGACGCCGTGCCGGAAGCAATAATAACGTGATCGTCTGTGTCAAGGATTGCGGAGCAGGCCTCCGTCTGTACCTCGCGCAGGTCCGTCCAGCGTTTCCGGTAAATGTATTCCTGTATAAACGGCGCGTAGCGCTCGAACGCGGTTCCGCTCATATGTCAAATTCCGCGAAAAGCTCGTCCTCTTTGTCCGGCACTTCTTCCGGGTTTTGCTCGGCACTCTGGACGGAAAAGCCCTTCTCATTCACCAAAGTATCAAAGCTGAGCTCCGGATTCTGATGGAGGATATTCAAAAGGCCGAGAAAATCCCTTGTCACCTCGCGGGGCGTCAGGAGCTGATCCGCTCCCATGCGGGAAACGACCGCATTCAGAAACGTGGTAAGCTCCCGCTGCCCAAGCGGGCAGGTATAATTGTAATGGCAGCTATGAAGCTCGCAAAGGCGTTCCAGCAGAAGATAGATTTCCTCGGGGGTCAGTTGGTTCAGCTTGATCACTGGTCCGGAATAATCGGTATAGCCGTTTGCGCTGAACTGGTTATCCGCCAGGCGGGAGCGCAAAGCTTCGTAATTGAACAGGCCTCTGCGTTCGTCATAGACAAACTGCGGCGTGCCGCTCATAAAGACTCCGATATACCGGGCTTTCCCCTGCATGGTGTCGTTGAAAATCGTCAGGATCTTTTCATAGTTGCTGTCTCTGGCCTGCTTATTGGTAATCTTATAGAGGTTGACGCCCTCGTCCAGAAAGACGAGCAGTCCCTGATAGCCCGCCTTTACCGCAAACAGTGCGAACAGCTTCAGAAAATCATACCAGCTCTGGTCGTCGATGATGCAGTCCACCGAGAGGTTCTGCCGCGCTTCCGTTTTTGTTGTATACTCGCCTCTCAGCCAGCGGAGCGCCGACTGCTTCTGTTCCTCCTGCCCGGTTTTCATTCCGCGCCAGTAGGCTTCGATCACCGTGGAAAAAGCAAAGCCATAGGCCATTTCGGAAAGCTCTGCCATGACCGCCGCGATTTTGCCGCTGACGGCGTCAACCATTCCCGGATCGCCGGGATGCAAGCCGCTTTCCTGAATGACGGCCGCCTGCAGGGAACTGATCCATTTCTGCAGAATCGCCTCCAGTGCCCCGCCCTCCGGCCGGGTCAGAATCGAAAGATGCTGCATCAGCTCCCGGTAGGTTGCAAGACCCTGTCCTTTCGTGCCGGTCAGCCTGCGTTCCGGGGAAAGATCCGCGTCCGCGACAACGAAATTCCGTTCCATGGCGTTATTGCGGATCATCTGCAGCAGGAAGCTTTTGCCGCTGCCGTACTGGCCGGTCACAAGACGGAACGACGCGCCGCCGTCCTCAATGGTGGATAAATCCTGTAAAAAGGCGCCTACCTCTTTCTGCCGTCCGACAGCGATGTGCCGAAGCCCGACGCGCGGCACGACGCCGGCAATCAGAGAATTGAGAAGCGCGCCGGATTCCCGGCGGCTGATCTTTACGGTCTGCATGATAACGTTCCCCCTAAGCAATTGATTTTTTCAAAGCCGGCGCGTATTCGTCCAGAATATGCGGCGATTCCTCGGCGGTATCAATCAGAATATCCCCCAGATATTGCATGGCCGCCGCATTAATGTCGTCCAGAAGAATCTGCGGCATGGTCAGCGCTTCCTCTGCGATTTTTTCCAGTTCCGGCTGCGAGTCAACGGACGCGGTCACAGCGAATAGAGCCTTTTCCTGCTCCGGCGATAGCGCTTCCATAAAGCCACGGAATTCTTCCGGCAGGAGAGATGCGTCGAAGCACTTTGTCCGGGCTTCCTCCGCCGGTATCGCGGGCGGATTTTCATAAATGTAGGCGAGTTCGTCCCGGTAATCGTCCTCTGCGATAATATCGGAATTTTCCACGACCAGAAGCGCGCGCCCCAGATATCGTTCCGACTGCCGGTTGATCTCCTGAATCAAAACTTCGTCTCCCGGCTGGGAAGGAGCCTCCCATGCGCTTTTCTGCAAGCGGTTCAGAAGACCTCGCGTCTCAGGCGACAGCGCCAGATAAATCGAGGTGACCTCTTTCACATCGGTCAGTAAAGCCTTTTCTGCTTTGGCTTCCGGTTCTTCCACCGAAAGTGCTTCCCGCACGGCGTCCGATTCTTCCCGCAGCGTGTTGATGCTTTCAAAATTAAGAACCACCTTCGCGGGCTTTTCCTCTGATGAATCGGTTTTCTGCCGATTGCCGTACTCTTTTGCCAGAAAGCTGTCGATCAGTTTTGAGGTTTCCGGGTCCAGCGTAATCCCGCGAAGACGGCCCCGGCATCCGCACAGGCTTCTCAGCGAGTTTTCGCCGTAGCGAACCAGCTCGTTGATGTAAGCGCGCAGTTTTGGATAAGCGGAATAGCCCTTGACCGTGAAGGCTATTTTTTGATTTGCCTGGGGGCATACCGCGCTTGCAAACGCATAGTACTCCTGTTTTTTTGCTCGGGTCGGACCATAGGTATCCAAGATGCCCTTTCCCGTCTTCTTTTGAAGTGCGGCGTCGGCAAGAGCCACAACCCGAGGGATAGCCTCCCGCATCAGTTCCTGATTGCCGTCTTTATAGAACTTGCTGCTGACAATGGAATAGTCGCACAGCGCGTCGATGAGAGAAAAAGAGAGCTTCAATGGAACCTCGGACGCATGTTGGGCAATCATCAGATCCGTTTTGGCCGAGGGCGAGGCGTGAGGGTTCTCCTGCTCTGAAAGGGAAAAGTCTGTAAGTTCATGCTGTCGGGCGAAGTCAAATATCCAATCTGCCAGATAACGGTCCAGCGCGGGAAATCTTTCCCGGTAGGCATTCCATACTTGCGTGAGCTTTTTATAGCCGTCCCGCGGGGTTTCCCATCCGGTTCCGCTGAGCAGCTCGTAGATCAGTACGAAAATGTACGACAGATCTGTGTCGATGTAATTTCCCTGGCGAACCTGGGAGCGCCAATAGAAATACCATGCCTGCTGGCTTTTGTTCATACTCTCATATGTCGGCCAATAAGACATGAAGGGAACAAAGGGAACTGCTTTCCCGTCCTTCTGGGCAAACCTTTTCATATCCGCAAAGAACTTTTCATGCGGATCATGGATCGAAACCCGAACCGTGGGATCGGAATACTGCGGCCTTGCGGGAACGGCCTGTTTTTTCTCCGGCTCCCCCGGCAGCACCATGTCGGAAAAGCTGGGGGCTGTCGGTGATGGGGAATGGATATTGGCCTTTTCCTGCGGCTTGACGGGAAGCGCCTCAGCCGAAGACATTCGCTTTTTGATGCTCCGGTAAGCAAAAATATAATGAACGATCCCGACAATCCAGAGGAACGGCGCTGTTGATGGAACCGCGAAGGTTACAACCGCATAAACAATTCCGCAGATAACATGCAGTGCATTCGTGTTCACGATTCCGATATAAAGCACGGAAAGCCAGTTGATCCATGGAATAAAGGAGAGCACCCTGCAGAACTTTCCGGGCAGCTTAGGAGCTTTGCTTTTCATTCTTGGATTCCTCCTTTTCTGTGGATACTGGCTTGACCTCCATAATATCGGACACATCGCAGTTTAACGCATTGCAGATTTTTACGAGAATATCTGTATTGACATTTTCATTTTTCCCCAGCTTTGCAAGCGATGAGGGGCTGATGCCGGCCGAAACACACA
>Ga0183101_1000202_pt2 | contig 21676 bp, 15 predicted proteins | sample Biomet3_FD_127790 | JGI IMG/M metagenome (GOLD analysis project Ga0183101, IMG submission 127790) | Microbial communities from bioreactor (seeded with sewage sludge) at LBNL, California, USA - Biofuel metagenome 3 | ecosystem: Engineered > Bioreactor > Anaerobic > Unclassified ...
TATTTCTCAACGGTTTACTAAAATATATTTTTTAAAATGAATTTTTTTTACGATTTTTGTAAAAATTTTTCTTAAAAACTAATTATATTGTTTATATTTGTAATTCTTTATTACAGAATTCTATAATAAAAAGAAAATCAACATTTAAAAATATCCGATATGAAAAATGTGTACCAAAAATTACTAAAAATTGCTTTCATCACACTTGCAGTTATGACTCCAATAGTGTTTTATGGTCAAAGCACAAATGGAAAAGAGAAAGCAAAAGATAATTCTTTTGAAAAATATTGGTCAGTAAACTTAAATGTAGGGCCAAATTTATTTTACGGGGATTTAAACGTATACGATTATTATCCGGTTATGAAATACAACAACATGTGGAAATTAGGTTATGGGTTAGTACTTACCCGGCAGTTTTCGCCTGTTTTTGGAGTTCGTGGCCAGTTACTCAATGGCGAGCTTTCCGGTACAAAAAGAACAATTAACAGATATTCCGACATGGATATATTTGAATATAACCTGAATGGGACTATTAATTTCAGCAATTTGATATGGCATTATAAACCCGAACGTAAGCTTACCGTTTATGGATTTGTAGGTATCGGCATGGCAAATTGGGAAACCCGGCTGTATCGTCTTTCGGATGACGTGAGGGTTGGCGGAAACGGACAAGATGGTGCCGGCCCCGGAAAACGGACTACCGAAGCTGTTGTTCCTGCAGGTTTAGGGCTGGATTATAGCATTAATGAAAAATGGGGAATTAACCTGGAAGGTTCTTACCGCGTAGTAAATTCTGATAAATTAGACGCAACCGAAGGGGATTATAAATACGATGCCTATAGCTATAATTCTTTGGGTATAACCTATAAATTTAAAGAATCGACAAATCTGAAGAGTATGGCAAAAAATTACGATAAAGTAAAAATTACTGCCACTCCTACCGTATTGGAAACTTTGCAGGATTCAATTGAAGTAACTATTTCCGGAACTTTCCCGGAAAAATATTTCAGCAAAAAAGCTGTTATGAATTTCACACCTGTTTTAAAATACCCGGGAGGCTCTACTACTTTGAAAGGCATTACCCTACAAGGTGAAAAAATGAAAGGTGAATGCAAGGTTATTAATTATAAAGAAGGCGGAAACTTTACCTATACCCAAAAAATTCCTTATAATCCGGCAATGAACACCTCCGACCTGGTAGTTACACCTATTATTTACACCATCAATTCAAACGAAACTGTAAAATGCGATGCCAGCATTAATGAAATAAAACAGGCCAAGAAAAATATTGAATTGCCCGAGCAAAAATTAGCCGATGGTGTAATTTATACCTCAACCAAAGCAATATTTGATGGAGATTTAAATTTAACTGATCCTGGCTTTGTCAATCTTGATAATGAAAAAATTGATTTTCAAAATATTACAAATCCTGAATATGAAAACTATATAAAAGCAAACATTCTCCAAAAGGATGCAAAAATTTATTTCAAGGTCAACCTGTCTAAGCTGGATTTCAAACTTCCGTTGAATAAAACAAATTTGGTTGAGAAAAAATTAAAAGAACTTACCGCATTCATTAATAAAGGATACAAAATAAGAGAAATAGCTATCAATGCCTGGGCTTCTCCGGAAGGTGATGTTTCCTACAATCAAAACCTGTCGGAAGCCAGAAAGAAAACGGCAACAACTTATATGTATGATGTTTTCAAGAAATTAGCTAAGGACAAAAAATCACGGGTTAAAATAGCTCATCCGGAAACAGCTATCAACTTTGTAACCGCAGCCCATGGAGAAGATTGGGATGGCTTTATGAAATCGGTTCAGGCATCTTCAATTAAAGATAAAAATCGCATTGCCAATATTGTAAATTCTCAATCTGACTTAAATGCCCGTGAAAGAGAAATCCGGAAAATGACGGTTGTTTATAAAGAAGTTGAAGAAAAAATACTTCCTCCATTACGTCGCGCCGAAATTAGCGTTTATTGCCAGAAAGCTCAGAAAACGGATGAAGAGATGCAGAGACTCTCTTTAAATAGCCCAGATTCTGTTACTGTGGAAGAAATACTTTATTCCGCAACTCTTACAAAAGATACAACGGATAAAATGAAAATGTACAAAAATGCAATTGCAACTTATCCTAACGACTGGAGAGCCTATAATAACGCAGCTTATTATGATTTTAAACAATCAAACACCAAGGAAGCCAATGCTTTTCTTGAAAAAGCAAATTCACTCAATCCTAATAATGCTACAATTCTTTACAACTTAGGAGTTTTGGCTTCCCGCAATAAAAATTTTGATCAGTCGGCTGCCTATTTTAATAAAGCACAGAAAGCCGGAGCAAATGTTAATTACGAATTGGGATTTATCAGCTTGCAAAAAGGCGATTATACTCAGGCTCAAAAGCTGATTGCTGCTAAAAAATGCAATTACAATCTGGGACTCGTTCAATTAATTACCAAAGATTATCAATCGGCAGCCAATACTTTTAAATGTGCTCCTGCCAATGCAAACACCTATTATATGATGGCTGTTACTGCTGCCCGTACCAACAATACTTCCGTAATGTATGAAAATCTCATTAAAGCTTTTAAAGCAAATTCAACATTAAAGGCAACGGCAAAAAATGATCGTGAATTCATAAAATATTTTAATACACCTGATTTTCAGAATGTAATAAAATAATTCTTTAACTACTTGCTAAAAAGGCTTCCTCAATGAGGAAGCCTTTTTTATTGGAAAGCTATTTTATTTATATAAAATACGGCCCGCTTGTTATCGACCATCGAATTATTTCGAACGCTTTGATAACCATAGGCAATAAAGTAATTTTTATACCAAAGTTCAAGACTGTTACCCGTATCGCTGGTGAGTTCGTCATTGTTAAAATTAGTGTCAATGGTTGAATAACTTATTTCATCCACTGTTTCTTTTTCTTTGATAATTTTGTAGGCAATTTTTCCTTCGCTACTGTATGCCAATACTATTTCATCTCCGTCGAAAGAAACATTTATCCGTTTTTTTACATCCTTTGCTAAAATATTCCATAATTCCATTCCATTATCCCAGGATTCATTTCCTGTGGAATCGAATGCCAAAACAATAGCATTAGAATAGCGGTAGCCATCAAAAACTGTTACAGTATTATTAAATGGCTGACCATAATAGTTATACACAAAACTTTGCTCGGTATGGTATTCCGGATGAAAGGCTTCAACAACCAAAATATATTTACCATTTCTATTTACAATATCATGAACCAACAAATTGTAAGCATAATCGTACTCCTTGCCGGATTTTGCCATCTTCTCTGCTTTCTTCTTCATTTTCAGATAATCCTCCGAATTACTATACGTATAAAAATTTTGTAAGCTTGTGAATTTAATAAAATTACCCGTATCTATCGTTGAACCGGTAACGGTATATGTAAAAAATCCTGATGATTGTTCGCTTCCTTCCAGATCAACAGATGAATTTCGTACACTTTTGGTTAAAAATGTTCCTATAATCAATTTAGAATTAGCGTTCGCAGAAAACATTTCTGCAGAATTGATAATAACATCTTCATTTTTCGGATTTAATAATAATGTATGCTGTAACTTCCCTGATAAATTATAGGTGTTGTAATAGGTTTTTTGTTTGCGCTTTTCTGTTTGTTTCACTAAAATATTTATCTGACGGGTAACTGAATCAAAATTGATTTTTTCGATACGAGTTTCTGATTGATTATCAAGACTAATCGTATCCATTTTATTTAACTGAAAATTAAAGGTAAACAAGGAATTTTCGTTTTTTCCGGCAGCTAAACCAATAAAAGCCATATTATTAAAAACCTTAAACTGCAATATTTCATCTTTATCAGGTGTTTTTCCTAAAAATTCCTCAAAATTCTGAGGATACAAGGTAATTCTCAGTATTTCAAAGTTATTGTCATTTGCACTTTTCCCATCTTTCAAAAAACACAAATTCAGAATACCATCTTTAAAATCGGACTGCTGATAATTAAAATTTTTAACGACAGGGTATTCTTTAGTCCATACTTTTTGCAGATTTTTATCATACAAATTAAAGACCCATACGGCATGATTTTTATCCGGATATTGATTGGTGGCATAAAATAGAACAAGACCGTTTTCGGCACATGGTACAACCACAAAAGGTTCGGCAGATGAATTCCACGGGATTTCAACCCGGAGGGGTTTGTTCGACTGAGCCAGCAGCATTTGTATAGGAAATAGAACAACAACTAAAAATAAATATCTGATTTTGCTCATGATAGATTAATAAATGGTGAAAACAAAATTATAAAAAAAAGCAGTCCGTAATTACGAACTGCTTTTTTACAAAATTTAAATCCAAAATTTAGTGAACAACTATTTTTTTGGTAATGCTATTGGTAAACGTATTGTTTTGTACTGTAATTAAATACAAACCTTTAGGAAGATCAGACGTATTCACAGTTGTCAATCCTCTGAGGTTTTGGAGCTGAAGAATTTGTTTCCCGGTTGCATTCAAAAGGGTCAGGGTTGATAATCCTTTTTCGGGCAAAGAGATGGTAAAATTATCTTTCACCGGATTGGGATAAATATTGATTGCATCGGCTTGCAAGCCCGGATCGTTAATTCCACTGTTCTGCTGTTTTCCAAAAACGACAACATCATCTACTTCCCAGGTACGTGCATTTACGGTATTGCAAACGTATTTGAAAGCTAAATAAAATGTATGCCCGCTTAACGATGAAATGTCAATGGCTCCCGAAGAAGTCCAAGCCCAGCCTCCTGGCGACAAAATAGCTGTTAAAGGTGTCCAGGTTGAATTATTAGGATCACCGCTTCCAGTATAATCGGTAGAAACCAATGCAGAGAACCATGTTGTTGTATCTGCACCATAATTCATTGCCGTTTGGAAGCTTAAACTCGTATTGATAAAATTGGAAAGATTAATAGGTGAAGAAATCAGCCAATCTTCATTATCAAAACTAGCTCCGCCTAAATATCCGGTCATTTTCATGCATTTACTGCCACCAACGCCATGCAGGCTATCCAAAGTCCAAACCTGATCGCCTGCTACGCTATAAGCTATCCAGGTATCCAATCCATTTCCAAAATCCTGAGAACTAATGATACTCAATGTTGTTGTATCAGTAGAAGGAGCAGTACCATCAACTTTATAATTAATATCCGAACCAGAATTGGTATAGGGGAAGATGGTGAAATAATATTTGGTGTTAGTTTGTAAACCTGAAAATGTATAGGTTGGCGTTCCGTACGAAACATTTTTAGCACCACTACCATCGGACAAATCCAAATCGTCGGCTACCGGTGTACCATCGGCAGGAGCCGTAATATCGTCGGCAGTACTAGCTTTAATCAGGTATCCGGCAGGAAGTTGTTCGCCGGTAGCATCCGCCCACTTAAGGGTAATCGAAGTGCTTTGAGGAGTAGCTGTAAATGTATTGGGATAATTGGTTGGTTCAGGGTCGGGAGTACCTCCTCCAAATCCAGTCCAGGTAACATCATCAATAGTAACCTGTCCGGCAGTTACACTATTTTGAACAAAACTTAATGTAAAACTACCTGGGACATTTATTGTGATGTCTCCAGAATTTTTTACAACACCTTGTTCGCCAGCAATAGTAACAACATTACCAACAACAATGCCATTTACTTTTATATCAAGATTAACGGTAGTGGAAAAAGGTTGTTTATATTTAAAACTTAGAGTCCCAATACCTCCAGCAATTGATCCTGAAGTTATTTCTGAGGTTGGAGTTCTATTTTTGCCTAACGTTGGCGACGGAGCGGCAATTACAGAATCTCCTCTGCTTTGGGTATACGACCAGGTAGAGCCATCCTGACCAAGGAAAGTTCCATCATGATAGGCATTCCCTGTCTCCGGATAATTGGCAAAATTTTCTAAGCCTTGGCTAAATGATAGTTGACCTAAAAATAAAATACATGAAATTAAAAATAAAATTTTCTTCATTTTAAAAAATTTGAGTTAGTTATTTGATGATTAATTTTTTTGTTATCGTATTTTGGTTGTCGCGATTTACAATCCGTAAGGAATAGATTCCTTTATTTAAATTGGATAAATCGAGCTTGAGCGAAGTTTGATCGGTAAGTTGGCTATAGACTAAAGAGCCCAACAATGAATAAACTTTGATTTCTTTTTGACCGCTTTCGGGCAATGTAATCGTTATTCTTCCATTTCCCGGGTTAGGATAAATACCAACAGTCGTGTTTTCTGAGGATTTCAATCCGGTTGAAGCTTCAATAGTACCATCTTTCAATGTAGGAACAAAAGTACTGGCATTGTAATCGCTAAATTCAGCGGGAGTTGGTTCATTGCTCCATGAAATGGAAGAAGTTTCCGATTTCAGAACGGTGAAATGTAAATTGCAGAGAGTTCCATCTTCTATCGTTATTCCATCGTTATCGGCAGCCCAAACAAAGGTAATATTGCCTTTAACAGGAGTGCCTATGGTTACATCCTCAATTCCGTTATACCAATTATCGATACCATCAAATTGTAAGCTGGCAGGATCATAATTGATAGAGTATTGTAAAGCACCTAAATTTTGGAGCTGGCTTACATGAACAGGAACAATAATTTTTCCGGAAGCAGTATTTACCGTTTCAATGGCAAAAATGGCAGCATTATCTACATTTTCATTAATCTGAGCCGAATTTTCCATTGATTTTGCAGCAGGCGGAGTGTATGAACCATTGGCATCACCATAGGTTAAACCATTGAAATTCTGTGTTACATCAGCATTTAAAACCGTAAATGGGGTATTGTTAAACAGCCAGTCGCCAACGGTAAATGAATTGGTGATGGTTGCAATGCGTTTTTTGATCAAAAGTACATCGGTAGCAGAAAGCCCACCCACACCGTTTACATCACCGGATGCCAGATAAATTCCTGGCAATGGGGTAATGGGAGCAATATGTTTTTTATACAAAAGCACATCGGTAGCTGTAACTCCACCCCAGGCTTTGTTTGTTGACGGTTCGAGAGTATAATTTCCATTACCTACCCCTGTAAAGCTATAAACACCCGAAGAATTAGTAGTTGTTGTTCCAACAACATTACCCGATTCATTTTTAAGATTAAGTGTTACATTATTCATTGGGGTATGGGCAGAATTGGCATACGTTAGCGTTCCGCCGACATTATAACCCGTATTTCCAGCGACACCCATCACCATTACATTATCCACTTCCCAGGTACGGGCATTGGTAGTATTACAGGTATATTTAAATCCAAGGTAAAAAGTTTGTCCACTCAAAGCGGAAATATCAATGATACCCGACGAAGTCCATGTCCAACTGCCGGGAGATAAGGTAGCCGTTAATGGCGTCCAGGTAGCGCTGTTAGGATCGCCACTGCCGGTATAATTTGTAGAAACCAACGCAGAGAGCCAGGTGGTTGTATCGGCACCATAATTCATCGCAGTCTGAAAGTTTAAATTGGTATTAATGAACCCGGAAAGATTAATGGGTGCAGAAATCAGCCAGTCTTCATTATCAAAACTAGCTCCGCTTAAATATCCGCTCATTTTCATACATTTACTGCCACCAACGCCATGCAGGGTATCCAAAGTCCAAACCTGATCGCCTATTACGCTATATGTTGTCCAGGGAGCTAAACCAGCGTCAAAATTCTGGGTATGAATTACCGATGGAGTAGAGGCATTGGCAGCCGGAGCCGTGCCATCGGTTTTATAGTTAATATATGCACCAGCATTGGAGTATGGATAAATTTTAAAATAGATGGTACTGTTTTCAGGTAAATTATTAAAAGTGTAAGTTTCAACTCCCTGAGAAATATTTTTTGCACCCGTGCCATCAGATAAATCAATATCGTCGGTTACCGGAGTTCCGTCAACAGGAGCGGTAATATTATTGGCTGTGCTGGCTTTGATAAGATAGCCAGCAGGCAGTTGTGCTCCGGTGGCATCCGTCCAGTTAAGGGCAATTGAAAAACCGGAAGCCGTTGCAGAAAAGGACGTAGGATAATTGCTGGGTTCGGGATCGGGAGTAAATCCACCGGTGGTTACCGTCATATGGAAATTGTCAATGGCATAAATACCATCACTTCCACTATCATTAGCATCCGTCCAACTAATCCAAAGTACAGCTCCGGGAGCCCAGGTGAGTCCGGTAATTGTTCCGCTAATCGCTGCCTGATTTTCAGGTAAATTTCCATCAATAGCAGCAGCAGTAGTTGAACCTGTTTGTACTTCAACCAAATCCATAGAAGTCAATGGTTGCCAGGTACCGGTCATCAGGTCGGTTGCATCAATGCTATAATTAAAGGCAACATCTTCAACTACTGCATTGCTACCTGTCCGCCATTGTTCCATTACTCCCGTAAAATCAATCTGGGTAATGGGAGAACCTGTATTATTCAGAAAATAAGCTCCAAAACGAGGAATAGTAGAACCCGAACCTAAGGTACCCATTGCCCTGTCAGTTGCATCAACTGTACCAACATTATATACATTACCAGAGTTAGCTGATCCGTCGGTAACAGCCATGGATAATGTAGCGCCAATGGTACCTGTTCCTGCAAAACGAACACCAGTCCAGCCGGTTAAATAAGTTGTGCCCGTAGGGCCCATGGCATCAAAGTTTTCGTTATAGGTTAAATTTCCGGCCGTAAAAGTATATGCCTGTGAAAAAACCCGCGGAGTGCCAAAAATCAATAGCCCCAACATCAGTAGGGTAATCATTGTAAATTTTTTCATAGTAAAAAGTATTAGGTGAATAATTGCTTTGTAGAATTCGGTTTGTAAAATATTGTATATTAATAACTAAAATTTTTATAACGAAGGGGACACACCCCCAAAATTAATTTTATAAAAATAGTAATATCTTGTTAATTAAAAAATAATTTTTCGTTAATAAAATAAAAAAAGCTCTTCCAATTTTAATGAAAGAGCTTTTAAGAATAACATTTGAGCTTAGTTTATTTTTTATCGTCTTTAACTTCCTCAAAATCAACGTCGGTAACTTCATCATTACCAGAACCGCCCTGAGTGTTTTCTTGTGCAGGATTCGTTCCGTCACCACCTGGCTGATTGGGAGCCTGTTGATTGGGAGCCCCACCTTGAGAGGATTTGTACATTTCCTCGCTGGCAGCCTGCCAAGCGGCATTCAATGCTGCCATGGCAGTATCAATAGCCGGTATTGATTTGTTTTTATGAGCCTCTTTGAGGTCGGCTAACGATTTTTCGATAGCGCCTTTTTTATCGGCAGGAAGTTTATCGCCAAATTCTTTAATTTGTTTTTCGGTTTGAAAAATCAAAGCATCGGCATTATTCAGTTTATCCACTTCCTCCTTCATTTTACGGTCGGCTTCGGCATTGGCTTCAGCTTCGGATTTCATACGTTGAATTTCGCTGTCGGACAAGCCAGACGATGCTTCGATACGAATATGTTGCGATCTGTCGGTAGCTTTGTCCTTGGCTGTAACATTCAGAATACCGTTAGCATCAATATCAAAAATTACTTCAATTTGAGGTACGCCACGGGGTGCCGGTGGTAATCCATCGAGATGGAAACGTCCGATACTCTTATTTCCACTTGCCATTGGACGTTCGCCCTGTAAGATATGGATTTCTACCGAAGGCTGATTGTCGGATGCGGTGGAGAAAACTTCTGACTTCCGTGTAGGAATGGTCGTGTTGGATTCTATTAGCTTAGTCATCACTCCGCCAAGGGTTTCAATACCTAAGGAAAGAGGAGTTACATCTAATAATAATACGTCTTTAATTTCACCGGTTAAAACGCCTCCCTGAATAGCAGCACCAATAGCCACCACCTCATCGGGATTTACACCTTTGGAAGGAGCTTTGCCAAAGAAGTCTTCAACAACTTTCTGCACCATAGGTATACGCGTGGAACCGCCCACAAGGATAATCTCGTTAATGTCGCTTTGTGTCAAGTTAGCATCAGCCATTGCTTTACGGCAAGGTTCGATGGTAGAACGCACCAGTTTGTCAATCAATTGTTCAAATTTAGCACGTGAAAGTGTGCGAACCAAATGCTTAGGAATTCCATCAACGGGCATAATATATGGCAGGTTGATTTCGGTGGAAGCAGAGCTTGAGAGTTCGATTTTTGCTTTTTCGGCAGCTTCTTTCAAACGCTGCAAAGCCATAGCATCTTTACGAAGGTCGATATGTTCGTCCTTAAGAAATTCATCGGCCAGCCAATCAATAATAAGTTGGTCGAAATCATCGCCGCCAAGGTGAGTATCACCATTGGTAGATTTAACTTCAAAAACGCCTTCGCCTAATTCGAGAATAGAGATATCGAAAGTACCTCCACCCAGGTCATACACAGCAACTTTAATATCTTTATGTTTTTTATCCAATCCATAAGCTAAAGCGGCAGCCGTAGGTTCATTAATGATACGTTTTACCGTAAGACCGGCAATTTCTCCGGCTTCTTTGGTAGCCTGACGCTGCGAATCGCTGAAATAAGCTGGAACGGTAATCACCGCTTCTTTAACTTCAGTTCCCAAAAAATCTTCGGCAGTTTTCTTCATTTTCTGAAGAACCATAGCCGATATTTCCTGAGGTGAATACAAACGATTTTCAATTTTAACACGAGGAGTGTTATTTTCGCCACGGTCAACTTCAAAAGGAACCCTACTGATTTCTTTGGAAACACGGTCGAATGATTCGCCCATAAAACGTTTAATGGATGCAACGGTACGTCTTGGATTGGTAATAGCTTGACGTTTTGCCGGTTCGCCAACTTTCCGTTCACCATTTTCCGTAAAAGCCACGATAGAAGGTGTGGTGCGATGGCCTTCGCTGTTAGGTATTACAACCGGTTCGCTGCCTTCCATTACAGCAACACAGGAATTGGTAGTTCCAAGGTCAATGCCAATAATTTTTCCCATTTTATATGATTTTATTATTTATTATTTTTTTTACTAATCTTTAACTTTCAATGATTATGCCAAAAATACTTTTTCCATGTTTTGCTGACAAAAAGACAGAAAAAGGCAGTCAGTATTCTGTATTGCGGAAAATAGAAAAAATAATGTCAGATTATTGAAAGTTAAGATGGAACCGTGAACTTCTTGCCCGTAACGTATCGAGGGAAAGCGTACTAAGGGAAAAAGACTTCGATTTGCAATAGCGGCTCGAGAATATGCCTATACCATTTTCGATATTAGTATATTCGGGCTTTTCCTGAAGTATACCACTGGATGGCCCATTTACTTCAATATAGGTATTCAGTTCATTACCTGCGGCATAGAAAATAAATTCCACTTTGCCGATGAATCGTTTAGCCGTAGGATCAAAATTTTTATTTTGAATAACAGCTTCCATATTGGTATAAAAAGTAGTTCCTTCGTATGGTAAATACATCTGAACTCCGCCCAAAAGATCATTTGACTTTATGGAACCTAAATTCCAGTCAACATATTTATTAAGCGTGTCGGAAGAACCTTCAGATTTTTCCCTGTAATGAAATCGTATAATGACTTCATATCTTTTAGCGTTTATCGCCGAAGTCCATTCCACCTTGTAGGAGCCGAGCCCTGGTGATATAAAACTTACCGTCTTGGACGACCAGGATGGTTTAGCAATAGCAAAATCCTTAACAAGATTGGTTTGAGCAGATATTATTTTACCGGTTTTTTTATTTTTGATTTCTAATTTATAGCTATACTCGCTATTAAGGTGAATTTTAGTTTTATATAAGATCTGGGAAGGATAATAAAACATGCCGGAATCCTTTTGAATTTCAGTTACCGGATACAACATAGCCGAATCGCGAGCTATGCCATTATTCAATTCAATAAGTTTTACCTGAATAACCGCAGTATCGTAAAGACTCGAATCGGCAATACTTGCCATTTGCAAAGCATTTCCCTCACCCAGAAAAGCTTTATTGATACGTATATACTGAGCAGTATCACCCTGATTGAGCAATCCGTAAACAATCGTTATATCTTTCCATTGAGCATTGATATCAATATCCGTTTTGCAGGAGCCAATGAACAAAGGGATAAACAGAAGTAAATAAACCCGAAAATGTTTCATGGAGCAAATGTAAAACTTTTTCTAACTTTGCAGATATTTTTGTAAATTTATACCTTAAAAAAATAAATAATTATGAATACGCCACGCAAGATCACCACTCACGTTCTTCAGGAGATGAAACTAAAAGGTGAAAAAATAGCAATGCTTACCGCTTATGATTTTTCGTTTGCCCGCCTGCTCGACAGGGGCGGAATAGATATTATCCTGGTAGGCGATTCGGCATCTAACGTGATGGCAGGCTACGACTCCACCCTTCCCATAACCCTTAACGAAATGATTTACCACGCTTCGTCGGTCGTTCGCGGAGTAAACCGTGCTTTAGTAGTGGTGGATATGCCCTTTGGTACTTACCAAGGTAATTCCAAGGAAGCACTTTCGTCGTCAATACGTATAATGAAGGAGTCGGGTGCTGATGCAGTTAAACTTGAAGGTGGCAAGGAAGTGCTGGAATCGGTTGACCGTATTCTTACCGCCGGCATTCCGGTGATGGGGCATCTGGGTCTTACCCCCCAATCCATTCATAAATTCGGGACTTACGTGGTAAGAGCTACCGACCCGAAAGAAGCCGACAAACTGATAGAAGATGCACACCTGCTTGAAAAAGCAGGATGTTTCAGTATAGTACTCGAAAAAATTCCCGCTAAGTTGGGAGCACAGGTGGCCAACGAACTTAAAATTCCCATCATTGGCATAGGTGCCGGCAGCCAGGTAGATGGGCAGGTACTCGTATTGCACGATATGCTCGGTATCACCACCGAATTTTCTCCTCGCTTTCTTCGCCGCTACCATAACTTAAGCGATGAAATTCAGGGATCGGTAAAAGCTTATATACAGGATGTGAAATCAATGGATTTTCCCAACGAACGGGAACAGTATTAGGATTGTTGATTGTTGATTGTTGATTGTTGATTGTCATTCGTAATTCGTCGTTCATCCCTCGTAATTCGTAATTCGTAATTCGTAATTGTTAATTCCATGCCTGAATACCCGATTGAAGTATTATTTGAAGATAACCACCTGATTGTCATTAATAAGCATTCGGGAGATATCGTCCAGGGAGATAAAACCGGCGACAAAACCTTAGCTGAAAAAGTAAAGCAATACATAAAGGAAAAATATCAAAAACCAGGCGAAGTTTTTATTGGTGTGGTCCATCGCATCGATCGTCCGGTGAGCGGAGCCGTCATTTTTGCCCGTACATCCAAGGCATTGACCCGTATGACAACCATGTTTAAAAACCATGAAATCCATAAAACATACTGGGCTATTGTGAAAAACAAACCGCCTCAGGACAAAGGCCATCTCATCCATTATCTGAAAAAAAATGAAGCACAAAACAAATCCTACGTTTATCCTGCTGATACCCCCGAAACATACGTTGCAGAATTAAACTATAAGGTAATTGGCAAAAGTGATACATATTACCTGCTGGAAGTGGAATTGCTTACCGGGCGTCATCACCAGATACGCGTGCAACTTGCAGCCATCGGATGTCCTATCAAAGGCGATCTCAAATACGGTTTCCCCCGTTCCAACCCCGACGGGTCTATCAGCCTGCACTCCCGCAAAATAGAATTTATTCATCCGGTAAAAAAGGAGCCGATTGTCATCATTGCCCAACCGCCAAAAGATGCAGTATGGGACTACTTTTGCAGTAAGCAGTTGGCAGTAAGCAGTTGATGACGACAACTGCTTACTGCTTTCTGCCTTCTATTATGCCTCTTCTTTCTCCTTTTTTACAGCATATATTTTTTTAGCCCCATAGGCAGCGCCCAGAACAAACAAAATGCTTAATCCCCCATCAATGGGAGCACCACCGCCCTGATCTCCGCTGGCGCCATGTTCTCCCGGAGGAGGTGGAGGAGCCGGATCGTCGGCTAAAACATTATTAATGGTTGCTGATCCCAAAAGAAAGAATAAAATTAATGTAATGTTGCAAAATATCTTTTTCATCGTTTATAATATTATTTTCTGTGAATAAACTCCTTTATCTGTTGTAACCCTTACGATATAACAGCCCGGTTTGCTATTGAAACTGAACTTTTGTAAACGGTCGCCGGAAAGCGAACGAGTAGTAATTGCCTGACCGGTTACAGAATAAACCGTAACGGTTCCTTTTAACGTTTGGTTATCGCTGTTATTTACGTAGACAATACCGTTACTGACATAAATGCTGAACGGACTTGCCGAAGGTTCGTTAATGCCGGAAGCTGCACCAAATTTCAGTTGAAAACGGTTGGCATCATCGCCAGTAGCAGATGCAAAAGAATATACCGGGTTATCGTTCAACTTTTGCTGTATGCCGGTTTTCAAATCTTCCAGTATTACCGATTGGCCATTGGTAAAGGTTTCGATACCGGAAGCAGAAAGTGTGTAGCTATCTGCATTTCCTTTAACAAAACCTAAAGGAATAGTAGAAACTTCACCGCTTACAGGAAAAACATTGGAAGAGAGTTTTTCATTACCAACAATGGAATAAAATTGAGGTGCTCCATATATACCACTCAGGAAATGAGAATCGAACATTTCATCAAAACCAGTGGTTGCTTCAGGATCGAAACGAACAACCGTTTCTGTGTAAGTATTATTATTATCGCTTTGTGCTGTAAGTACAAGTTTATTAGCCTGAGTATCCTTATACCATGCCGTAGCATCATGTACACGGGCTGCTTTTGGAATGGTAATACTGTTGGTGGAATTGGTTACCTCCACAAAGAAACCCTGCATGGCAGGAATTATCCCGTTTGCCGTTATGTCGGTATATGAACCACCCGAATTAAGTACTTTGGCTGTGGTATTTATATTTATCAAAGTCCAGTTGCCATCATTCCATTTTATCGCACAAGGGAAGGGATTACCAAGCAAATGCCAACCCCGGGTGCTTGTAAGTGACATGTCGCTAAAGGAGACATCGGCATTGTTGGGAACTCCAGTGAAACTTTTTGTTGCAGCCGATTGATAAGAACATAGATATCCTTCGCCATCGGTAAAGTCGAAGTTGGATGCTTTCCAGTTTTTCCACAGGTTTTCGCTTTCACTATATTTATAAAAATCATCATAGTCTCCCGGAGAGAAGTTTCCGATAACCGCTCCATTTACTGGAGAAGAAACCAAATGCCAACCGTCGGTTGCCGTTGTATAAGCTCCGATATACCGTTCAGCAATTACATTACCGCTAACTGTCCCGTTGGTAATCAACGAACCCGGGGCCCCATTATCGCCGGGAGATTGAAGGGTAAGAGTACCGTTGTTGGTAAGGGTGCCGGATAAAGTTGCCTGGCATGATGAACTTAATGTTAAACTGAAAGATGCCGGAATAGTTAACGTTGTTCCCGACACAGAGGTAAGCGTATTTTTGACAGTAGTATTTACACCTAATGTTTTATTTCCTGAACCACTAAGCACAAGATTGGTATAATTACCAGGCGACGCGCCTGAATTACTTGCTATAGCAAGAGTCTGATATCCACCTTTTGCATATTCAACAGTACCATCAAAAACAATTGCATTCATAGAAATATTGGGCGACGTCCCGTTTAATTTTAATGTACCATTAACCGTTAATGTTCCTGCCTTTGAGTTATTTGTTCGTTGAAAAACGTTGTTACTAGATCCTGATATATTAGAAATAATCGTTGCCCCAGTTTCAATCATAATATTTCCTGCTCCAATTGTGCCATTATCTGCAGATATAGAATAAGTAGCTGCATCAAGAATACCTGAAGTAATATTCCATGAAGATGCTTTCATTGCCGTTCCCAAGGTTGCTGTTTGATTACTACCCATTGCAATTTCAACAGCATAAGTAGTTAACGAGCCAGTAGTAATGGAAGCCCATTCTCCATTATTAGTAATATTTCTTGTATTTCCAACAAATTTAATTTTCCCTTCACTCGAAGCGGTTATTGTTATTATTCCATTATGTACGGTAGTTGTACTTATACCTGGAATAGTGTCTATTTTAGCATAATAGCATCTTATTTTCCCATTTATTTCTAATATATTTGATGATAATGCAACTACACCTTCGTCTCCGTCTGTAGCACTTATAGTTCCAGTACAAATATGCAAGTCGTTACACGCTTCATTTTGTGTTAAAGTAACCATATGCCCACTTTGGATATAAACATTATTTGATGCGCCGGGGGTAGAAATTGCATCACTCCACGTGTCTCCATTATAAGATTCCCATATTGTCGTTACATTCCAGTTACCTGTTGCTTTTGATCTATAATCACCAGCAACCTGCCCCCACCCCACATACCCGAGGCTTAGCATAATAAATAAAAGTAAAAGTTTTCGTTTCATACATTTTGTGTGTTTAGTTTATAAAGTTCATAAAGTTTGTAAAGTTCATAAGGTTTGTAAGGTTTGTAAAGCTGAGCAAAGCAAAGTCCCGAGCAAAGCGATTCGGGATTTATATAGTTTAAAAGTTATAAAAAGTTGAGTTTGTTATGCCAGGAAGTATACGTGGAATTCGTAAGGCTTTAAGTACAAGCAATAGTCTGCTAAAACCTTAAGGTCTTGGCATAAAGTTATCAAATGACAAGTAATAGCATCAGGGACTCATCAGTTATTATTTGTAAACTCATCAGTGTGCAGAAAAAAACTCATCACTGACGGGTTTAAAACTCATCAGTGTGCAGAAAAAAACTGCACACTGATGAGTTAGCTGCTTAGATTCGTGTGAAGGTAATGTCTTTAATTACATTTTGAAATTCGATTCCGGGACGAAAGCGAATTGAAGTTTTATTAATGTGTTTACTTGTAAGTTTGTCTTCACTTTCTACACCTTCACTTTTAATACCCAGGCTGAACGAACCAAAATCGCCCAACCGTACAATTTTACCATTAGCAAGCTCTGTAGGAATTACTTCGAGCAAGCCTTCGAGCACTGCCATCGTATCGGCAGATTTAACAGTTGATTTTTCTGTTATCAGCTTTGCCAACTGTCGCAAGCTGATTGACCCCGAATTCACGGCTTGTGCATGAAATTTGGGAGGGTCGGTTTGCTTTGCAGGGTTCTTTTTTGCCACTGCTTTGTAAGTTACTGACATCGTTTTCTTGTTTTAAGGTTAATAAAATATTGTGATTTAAGTATTAGTTCCAAAGCTTTCCTTTTTTGCCTTATCCTTATTCCAATCACCATTTTACAAAACACATTACGAAAGATGAAGCAAAAATAGAATGGTTTATGTACGTACCATCTTTTGTTACATTAAGTTAATGTTAATAAATTATACTATGGTTTCGTTAATAAATGCACGTTGTATAACGTGATTCCCCTGGCTTAATCTTTCTTTATTCCTACGGAAGACAAGTGTTGTAATTTCTACAACGGGGCATGTCTTACATTGCTTCACACCTGCCGGAAAAATTTCTGTGTAAAAATAAAAAAAAATTAATAATCAATCAAAAAAATTATTTATTTAATACTTTTTATCAGAAGAAATAAATTACCGAAAGAGAATGCTCGATTTTTAGCGCGTTACAGGCGTGCAAAATAAAAAATCCACCGGAAAAGCTGGCTGTATTAATTTTATTTTACATTTGTAAAATATTCCAGTGCTTATTTTAGTAAGAAGTGGATAACTCAAAAAGGAATTTACCGGAAATACGAATAACCGCCAGTATAATGCTTATTCAATCATCGTACGCAAAGCAAACCCAGGCAATAACACGAAAGATAAACAGTGCAGGGATTGCCGGGACGCAAGGCTATGTGTTTATGCAAAAAGACAATAACGATAAATGAAACTGCTTTTTTCATACATACTGCTTGCCATTTTTGCCTATAGTATTGTTGGTTATTATCCCGTCTTTCTCTGGAGCCAAGGTGAAGTTAAAGACGAGATAGCTCAACGGATCAGAAATGTTGTTCCTCCCGATGAGATTTCTGTTTTAATTTTTAATGAAACGGATTACGCGGGTTTGGTATGGAACGATGATAAAGAGTTCCGTTATAACGGGAATATGTATGATGTGGTTAAGATAAGTAAAAAAGAAAACGGAAATGTTCATATCTACTGCCTTAACGACAAAAAAGAAACGGCACTGCTTACGGAACTCGAAAAACAAACACAAAACAATTCCTCCCGGTCGACCAGCGAAAACCAGGGTCAGAACCAGTTTGGACCCTTCGTTAATTTTTATTTACCTGCCAACACCAATACCGATTTTGTTCCTGAAGCATCAACTATTTTAGTTCCCGATTTTCAATCTTTATTCATTTCTTTTATCGGAGACATCCCCTCGCCTCCTCCCAAGCCCGGACAGGTTTAGTCTGCATTTATTTCCCTGTATTCATTTCGTATAATCGCAAGCCATGCTTAAGGTGTGGTATTGTATTTATTATTTTATTAAAAATTAAACAGATAAAAAGAATGAAAAAAATATATCTTATTTTTACACTCCTGCTATTGGGAGCATGGGCATCTGCCCAAACCATATGTGTGATTGACCGGACTACCCGGCAAACCATACAAGGCGTCGCCGTATACGCCAACAATCTTAAAGTATCAGCCGTAACTAACCCGAGAGGGGAAACCGATGCATCCCTCTTCCGGTCGTCCGACAGCATTTACTTCAGGCAAATGGGCTACCAACCGGTAGTATATACGTATCCCCAGCTTCAATCCATGAATTTTAAAGTAGAACTTACTGAAACCAAAATTTCGCTCAGCGAAGTTATCATTTCGGCCAACCGTTGGGAAGAAAATAAAATAGAGAATCCTTACCGTATCGAAAAGATTAATATGAAAGAGGTTTCCTTTCAGAATCCTCAAACGGCAGCGGATATGCTTGAAACCAACGGCTATGCTTACATCCAGAAGAGCCAGTTTGCCGGAGGTTCGCCTACGCTCAGGGGATTTGCCACCAACAGGGTAATGCTTGTGGTTGACGGCGTCCGGATGAACAATGCCATATTCCGCACAGGCAATCTTCAAAATGTAATATCATTGGATGCAAATGCTCTCGAAAGCACCGAAGTACTTTTTGGACCCGGAGCCATTATGTACGGCAGCGACGCCATAGGCGGAGTTATGGATTTCCATACCTTGCAACCCAAGCTTTCTGTCGGAGACAAACCTTTGATCACAGGTAATGCTTTCGGACGTTATTCATCGGCCAGCTTAGAAAAAACAGGTCATATAGATTTTAACATTGGATTAAAGAAATTAGCTTTCGTCAGTAGCTTCACCTATGCCGATTATGATGATTTACGCGCAGGTACCAACGGCAATTCTTATTTCCGGCGCCCGACATACCAGAAAACAATTAATGGTGTGGATTCAACATTAAAAAACAGCGATTCCAGACTACAGGTTAATTCCGGGTATAGCCAAACTAATTTTATGCAAAAGATCCTTTACAAACCTAATGAATCATGGGCTTTTGATTACGGATTTCATTATTCGGAAACATCCGATGCTCCCCGCTACGACCGGCTTTGCCTCGATGCAAAAAACGACGGAAAACTTGACTACGCCCAATGGTATTATGGACCCCAGAAATGGATGATGAACCGTTTAGGCGTTACCAATTCAAAAGCCAATAAACTGTACAATCAATTGCGGTTTGTTGCTGCCTTACAAAATTATGAAGAAAGCCGTCATGACCGGAAAACGGGCAAAAAGAGTATCCGTACACAAACGGAAAATGTTGACGCTTTTTCATTCAACCTCGATCTTGATAAAACCCTCAGCGAAAAAGCAACCCTGTTCTACGGTGCCGAAGTCATTTATAATAAAGTCGGTTCCGTAGCTAAGAATACCAATATAAAAACACTTGTGGAAACACCAACTACCACACGCTATCCCGATGGTTCTACATGGCAATCATACGGAGCCTATGCAAACCTGAAGTATAAACTCAATCCCAAATGGATTGCGAATGCAGGAATACGTTACACCCAATACATCGTGGAAGCCGATTTCGACACTACAATGTTCCCATTCCCGTTCGTTCATGCTAAAAATAATAACGGCGCTTTTAACGGAAGTCTGGGCTTTGTTTACAATCCCAATACTACCTGGCAACTTTATCTGAACGGGGCAACGGGTTTTCGTGCACCCAATGTTGATGACATCGGGAAAGTGTTTGAATCGGAACCGGGTTCAGTTGTTGTACCTAATGCCGATCTAAAACCTGAATACGTCTATAATGCAGAAATAGGAACGGTTAAAACCTTTGGAGATTTTCTGAAGGTAGATGCCAGCATATACTATACTTTTCTCGACAATGCCCTTGCCCGCAGAAACTATACATTTAACGGGCAGGACAGTATTGTTTATGATGGCGAATTAAGCCAGGTGCAGGCAATACAAAATATTACCAGCGCTTATGTTTACGGAATACAGGCAGGAGTAGATGTTAACTTTGGAAAAGGAATAGGCTTGTCAAGCACCATCAGCTATCAAAAAGGTGAAGAAGAAAGTGAAGACAGCCTGATATACTATCCCTTGTCGCACATAACTCCGCTGTTTGGCAGTACCCATCTGACTTACGAACAAAAGAAAATAAAACTGGATATGTACGTAGTATATAACGGCAGGATGAACTATAAGGATCTTCCTTTAACCGATCGCAACGATGATACACCATTTGCCAAAGATGAAAACGGAAAGCCATATGTTCCGGGCTGGTACACACTTAATTTTAAAGCAGCTTTGTATATCAATAAATATGTTTCTCTAAACCTTGGTATAGAAAACATCACCGACCAGCTTTACCGGCCCTATGCTTCTGGCATTAGCGCACCCGGCAGAAACTTTATTGCAGCATTAAAATGTAAATTCTAATTTTTTCAAATGAAGGGGGGCAATTCTAACCCCCTTCATCTCTCTTCTTGCTTTTGCGCTATCGCATAGATAAATATGGTTTATAGAACATTTTTATCCCGAATTGCATTCGGGGCTATTTATATTTAACCACTTCGTGGTTTTTTCAGCAAACCCTATAATAGTAGTAATAGTCCAACAATTTCGAAATTAAACACACGGATAACTACCCTTTTCCACTTTTGTAATCGAACAACAACGGCTGTGTTTTGTAAAATAGTACCAAAAAATATCCGTTATCCCCATTTTTAAAAAATTAGGCAGATTAATGATTTTTGTGTACGTTTGAAAATTATTTTAGTAAGCCTAAACAAATAAAGAATTAACAGGGTGGAAGATTACACATTTTCAGTGATCGATTTATCAATCAATCCGAATCATTGCTGCCACCCAAAAGTATAAAACGATGACCAAAACAATATTTATTACCGGAGCCACCAGCGGTATCGGAAAAGCTTGTGCCGTTAAATTTGCTCAAAACAATTACAATCTTATTATCACCGGACGCAGGCAGGAACGTTTGACTGAATTGGCAAATGAATTAACTTCAACCTATTCCATCAAAGTGCTTACGCTTGCTTTTGATGTACGCGATAAAGACGCTGTGGCTAAAGCTATATCAACGTTAACAGCGGAATGGAAAAAAATTGATATTTTGGTCAACAATGCCGGCTTAGCTGTTGAACTTTTACCCGTGAACGAAGGACTGCTTGAGGACTGGGAACGAATGATTGACACCAATATCAAAGGCTTGCTTTATGTTAGC
>Ga0183101_1001484_pt1 | contig 21676 bp, 25 predicted proteins | sample Biomet3_FD_127790 | JGI IMG/M metagenome (GOLD analysis project Ga0183101, IMG submission 127790) | Microbial communities from bioreactor (seeded with sewage sludge) at LBNL, California, USA - Biofuel metagenome 3 | ecosystem: Engineered > Bioreactor > Anaerobic > Unclassified ...
GATTTTTTATTTTATATAAGAAAATTTAATAAAAATTTTAGGTTTAAAAGCCTAGCGAAAAATTAATAAGAAAGAAGGAATAATTAATGGAATTCAATTTATTTTCAATGTTTGATGATGAATCAAGGGAGTTAGAGCAAGGTAAAAAGGAATTAGCAGAAAAAAACAATACTACTTCTGCTAATGAAAATGAGGTTACTGAAGAAAATAAAGCAGCTGTTAACAGTGAAATTACTAAAGAAGGTAATGACATTGATAATGGTGATAATGCAGAAGAATCAGAAGTATCAGAGGAGAATTTATCATTGCTTCCTGATGAAACCAAAAACAAAAGGCAAAAATATAAAGCTAAAAAAGAAGAAAATAAAGCTAAGCCAAAAGTTGATCCAAATAAGACTGTAGAGGATGAAATAAAAAAATTCCCTACAGTTGTGGTGAAAGCTTATGGCTCAGAATTAATGGTAATTGAGGGAGAAACAGAAGTACAAGCTATCAAACTATCAGAAATATCAGATAGACTTATTAATGAATTTCAATACGGAGAATTTGCAGCAGGAATTAGCTGGCACGCAGCACCTAATAATGATAAAACAGTAGGTTACTTGGTTGCAACTGGCAAATTTTATGCGAAGGGTTAAGGTATTGATATGTATACAATAATAGTGGTAGGTTGTGGTGCAACTGGCAGTAATCTAATTGCATTAATAGCACAGTATGCAATCTCTGAAAAGAAAATTAAAAGTATAGTATTAGTAGATGGTGATAAGGTTGAACAAAAGAACTTCCGAAATCAGAAATTTACTATGAAAGATATTAATGAAAACAAAGCTAGAGTTTTATCAAATAGATACTCTAAGTTAGGTATTGATGTTAGTTATGTACCAGAATATATAACTGATAGTGAAAAATTAATAGAATTGATAAGGGGCTATGGAAGTAATGTCATATTAGTCGGTTCAGTAGATAATAATGCTGCAAGGCAACATATGCACAATGCTTTCTATTCTGAAAGGGTATCTTCACTTATTTATATTGATACTGGAAGTGGTGATGGAGATAACAGAATGGGCCAAACTGTAGTAGGAGGAAAACAGCATGGGGTGATAGTCAAACCTCCTGTTGCAGATATATATCCTCAAATATTACAGGCTGAAGAAGAAAAGGAAAATAAATATAGATGCTCTCAAATAGAAGAACATCCTCAAAATTTTGTAGTAAATGTAATGAGTGCAACTGTTACATTTACTATAATAAATAATATAATAAGCCTGGGAAAAATGAAAAAATCATTTGTAAGGTTTAATACTGATAATCTCAGCATTGGATAATTAATTAAAGAGTCTGCATTAAAATTAATGTGGACTTTTATTTAAATCCAGGAGGAATATCTATGCAAGTTAGAGATATTATAACGATAGAAAATAAAAACGTTAATATAACTTTTAATGGTGATGGCATAGCAAGTCATTACTTTTTACTCATGGTATATGGGATGAAATCAGAAGAAGCATATGAAATGGCTTCTAACTAATTTTATATCTATATAAAGTTATATAATAATCCGATTTTAGAAAATTAATTAATGTAATAAGATGGTTGAAGATATGAAAATTGATTCAGATAAATATAAGGAATGAAAAACTAATAACTAATAATTAACAGCTAATGTTTAAAGATATTTGCTATATTCAAGCAGGTATTTTTATTAAAATTTAATGAAAGTAGGTTTTCTTATGGAAAATGTAATAATTAATGATATTTTTAAAACGACTTATGATAACCAAACTTGTTGGGTGTCATATAGCGTTAGTGACAAAGTAGGTTACGAAATAATTAATAAACGTAATCAAGATAATATAGAAAGATTGCAGTTATTGTGTAATACCAATAAAAGATTAAATGGTAAATACACAATTAAAAATTATCTATCTGTGTGTAGTAATTATCTTCAAGATATAATAAATGAGTGTTTACATTCAGAAAACGAAATGTATTTTGTGGAATATGAAGATTTAGATGAAGTGGTTAGTTCCAGTGAACGAGACAGCTTTATAAATAACCTAAAACTGGAGGCTGCATACTTAGATATACAAGATTATGTGAGATTTAATGAAGATGGTTGCGCTATAACAGTTTATGGAGGACTAATAACTCTTTTTTTATTTTAAATTTAAAAATTAGTTTATTAGCATCAGGTATAAATTAGATGTTAAAAATTTAGGGGGCAATTATGCAAGGAGCATTTAATATGTCTTTATTCGATTTATTTGATTCAGATAATGAAAACATTGAAGAATTAAAAATAGACGATAAGGTGTATGTGGAGTATCAAGGTGAAAGTTATATAGGAACTGTACACAGTATCTATAACAACAAAGAAACAGTTAATGTTATATTTGATAATATGCATACTGCATTTCATATAAGTAAAGTTAAAAAGGTATAGAAAAATTACTAAAATATTAGGAAAATTTAATCATATATAAATTTAAGTGTAATAAGCTATAAATGCTAATTACACTTTTTTATTTTATTGACACAATTATAGAAATTATAATATAATTATCTTGTAAATATTATTTAAAAGCTTTAGCTATCGTATATATTTATGGTAGCGATATTTAACTAAATGTCTTAATGGCATATAAAAAGAAAAGTTAATTGTTGAATTTTAACCTAGAGGTTTAATGAAATCTAAGAAAATTTAATTTTCTTAGATTTTTTTTATTTCTCAGGTTAACTAAAAATTAATAAGAAAGTAGATGACACTATGGAACTTGTAAACTGTATAGTAAATACCTATACAACTCATTATGCTTTTAGATTAATTGATGGAGATGACGTATTTATTTATGATAATGGTCATACACGAGTAACTACATATGAGCAATATTTAAAAGAAAGTAAAATAGTCTAATTCTATTGTATGGAGGTAAAATTAATATGGGAAGTGTAGATTTAAACAGTGTAGATTTAATAGGGAGACTAACTAAAGATCCGGTACTAAGGCAAACAAGTAATAATAAATCTGTTGTAACATTTAATATTGCTGTAAATAAAGGTAATGAACAAGCTGATTTTATACCAATAGTTGTATGGAATAAACAAGCTGAATATGTTGCTAAATATTTTCATCAAGGTGATAAAATAAGTGTTAACAAGGGTAGATTATCAACTAGAACCTATGATGCTGGAGATGGGAGTAAGAGAACAGTGATTGAAGTTATTGCGGCTAATTTTAATGGTGTTACTTTAGTGAGTAAAAAGAAAAATGAAAATATATCAGTTCAAAGTAATATCACAAATGAAAAAGAAGAAGTTAGAAATAATAGCTTTAATAATGAATTTTCTACTAATGAAATTTCTGATGAAGCAATCTTTGGTGGAAAATATGTTTCTGAAAATAATAGTGAAGAGGATGAACTATTTAAAATGAATACTGGTACTTTCGGGAACTTCGATTGGTAAAGCACTTATAAAAAATTAATGTGAATAAAAATCTCTATTCTTTAATAAGAATGGGGATTTTTTCTCGTATTAAAGAATTATATATTGATTTTTCCTTAGTTCGTGATAATATTAAGATATAGAGAATTATCTAAGGAGGAATCAGAATGAATCCATTTGTAAGAGGAATTAAACCAGGAGATAATTGTTATGTCTTTAGTGGAAATTACGAAAATACTCGTTATGAAATAATATCTAATGATAATGGGAGAATTGTACTTGATACAAGTAGTATGGCCAAAGATGATATTAAAGCTGATAGAGAATACGAGTTAAGTAAATATCAACTTCACATAGATTATGGATTTGATGATGTTTTATATGGTATTACATGTTATCTGGATAATATTAAGGTGTTAGCAATAGAGGTATTAATAAATAGTGAGGCATATCTAAAAAATACAATGACATTTTCTGAAGCTGCTGAAAAGTGGGGTATAACAGATAGTGCTTTAAGAAAAATGATTAATACAGGTAAATTAAAAGAATATATACACTATAGAAAGAGTGGTAGCACTTGGCTTATAACTAAAAATGCAATGAAGAAAATATATGGAAAAGAAAAAGAATAAATTTAGATAAAAGGGAGTGAGAGGCTATGAATTTTTTATTTGGTGCAATAATCCTTGATTGTATAGCCAATAGCAATAAGGAAACATCTGAAAATGGTGCAAGTTTACTTGTAAGTATAGGGTTATTTATATATGCAATATGGCAATTACCAAAGATAGAACAATATATTTTAGCTGCATCTTCAAATGAAACAGCACTTATAGGTACATTAATAGCAGGGTTTACTATATTAATTCCTGTATATTGGCTACATTTAGAAAAATATAAATCAATAAGGCATTACTCAATATGGGTTAGTATGTCACTAAGAGTAATGATCTATTTGGATATATTTTGTGGTATTGCTGTCATGGTCATAATCAGCAATAAAATAGGTCAACATCCAGCTTCTTATATCTTCAATATTGAAAAAGTTGTTAAGTATTCACAATCAGCTAAAGTTTTCTTATCTTTTATCACATCATGTGGCTACATTATAATAAAAATCTTAGACTTTGTATCTGTTGTTGGATTAATACCTTTAATTCAAGTAATTTTCACTATGCTGATTAAAAAAACTATAAAGCTTTTATTAAAAGAAGACAATCAAAGTACAAATATAGCTCAAACACCTGTAGAAAATCAAAAAGAACTAACTATAGTTAATGAAAAATTAAATAATCTTATTGAATTTGATTTTAATAACAGAAAATATAAAAATAAACATTACAACTAATATAAAATTAAATAATTAGATTTAGAAAGAAGTAAGACAGTTGATTCCAGCTTTAAGCATATTATGTTAATTATAACCTAGCTATAATATTAGTTTATTTTGCTAGCACATCATTAAAATTACTATAAAAATAATATTAAAGTAATTTAATAAAAAGAGAAGCGAAATATATTTAATAAAATAAATTAGATTAAAGTGCTGTGATTTACACCAATTTTAAGACTATAATTATAAAATCTGGAGATAAAGGTCTCTAAGCCCAGATTTATGCTTAAATAATTCATTATTTGCAAGACTAAATATAATGAAACTCAAAAATAAGTAATCACTTTTCAATTACTATAGAATCTGATGATAAATTAGAGATTATATCTAATTTAGAGTTAAAACAAAAACTAGAATATGCACTTGCAATTAATGATGTCTGCATGTAATGAGTTTCTAAATTTCACTCTATATCAATAAAATTACTATAAAGTAACATTTATGGTAATTTTGTTTTCATGCTTAGACATATACTTTTATGCAAGGGGTAGCGCCAACATTTCCGACAAAACCCACGCTAAGGAATTAAATGGATAAAAAGTTCACCTTTTATCCACTCTAAGCCATTTTATGGATTATTAATATTCAACGGTCTTAATTCATCCGATTCAAGAACATTTTTAACATCAAAATTATATTCGCCAAGTAAATTAATATGTTCCCATCCTAATAGGGATATATGCTTAAGTAAACTTTCATCAAAGGTATAATTCTGTTTTAAATGATCTATAGCCTTTTGTAAATAAGTTGTATTCCAAATGCTGATAGCATTAATTAAAATATTCAGAGCACTTGCTCTTTGAAGCTGATCCTGTAACTCTCTTTCTCTAAACTCTCCACGTTTACCAAAGAATATAGCCCTAGCAAGGGCATTCATAGCCTCACCTTTATTAAGTCCTCTTTGAATACGCCTTCTAAGCGCTTCATTAGTTATATAATCTAAAATAAATATAGTCTTTTCTATTTTTCCCATCTCTCTTAGAGCTGTTGCTAAAGCGTTTTGTCTTGCATAAGAACCTAATTTACCCATAATAAGAGAACCTGTTACTTTCCCTTCCCTTATGGAGTGTGATAATCTTAACACATCATCGTAATTTTCCTCAATAATTTTAGTGTTTATACGTCCATTCAAAATGCTCTCAATTTTAGGATAATCACTAGCCTTTCCAGCACAATATAATTTAATCTCTGATATATCCCTAATTCTCGGTGCAAAGCGAAAGCCCAGTAAATGGCTTAATCCAAATACCTGGTCAGTGTAACCGGCTGTATCTGTATAATGTTCCTCAATATTTAAATCTGTTTCGTGATAAAGAAGTCCATCAATTACATGTACTGCATCCCTGGCATTAGTATTTATAACCTTAGTGTAAAAAGTTGAAAATTGGTCACTTACAAATCTATACATGGTAGCACCTTTGCCAGTTCCATAATGTGGATTAGTGTCAGCATGTAAAGAAGAAACACCGACCTGAACACGCATGCCATCACTGGATGAAGTGCTGCCATCACCCCAAAAGGCTGATAAAAATAATTTATGATGATAATTTACAAGTGTAGATTGTGCTTTTTTCATAGCATCATCATATAATCTCCATTGTGCTGTATTAGCCATTTGTCTATAAGATATACCAGGAGTTGAATCAGCCATTTTTGACAACCCTATATTAGTTCCCATAGCCATAAGAGCTGCCATTAGTATGGTTTTTTCTTCACCTTTAGCAACATGTCCACTTGAAGCATGAATAAAATTTCTATCAAAATCTGTCCACTTTGATACTTCCAAAAGTAAATCAGGAAGTTTAATTCTAGGTATCATTTTATATAACTTTTGACTTAATAGAATAGCTTCAGGAGGGGTATCTTTTTCTAATTTATCAATATGTATCCTAGAATTTTCAATTGCTACACCTTCTAATGTATCAATATTTTTTGAGAACCACTTTAATCTACTGTTCAACGATTCAATTCTTTCTTGTAGGTATTCTCTCACATCTAGGTTTACTGCAAGTCTTGTACCTATTTTTTTAACAGTGTTCCATTCCTCATGTGGTATAAGATACTCCTCAAAGTCTTTGAAATTCTTGCTTCCTTCAACTGAAACATCTCCAGAACGTATTCTATTTTTAAGTTCACTAAGTGTTGCTATTTCATAATAGTGGCGGTTTATTGAACCATCTTTTTCAAATAAACATTTATTCCAACGGTTAGATATAAAATCCGTTGGAGCATCTTCAGGAACTTTTCGATTTCCATTCTCATTCATATTATTTAATATTTTTATAGCTTCAATTAAGGGTTTTGAAGCATTATTCGTTGAATTGAACTTTATATGCTTAACTAAAATAGGTGTGTATCTACGGAGTTGATTATACCTACTGTCTAACAAATCAAGATAATCATAACTTACAGGCCTTGCTAGCTTTTTAGCTTCCTCAACAGATGCTACAAGCTTACCCCATGGCATTACAGATTCTAGTATTTTAAATGGATCCAAATTCTCATCCCTTGCTTTTATTAAAGCAGCCCCAATGTCTATATAGTGAATAATCTTTTCATTCAATGACTTACCATTTTGTTTCTGTAATTCCTCTTGTTTCTTACGCCCTTTGGACAATAGAATATTTATCTGTCTATCATGTATTTCAATTGCTCTATCTATAAGATTTTGGCTTAATTCATATAGATATAAAGCCAATATTGCATATCTCTTTTTTTCTTCAAATCGTCTTAATGAAAATGGTTCGTATTTAGAGCCTAACCTAGATAACTGACGAATTCTATTTGGATGCAATCCCACAATATTAAGTTCAAGTTGTAAGCTTCTTATCAATTCTAGTCTTTCTACTACTTCTGCAAATGCTTTTGGTGATGAATGTCCTTGATCTTCTTTTAACCAGCCAAGTTTTGTTTTTGTATCCTCAGTTTGAGCATTTATAAGCATATCTAATTTATACTTTTGTTCACTTGTAATACTATTATTTACAATTTCAATAAATTCTTCATCAGCCTTTGCTATTACTTCACTTACAATTTTTTCAATGGTTGTAATACCTGGTAGTATCATCTTTTGTATTTTAATTTCGTTGATTGCTAATTTCATGAGATTTATGACATTATCATTTTCAATGGCATAAGGAAGTAAAGTTTGTATTAAAGATTGAGTATGTTGGTCAGTATAGTTTTTAAATCCATATATTTCTCTAATCTCCTGTAGATGTTCTAACCTCGTATTCTCCCTTTGAGCATATAATTCAAGCTCTTTTGGGCTAACTTGTATTTGTTCTGCAATATAATTTAAAACACTTTCAGGAATATTATTTATACTGATTAAAGACCAACCTGGATTGCGTAGTAAGGCTAATTGAATAGCGAAGCCAAGACGGTTATAATCTCTTCTATGTTTGTTAATAATGCCAATATCATAGGTCGAAAAAGTATAGTATTTTACAATTTCATATTCACTAATATTTTGTGGTATTTGAGTAAATTCAAGTCTCTGATCCTCTGTCAGTAAAATTTCTGGTGTTGCCACTATATTCAACTCCTTGTTTTAATTACTAGAACTATTTATTGTTATTAATATACCGATAAAGAGTAGTTTTGCTTACAGCAGTTGCTTTCGTAATTTCAGAAATGCTGTAGTTCTTGCTATTATACATCTTAATTGCTAGCTTAATATCTTTATCATTTATTTTGGGACGTCCACCTTGTTTACCTCTTGCACGTGCTGCATTAAGTCCTTCTATTGTTCTTTGAGATATAAGATCTCTTTCAAATTGACTAATACCTGCAAAGATAGTAAACATCAGTTTTCCTTGAGCTGTTGTAGTATCAACCCAAGATTCCTTAATTGATTTAATATTAGCACCTTTTTCTTCAATCTGCTCTACAAGACTAAAAAGATCTTTAACGTTTCTACTCAATCTTGTAAGGTCTGCTATAATTATTACATCACCCATACGAAGTTGATCTAATATTTTATTAAGCTCTGGCCTCTCCTTTTGTATACCAGATACCTTTTCTTCATAATTCTATCACACCCAGCCTGCCTTAAAATGTCTATTTGTCTATCTAAGCTTTGTTCCTCAGTACTTACCCTTGCATAACCAATTTTCATATTACCACCTCACTTAAACAGTACCAAAAACGTGCTATGGTAGTCAATTATGGCACTATGTTTTTGGTAATAGTTTTGGTTCTATAAAGTATAAAAATAGGAACTAAAAAAGTATATATCTTTTTTAGTACCAAAAACGACCATTTATGATACTTTTACAAAAAATAAAAACAAGAGTATTGCACTCTTGTAGATAAATAATATAAATGAGTAAAGATTTAACATACTGAAAGACCTGTAATAAATAGTATATTCATAAATCTACTCATAGCAACTTCTTACGAGATTAATATATTATCAAAACATCAAAACTCACCGATCAAGCTTCAATTCAATCTCGATCGGCAAGTAATAAACTATAATCCTTGATTATTATATTGCTCTCTTTTAGCACAATCCCATTAACATATAAATGTATTGTTATAGATTCTTAACATTCAATGCTCTGAAAGAATTTAGTACTGCCAGGATAGTAACACCTACATCCGCAAATATAGCGGCCCACATAGTAGTTATCCCTAAAGCACTTAAAAGAAGCACAACTATTTTTATACCAATTGCAAATACTATATTTTGATATGCAATTTTTAGTGTCTTTTTAGAAATTTTCATTGCAGTAGCAATTTTAGAAGGTTCATCAGTCATAATGACAATATCAGCAGCTTCAATAGCCGCATCAGAGCCTAAACCACCCATTGCTATACCAATGTCTGCTCGTGCTAAAACAGGAGCATCATTGATTCCGTCACCTACAAAAGCAAGTTTGCCTTTTGCAGATTTTTGTGAAAAGAGTTCTTCCATTTTATCTACTTTATCACCTGGTAACAATTCAGCATAAAATTTATCAAGACCAAGCTCTTTAGCAACTTTTGCACCAACATTTTTATTATCACCTGTAAGCATAACCGTTTGTTTAATGTTAGCTGCCTTTAGTTCTTTGATTGCCTGTGCTGAATCTTCCTTTACCTCATCAGCAATAACAATGTAACCTGCATATTTGTTATCAACTGCAACATGTACAACAGTACCAATCAATTCCCCCTTAAAATAAGAGATGTTCATCTTTTTCATGAGTTTGATATTACCTGCCATAACCTTTTTTCCATCAACTGTTGCACTAACACCATGACCTGATATTTCTTCCACATCTGAAATACGTCCATTGTCGATTTCTTTGCCATAAGCTCTTTTTAATGATATGGATATTGGATGATTAGAATAGCTTTCTGCATAAGCAGTTAACTCCAATAAATCTTCTTTTGAAATTCCATCAGCGTGAATTTCCTGTACATTGAATACACCTTTTGTTAGTGTTCCAGTTTTATCAAAAACAACAATTTCAGTTTGTGCTAATGCTTCCAAATAGTTACTACCTTTGACTAAAATCCCCTTTCTTGAAGCTCCACCTATTCCACCAAAGAAACTTAAAGGAATGGAGATAACAAGAGCACAAGGACAAGAAACTACAAGGAATGATAATGCTCTGTATATCCAATCACTGAAAGTAGCACCATCTATAACAAGAGGTGGTACAATAGCAAGTATAGCTGCAATAATTACTACAACAGGAGTATAGTATCTAGCAAACTTCGTAATAAATTGTTCTGAATTGGATTTTTTGCTACTTGCATTTTCAACCAAATCAAGAATTTTGCTTACGGTAGATTCTTCAAATTCCTTTGTAACCTCCGCAGTAATAACTCCATTAATATTGATGCACCCGCTTAGAATATCACTTCCTACTTCTACTTCACGAGGAACAGACTCACCAGTAAGTGCTGATGTATCAAGCATCGAACTTCCATCAATAACCTTACCATCAAGAGGAACTTTTTCTCCTGCTTTAATTACAATAATGTCTCCAATTTTTACTTCATCAGGGTCCACTTTAACAAGTTCATCGCCTTTTTTTAGATTGGCATAATCCGGTCTAATGTCCATAAGAGTTGCAATTGACTTTCTTGACTTATCAACCGCGTAGCTTTGAAATAGCTCGCCAACTTGATAAAATAACATAACTGCAACACCTTCTGGATACTCACCGATTAAAAATGCACCAATTGTAGCAATACTCATTAAAAAACTTTCGTCGAAAACCTTACCCCTAAAAATATTTTTAACAGCTTTTTCAACTACATCTCCACCTACAATAATGTAGCTTATTACAAACAGTGCAGCTTGTAACCATTCAATATCTAAATTAATGATCAATGCTGCAGCAAACACTACTGCACCAATTCCTATTCGCCAAATACGTTTTTTCATGATTGATCAACTCCTTTAAATTTTTTTCATAACAACATGAGATTCAATATCTTTAACGATTTTTTCAGCTGCTTGCACAATTGTAGGCATCTTTTCATCTTCACCCTCAATAACAAGCTTTTGAGTCATAAAGTTTACAGTAGCTTCCTTAACACCATCAAGCTCATTAATGGCCTTCTCCATTTTTGCTGCGCAATTTGCACATTCTAAACCTTCAAGTATAAATTTCTTTTTCATAATTCCATCCTCCTAACTATTATTTACAATTTTGCCTTAATATACTCCAAGTCTTTTTCAAAGTTTTTTAGAATATTTCACATTTTACGTGAATACATGAATACATATTCATGTATTGCTTTTAAAAAATACCTAAATTTATACATTACTACTTCTCATTGCTATGAATAAATCTAGATTATATATATGCTTTACAACTATTTTAAGCTTTTTTCATAACAGTATCGGGCTCAATATCTTTAACGATTTTTTCAGCTGCTTGCACAATTGTAGGCATCTTTTCATCTTCACCCTCAATAACAAGCTTTTGAGTCATAAAGTTTACAGTAGCTTCCTTAATACCATCAAGCTCATTAATAGCCTTCTCCATTTTTGCTGCGCAATTTGCACATCCTAAACCTTCAAGTATAAATTTCTTTTTCATAATTCCATCCTCCTAAATATTATTTATGATTTTATTTTATAAACTCCAAGTCATTTTAAATATGAATACTTAAATATATGTTCATATCTTATCTGAAAAAATATTCTATTATAACCTGATATTAGTTCTCATTGATATGAATTAAACCTTGATCAAATACCTGCTTTACGTGATCATCATCCAGAGAATAATATACTATTTTGCCTTCTTTTCTATTCTTCACTAAATTAGCTTGCTTTAAGACTCTCAGCTGATGTGAAATTGCTGATTGTGTCATGTTCAATAAGGTTGCTATATCACAAACGCACATTTCAGCTTCATCCAAAGCCCATAGTATCTTGATTCGTGTAGAATCTCCAAAAACTTTAAATAGATCTGCTAAATCATAAAACGTTTCTTCTTCAGGCATTTTATCTTTTACCTGATTAACAACGTCTTGATGTATTACATCGCAATCGCATCTTTCAGGTGTATTAACTTTCTTAGTCATATTATCACCTCTTCTTACAGCATCTCGCCCAAACACTTGAATATCTATTCATATGTTATATTTTTATTCTATTCCTTGTTTGCTTATATGTCAATAGTTATATGAATAATTATTCAAGTATTCTAGAAAACTTAATATTAGTACAATAGTTAGAAATTTGAATTACACTACCTCTGTTCATATAAAAAAGACAAAGTATGCTCTGAAAAATATTATAAAGATTACTTTGTCTTAAATGGCCATTCTGCAGCAACTGATAACTAAATTATACCATTTCATACAATGATTTATTATACCTTAACGTAGGTGAATTATAAAATAATTATCCAATTTAGTCCTTAGCGTGGGTTTTGTCGGAAATGTTGGCTGTACCCCTGCAAGTAATTAACCCAATATATGCACGTCTTTTACTTATTTTAAATGCTAACTCAATAAAAAACTTATGTGTGTGATAATTATATTATGTTTCCTAATACATCCTGTGATAATGTGAAATCAAATATATCAATATTCTGCTTCATTCTATCCTCATGAACAGATTTCGGAATCACTACAACGCCACGTTGGATATTCCAGCGAAGTGCAACCTGTGTAGCACTCTTTTCATATTTCCTTCCGATTTCCGAAAGAATCGGATCGGCAAAGAAATTTCTCTTTCCGTCATTAAATGGAGCCCACGCCTCAGAAACAACACCATATTCCTTCATCGTGTCAATATTTAACGCTGCTGGAAGAATGGACGCATCTCAATTTGATTAATTATTGGCTTAATATGAACCGTTTCACAAATATCTACAAGAATATGTGGATAGCAGGTTGCAATACCAATGGATTTAATTTTTCCTTCTTTATATAACTTTTCTAACCCTCTCCAGGCCCCGATATAGTCAACCATAGGCTCATGAAGTAACATAAGATCAATATAATCAAATCCAAGTGTATCAAGAGAACGTTTAGTTACTTCCTGTGCACCCTCAAAGGAGAAATCCTGAATCCAGATATAACACTTAATCTCTACTTTCAATTAAAAATTTATAAGTATTTAACATTTATTTGCGTAAAACTACTACTATATTTCTTTCTTGAATATTAAAATTTGAAAATGCTTATTATAATTTATGTAATATGTTATAGTGGTTAAATATAAAAAAAGAATGGTCTACTAGGGTGAATAGACCATTCTGAATACTGGTTAATATTTATTTAATAAGGGGTAAATAATGTTTAACTACTTTATATTTATATAGTACAAGATTATTGTGTCAGTAATATGACATTCTATAATTTAATTTACCTACACCTATCAAGAAAATTGTATATTAAACCACGTTCCTACTCTTTTATAAATTAAAATTTGTAGAGTAGATATTCATATAATATTTAAAATCACATGTGATAATTCATAATTGATATTTGAATATATTGAAACACAATGTTTAATTAGATATAATATTGTTAAGACTTAAAACAAGATAGAAAAAATAAGGTAAGGTTAATAGAATGAATAAAACTTTAAAAGAATTGAACCTTGAAGATGATTTCCTGTTTGCAAAGGTTATGAGCGATAAAGATATTTGTAAGGCATTATTAGAAAAAATTTTAGAAATTGATATAGAAAAAGTAGAAATGGTTCAAGAACAAAAGACTATAGATTTATTGCTTGAAAGTAAAGGCATTAGACTTGATGTTTATGTGAAAGATGGGAATAATACAATTTATAATGTTGAAATGCAACGCACCAAGCATAAGAATTTACCTAAGAGATTAAGATATTATCAAGGAACTATTGATTTAGATTTAATAAGTAAAGGTGAAGATTATAGGAAGCTTACAAAAAGTTATATTATATTCATTTGTACATTTGACTTGTTTGATAAAGGTCGTCATAAATACACTTTTCAAAATGTGTGCTTAGAAGATAATAATATAATTTTAAATGATGAAGCCCAAAGGATAATATTAAATACAAAAGGATTTATGAATGATTTAAGTGAAGAATTATTAGAATTCCTTAGGTATGTAGAAGATTCAACAGATGATACAGTAAATAATGCTCAAGGAAATCTTGTTAAGAAAATACATAAAAGAGTGAAGGAAGTTAAAAATGATATTTCAGTGGAGGCGGAGTTTATGACTTTATTGGAAAGAGATAGAGAAAAAATTGAAGAAGGAAGAGAAGAAGGAAGAGAGGAAGCAATAAAACAACTGATATTGAAACAATATAGTAAAGGACTTTCTATAGAGTATATTGCAGATATAAATGAAATAGATGTTGAATATGTAAGAGATATAGTTAAAAATAATACATCTAAAACCGATAATTAAAAGTTTTGTATGATAAAATTTACTGATGGGTAATTCTCATCAGTATTATTTTTGCCCCTAATATGACATTGAGTGATGTAACAAAATGATTAAGGTGTTTTTCAAAAATAGATAATAGAAGCTTTCCAAATGAAACACAAATTACTATATGTCTGTTCGTTATATAAATAATCGTTACTGAAAGATGTTCTTTCAGCACCTCAATATTCTACAACAATTATTGTTTTGTCGAATCTCTTTGCTATCTTAATCTCTTTATTAATCCATTTGATATAAGTAGCATATACGCTAGCCAATATTATGACTATACTAGCTGCATAAAGTTCTTTATCATTATTAGCATTGTGAGTAGGATCAGCCTTAGGAAATGAATAATTTTTATAGGATATATCTTCTTTGTTAATTAAGTGGATTAATCTCTGATATTTATCATCATACCATAAAGAGTGGTTTATAAATAAATTGTAAGTTTTTGATATATACTTTTCTTCTTATACTTTTTTATAATAATTATATAGCAAATGTAAATTTTTTTAAGAAAATTTGACAAAGAAGAAAAACATTTTTTATTTATAAACATCAATTTTAGGTTGCTAATATACTTACTATTTTCGATTACAAGTTATTTAGATACGTTAAAATAAGGTAGCTTATTTTCTAAAACTACCTTAAACTAGATACTATCTTAACCTTGAGTAACTTTAATTTCTTTTCCTTTAAATACAATTGCAAGCTTTATTATATTCTTCACACCTTTTTGTATTAGTTCCATTTCATACTTCTTTTCTTCAATTTGATCTAACGCCTCTTTTGTTGCTTCTTCTATAGTATCATCTAGGAAATAATCGATTTTCTTAAATTCAATAACAATTCCTATTTTAGAAATATCTTTAGGTATTATCATAACATCATATCTTCCATATCCACTTTCTTTGTTTGACTTAACTTCATATTCATTTGAAAGTGATACAAGAATTCCAAGTACAAATGCATGGTAAACTCTTTCAGGTTCTTTTCCTGATATATCAAAATAGCTTAAATTATTTATCACAAATTCTTTAAATATTCCTTCAAATATTTTTATATTTCCACTTGTCAACATTTTAAGCATGGTCATATACTTTTCATTGGTCATTACTTCTTTAAACCATTTTTCAATTAAATTCTCATAAAATATATGGACTTCTTCATTAGGAATTTTTAATTCACAATTTAATCTTCCTCGTATAAGTTCAGTCTTTAGAGCTTTTAGATATCCACTCATAAGAAGAAAACTCCAAATATTTTCATTAGAATCTTCAACCTCTGACATTACTATATTATCATCAATTACTTTATTTATTGTATTTCCTTTAATAAGTTCTTCAAGTTCCAGCTTCATATTTTCATTTCCTTTAATAAGTAGCCTTTTTATTAAATCATTACTGCTGCTATTAATCCAATATGGCATGAACCCTGCTTCATTGTTATCAATAAAATTTAAAACTGACCACGGATTATATATTACCTGACCTCCAAAAATATATCCATTGTACCAATTTTTTATTTCATCGCTTTTATCATTTAAATCATAATATTTTAAAAGTTCTTCTACTTCTTCTTCTGTAAATCCAAATTTATTATTAAATTTAAAACCTAATATAGTGTTTACTTGCAGATTATTAAGGCCTGAAAAGATGCTTTCTTTCGCAACTCTAAGTATACCTGTTATCATAGCTTTTTCTAAATATACGTTGTCTTTAAGTGCAGAAGTCAGTAAATTTCTTATTAGAACAATCATATCATCATAAAAGCCTCGTATATAGCCCTCCTGGATTGGCACATCATATTCATCTATGAATAGCATTACTTTTTTCTCGTAATGTTTATTCATATACATCATTAGATTACTTATTCCACTTGATAAAATTCCTATTGAAGCTTTTCTTAAAATTATTTCTTTAAAATCATTCTTATCAAATTCTGATAGTTTATCACTATATAATAAGTATTCATGCTCTTTATATAAATCTGATATTAATACTTTTATTCCATCTTCAAAATTATCATAGGATAGATGTTTTTGATTTTTAAAAGTAATAAAAATTACTGGATACTCCCCCTGAAGTTCCATTATTTTCGTTTCATTTTCTATTTTTAAGCCCTTAAATAAATTTTTTGTCTCCTCTTTTGTCCTTATATCAAAGAAATATTTAAGCATACTTAAATTTAATGTTTTTCCAAATCTTCTTGGCCTCGGATTTAAAATAATCTTTGCTCCATTCTCTAAAAATTCTTTTATTAGTAAACTTTTGTCTATAAAATAATTTTTTCCTTCTATTAATTCTTTAAAATCCGATACTCCTATTTGTATACTTTTTCTCACGTAACCACCTTCTTCATTTATCTTTATTTTTATGATTATTTATATATTAGTATAATCTAATTATACATATATAGATAAAAAAAGTACAATAAACTATTTCTTAGCATTATCACAAGGATTATTTCTTTAACTAGTTGTAAAACTATATTTACATTTCCTTGCCTCAGTTTTTCATCAATTATCATATTAAACTTAAATAGACCTCATAGGGTACTGTAATAATATGACTTGTTGTGTTTAAGCCTCTTTCAGTATAGTCAGTATCATATCTAACCAGACTATCAGCAATCGTGTATTTTAAAGAACCATAGAAATAAAGCTTTCTATATAATAATTCTAAACTCTTATCTTCTTTTAAAATTTTAATAGTAGTAAATTCATTTGGCAATTCCTCTTGATTTGTTACATCTATAACAGATGCATCACGCTTTGTTAATATAACTATATTTTCTAATAGGTGTTTACCAATATCATTTACTAATGAATAAATCTCCAATTCAAACTGTAGTTTTAATGCAGCTAATTTCTTTGCATTAGCTCCATCTTCAATAATCTCTTTTTCCTTATTAAAGTAATTTTCTTTTAATTTTCTTAGCTTATTAGTGCTTTTGGAGTAATTTTCTATGTTTATTTGAATAGTTTGTCTTGTAATTTTTGTATTATCATTAAGCCATTTAAAAAAGTCTTTTCTTGAAAAATAGTAATAATCTTTAAGATAATTTCCTGGATTGTATATATTTAAATGATTGTATTTATCAAGATTATTCAAAAATAAACGAAAATCATTATTTAAAAATATGTGCTTAACATTGTCCTTAATGTTATTTAATACCCATTTTCGTTCACACTTTAATATATGGCATATTTCTCTAATTGTAAGATTAAAATCTTCGTTAAACATAGTCCATGTATTAACTCCGATTTTGAAAGCGTTACTCTTATTTTTATCATTAATACTAGGTTTATTTATCCATACTAAATTTGGTTCATCTTTTGACTTAGATCTACTTTTCTTTTTCATACTAAACTCCTTTTATTATGTTATACTTATATATAACATAAAAATAAAAAATAACCAACACAATACTTATTCGTTTCGTTATTTTCTCTTAACAAATTAGAAATAAGATTTAATATTTTTTTCTACAAGGATTTTATTTATAAGATTGAGATAATATATATCTGTTATTGTTCTATGAACATCACTTCTCTTGATTTATCCATTAAGCAGCTTTGCATATACTATAAGTTTTACTATAAGTTCTCTTTGATCTTTTCCGTTGCAATCCAAAAGCACTATCTCTTTCAACTAATTTTCCCTCGTCATAGTGTATATTCATACGCCATTAATATAAATAATTATACAAATATAGTTAAAACCCTTTTTAAATATTAAATTAATTTTAAATTAAATCAAAGACATGTTACTAATGAAGTGGAAAAACGAGGTTAAATGTAGTAGAATAAAAGAGAATAGATAACATTTTTAGCTATCTATATTAAATATTTCTAAATGATGCTAATTACTATAAATATTAATTTTAAGGTAATTAGCATTAATTTTAATAAAGAGGAATTGATATTATGGGAAAGAATTCAGATGAATTATTATTAGAACTCGAAAGTAAATTACCTGGATATGTAAAGGATTATTCGAAAAGAATAAGTTCTACTACTACTGCTAAAACTAATATAGCTTATTTAGGAGATATATTAACTTTTTTTGAATATTGTTCTCTAAAAATACTTAATAAGGATGTAAAAGATATAACAGTAGACGATTTAGGTTCATTAACAGATATACATATTTATGACTATTTAAATTATTTAGGTAAATATACTAAAACTCATCTTAATAAAGCCGGAAAACCTGTCACAAAAACATATAGAAACACTGAATCAGGAAAATCTAGAAAACTTTCTGCGATAAAATCTTTATATAAAAAATTAAAAGATAGTAATTTAATAAAAAACAATCCTGTTTTGACTGTAAATCAAAATACTCCCCCTTATATTGGAATAAGAGAAAGATTAACAAAAGAAGAAGTAGAAGCATTGGAGTATGCGGTTATGCAAGGGATAAATATAGATACAGAATTAAGCCAACAAGCATATGAAAGAAATAAAAAGAGAGATACTGCTCTTATGTTGATATTTCTATACAGTGGAATTAGAGTTTCAGAATTAGCTAATCTAAATATAAATGATATTGATATCACAAATTCAACTATGACAATTATAAGAAAAGGAAATAAGAAAGATAAAATCCCATTTCCTGATGTAGTTGCTGATTTTTTTAATGATTACATTTGTATTAGAAAGAACATGGAAGGAATATCTACAAATGCCTTATTTATATCTCAATTTAAAAGTAGGATTACTGTTAAAAGTATTGAAAATATAATAAAAAAATATGCTGATAGAGCTAATATTACAAAAAAAGTTACCCCTCATACTTTAAGACGTACATTCTTAACAACTTTTTATAATGCAACTAAAGATGCTGATGCAACAAGAAGAATAGCAGGTCACGATAATGTTAACACTACTTTAAAGTATTACAGTTCAACTTCAGAGGAACAATTTAAAGAACAATTATATAAATTTAATTATTAGAGATGTAAAAGGTTGATATAACTTCTTCATTTATCTATGAATTACTTATAATTTAAAATTTTAAAAGAATAAAAGAGGATAGTCATTATATATTAATTCTAATAATGGGCTATCCTTCTACTGATAGATTATGTTTACAGTAAACATTTATTTCTAAACCTAACTTAGATATTCTTTCTACTTCTTCTAAAAATCTATCACCATGGTCTAATGTTATTAAATGTATCATTTCATGAACTATAATAGAAGGGAATTCTTCAGGGTATTTATTTAAATATATTGGATTTAATTCTATAATTGTTCCACTATAAGTTTTAGTACACATACCTGCTAAATCACCTAATAAATCATTCCAACGAATTTCTATAAAATCTACAGGTGTTAATGTATCTTGAAAATATAAGTAATTATAGTATGTATAATACTCATTTAAGTCTACTCTATTGCATATATCATATGAATTTAAAAAAGAATATTTTAAATAATCAACTTCAGGAGTTTGTTCTAAACACATACTGATTCCTGACATTAGAAGTTCATAGAATTCAATTCAGCTAAGGTGTCTTCTAATGTACTCACTATAAAAGCTAATGTTGTACTATTTATCCAATGTTTATATTCAATAGAGTATTCTTTAAAATTATAGAAGTATAATGTAGTATCATCTATAACTACATCTATATTAGGCTCATTAGGGTTATAAATTACTTTATTATTAAGTTTTAGTTCTTTTAATTCCTCAATACTTATAATAGATTTTTTTAATAATATTTTCATTTCCTATCCTCCTGGTTATCTTTTTCAATATTATTTTTTACTAAGAAATTAACAGATCTGCTGTATTCATTAATTTTCTTCTGACTAGTTTTTAAGTATACTTGTGTTATTGTAATAGATGAATGATTCAATAAGCTGCGAACCAAGTCTATATCACCATTTGATTTATTATATATATAAGTAGCAAAATACTTTCTGAAGCTATGAGTACCTATATTGGTTAATCCTAAATGTTTACTTACTTTATTTAATCTGTCCTGTATCCATCGTTCTTTTATATAGATTAAATTATCATTTAATCCTAAAGTATGTTCAAGGGCATAGTCTCTAATATACTCTGATATTTCAGGATTTATTTCTCTGTATTGAAGTTTATTTGTTTTCTTTTCTAAAATTTCTAGAGTATTTTTTTGAAAGTGTTTTACTTTTAACTTAAGTATATCAGAAATTCTTAATCCTAGTGTTGCTTCTAATGATAACGCTAAGGCTACATTATGCTGTGGTCTGAAATAACTCATTCTACCATTTTTATTTTCATAGTAAAAACCTTTATTTAACAATTCCATAATTTTATTATATTCTTCTTCTTCCAAAGCTCTAGTAACTATTCCGACTTTTTTACTTTTCTTATTATTAATATCAATTTCAAGATCTTTAGTATTGCTATCATTATCAGTTATATCGTTATTATTTGATTCAGAAAAGTTTTTAAGCAGTAATTCTAAAGACGCTGGAGTAAGTTTATCTATACCTATTTTATCTATTAGCTGATTTAATTCATTTATATTATTTCTCCCCATATACTACACTCCATATTAAGAAATTGCTTGTACTAGCTTAGTAACTATAGGTGTTAAATGTGTTTGAATATCTTCTTTTAACAGATTCTCAAGCTCTTCAACTGATAATGATGATTTTACTTCTCTACCAAATTTTATTGTAATATTCCCTTCTTCATTTATTACTAGTCTAAATAACTCCATTAATTACCCTTCCTCTCCTTATCAACATTAGTTATATTTCTATTTCTTATTATTGAATAGTCATTCATTCTTTAATACCTCCAATTCCACATATACTCTAACTGATTTACTTGGAGGCCTGTTTAAATACTTTTTAGATATATTTTTTATAAAATATAATTTCTCTATATAAATTTTAATAACTAACTGCTAATATCTTACGGGGTAAACCTACTGTATAAAATAACAAAGCTT
>Ga0183101_1000121_pt3 | contig 21673 bp, 23 predicted proteins | sample Biomet3_FD_127790 | JGI IMG/M metagenome (GOLD analysis project Ga0183101, IMG submission 127790) | Microbial communities from bioreactor (seeded with sewage sludge) at LBNL, California, USA - Biofuel metagenome 3 | ecosystem: Engineered > Bioreactor > Anaerobic > Unclassified ...
TCGTAGGAGTTGATATAGCCAAAGCCCCCTTTTTTGCAAGCCCAAAGTTTGGCTGCCTCCGCATCTTCCGTACAATAAAAGCCTTGACCGTAGTCATTGCTCGGGTTGCCCCAAAGAGGTTGGGGTTCTGCGACGATTTTTTCTGATCCGTGGAACAATTTCATCTGTAATATTTTACATTAAAAATGAACAATTTCATCTATAAATTGTGTTTTATATGTAAAAAATTACAACTGTTTTTAAATTCTAAAGCGAAGAACAACCCGGATAATCGACCAAATACTCCTTCGGCCAAATCAGTTTCCAATACAGCTTCGGAGAATCCGGAATGATCCCTTCATGATTCAGCCCGCCGACAATAACGTTAAGGGCGGCGCGGACATCCTCTCCCGCTTTGGCTTGAAGCAAAACGGCATGAAGCTCCCGGTAGCGTCTTTTGGCGATTTCTAAGAGGTCCTCAAAACTCTCGGTCCGCACTTCGCCGGCTGGCATCCGCCACGGGGTGTGGGATTCATTGAGAAAATCGATTCCTTTAAAAGCATCGAGGTTTTGCGGGAATATCATGCCATAACCCAGGGATTCTTTACCGAAAATAACTTTGGCCAAAGCCTTTTTCCGACCGCTCTTATCCCAGCCGTGTTTCTCGGTAAAACGGAAATCTTTTAAGGCCCAATAATACGAATTAGGGTGGACGTTCGGGAGATGCTGGACCTCCACGTTCATCGCATACCACATCTTGGAAATCTTATGGAGATCCTTCGATGAAAGACGCAAAACCTTGTCGATCCGCTGAAATTCGCCTTTGCGGTGAGCCAAGATGAAATCGATGATGACCTCTAAAGACATATGGGAAAAGTTATAGTGCCGGTGAATCGCAACGCTGTCTTCAGGCCGATCGGTAAAGCCTGTGCGGTAAAAGATAAACGGATGGCAGGCACAATCGACGACATAATGAAGGAATAAGCCGTCGATATACGCGAAAAGAAGCTCTTTGTCGGGACTTTTATAGGCATAACGCATCATCGCCTCGTAGGGCAAAACCAAATCCCGATGCTGGGTGACGCCACCAAAGGCGCTCACATCATGATGATGGGGTCGGAAGAGCGGGCATAAGGTGCCATAAAAGAAGAACGGATCGGGCCCTTGAGCCCCGACATAGGTCGCATCGAGGTGCTCCCCAGGATCGAGAGCGTTTTCTTTGGCGAAGAGATAATGGGTTAAGGAATTCGGCATACTGGGTTTATTGTAGCATAGAAAAAGCGACTCTCACTCTTTATACTTATCGTTAAAGGCGGTCAACATCAATGACTTCTCAAGCAAAAGAAGAACGGCGTAAACTGCGCGAGCAAAAGGAGCTGGCCCATTGGCAAAAAGAGAAGGCACGACCCAAGAGCAAGGCTTACTTTTGGTATTTGATGCTCGTATTGACCCTCATCTACATCATTGATGAGGTCACCACCAATTCCGTCACTCAAGTCGAAGACGGGCTCATCGCTTCCTTCTTCCCGAACACCGATGCTCAGACCGCCGAAGGCTATATCAACCTTTTAAGTACCGCCGCTATCGGATTAATGATCCTCTCCTGCTTCTATAAACCGTTAGCGGACCGCTTCGGCCGCAAGATCTTCTTATTGATCAACACCCTTGGCATGGCCGGAGCGATGTTCGTCTGCTTCTTGGCCTCGAACTTTTGGATTTATGCCTTGGGTTTCTGTCTGATGCGTTGGTTCGTCACCCCAGATGAACAAGTGGTCTACATCGTCGAAGTCGCACCGAAAAAACTCCGTGGTACCTTGAATTCCTTGGTCAAGGGCATCGCCGAATTCGGGCTGTTTCTTATCCCATGGTTCCGCAAGATATTCATGACAGACACGGGCGATATCGGCGGCTGGAAGTGGGTTTTCTTCGTCATTTCGATGATCGGTTTCGCCTTTGCCTTATTGGCCTTGCTTCTGGCCCGTGAGAGCGACGCTTTCCTCGACGAGCGAATCGCCTATTTGTCCTTAAGCGATGAACAAAAGAAGGCTTTGGCGGACCAAAAACTCAATAACAAAAAGAAACAGGGCGGCTTATTGACCGCAATTGTCTACGCCTTTAAAGACCGGCAGCTCCGCTGGATTTTCATCTGCACTACTCTCTACACCATCGGCCGAGTCGTTACCGACCGCAACACCGCGATCATGGCGGCAACCTGGGGCGAAAACTCTCCGCTTATCACTGACGCTCAGTTCATCTTGCCGATTGGCGCGGGCATCGTCACGATTCTCGCCGGATTCTTGAGCGATTGGGTCGGGCGAAAGAAGGCTTCAATCATCCTCTTATCCAGCTGCACCGTCTTCTTTGTTCTCTTCGTCATTGGCATCCAGCAGGGCTGGAGCGCTTATCTCGTCGGCTCATTCTTAGGGCTTTATCTCGCTTCCTATTGGGTCACGGGCGATACCTTCATTCTCATGTGCGGTGAAAGCTCACCCACCAACCTTCGCGCTTCTTTGATGTCCGCCCAAAGCGCCTTCTATGGCGCCGGCCAAGGAATCTCCTATGGTTTGACCGCTATCTTGCTCCTGGTGCTACCGAAAAACATTAATCTTGGCTATTTCTGCCTTTGCATGGCGGTTCCTTGCTTCATCGCTTCCTTAACCCTGTTGATGTTGAAGGTCAAAGAGACCAAGGCGATGGAGATCACCGAAAAAGACCGCGAAGTCGACGCGGAAGAAGAAAAGGTCATCACGGAGGTGAAATGATGCCGCTCTCCCCTCGCTGGTATACCCGGACGAAGCGGGCTTTAGAAGATTTTCTTCAAGGCTCTTTTCAACACGATTACGCCGTCTTTGATTTCGATAACACCATCTCCATCGGCGATAGTCAGTGGACTCTTTATATCGGCCAATGCGAGCGGCTCGCTTATCGGCTAACCCCCGAAGAATTCGGTGCGATCTTACGCCAAGAATTCTCGAAAGAGACTTTGAAAAGCCCCATCCCCTCCTTTGCCTTTTCGTGGAATGATCTCATTGAAGATATTCTTCATTGTTACCGAATTTTTTATGACGCGGGCGAAATCGCCTTCCCCCGAGGAAAGGCTTCGAACGATCATGCGATCGAACATCAGGAATTTCTCTCCAAGATGCTCTTTCTTTTATTCGAAGTTGAAGCCCATCTCTCCGTTGAGGCCGCTTGCCGCTTCATCCTCTATCCTTTTACCCACCTCCGCGCGGAAGAAGTTTATTCTTTAGCCCAAAGCGTCCATAGCGAAGCGGCCCGAGAAACGCGAGAAAAAGGATTAAAGCACACCGTTTTTACCTCGCCTCAATCTTTGCCCAGTCGAGCCGGCAGCGTTTCGGTGAGCCTCGATCAAGGCTTCGCGGTGAGCGAAGATATCGCGGAGCTTCTCCGAAGGATGAGCCAAAGAGGCATCGACCTTTATTGCATTTCTTCTTCCCAAGAAGACACGATCCGCGCCGCATTGGAAAATCCCGACTTCGGCTTACCAAAATTTCAAGGAGCTTTCACGTTCAACGCGTTGCAAGATAAGGAAGGTCACTATATCCCTTCCTACGACTTCGTCAATCACCCCGCCACTTTCGGGACGGGAAAGCTGGAGGCGATTCAAAAACGAATTGCCCCACGCTACGAAAACAAAGCCCCCGTCCTCGTTGCCGGGGATTCCGATAGCGATGTGCCGATGATGACATACGATCCTTCCATCCGGATCATTCTCATGATTAACCGCGGACAGAAATGCGATAGTCTCCGAAGTCTGAAAGAAGCTGCTTTGGAAGAGGAAAGGAATCATAGGGATCCCCGCCTTCTCGTTCAAGGCCGCGATACCTTGAGAGCAGAGTTCTGGCCCCGAGTGGAATGCCGCGATAGCCAAAACCGTCTCCATGCAGGGAATGGCGATTTCGAGAAAGAACATTAAAAAACGTTCCCGATCAAAGAAGCGGGAACGTTTTCATTCGTTTTTAGAATTGTTCGGCGTGATAGCCTTTTAAGACTTTCACGAGCGGCTTGATGGTCTTCTTGAGGACGCCATCTTGGAACGGATTCTTGAGTCCGTCTTTCGTGATAAGGGTAACGAAGGGGTACTTGCCGCCCATCTTGCAGAGCTTGAGGTACTTCTTCCACGCCTTGTCATGATTCTTGCGGTCGAGATTGAAGAACTCGAAGGCAAGGACTTGGGCCAAGGTGTAATCGATGTAATAGAACGGCGAGGCGAAGATGTGGCCTTGAGTGAGCCAACGCGGGCAGCTCTCCCAGCCCATCCCCTCTTTGGCTTTGACCTTGTAGGGGGTGTATTTCTCTTCGAGCGCGGCCCATTCCGCATCCCGTTCATCCGGGGTGGCATTCGGATTGGCGTAAACCCAATGCTGGAACTCATCGACGGTGACGCCATAAGGCAAGAATTCAATCGCATCCGCCAAATGGGCGTAACGATACTTGTCAGGCGCATCGAAGAAAAGATTCATATACGGCTCGGCGAAGAACTCCATCGACATCGAGTCGATTTCGCAGCTCTCCATCGTCGGCGAACGATATTCCGGAACCTTGATGCTACGGGCGCAATAGGCCTGGAAGCTATGGCCGAATTCGTGGGTCAACACATCAACGTCACCCGAGGTGCCGTTGAAATTGCTGAAGATGATCGGGCATTTATGTACCGGGAAATAGGTCATATAACCACCGGATTGCTTGCCCGGCTTCGCGTCGAGGAAGAGCAAATGGTGATCGACCATGAAGTTAAAGAAATAATCGGTATCGGGCGACAGCTGCTTGTACATCGCCTTGGCATGAGCAACCTTTTCATCGGTGGTGCCTAAGGGAAGCGGGTTGCCACTCTTGAAGACGAAGCCTAAATCGTAGAGCTTCGGATTCTTGATGTCCGTCCGTTTGGCTTGTTCGCGCATCAACTTATTGGCGATCGGAGTGACGACCTCGTGGATTTGATCGCGATACGAAGCGACCATCTCCGGGGTGTAATCAAAGCGGTTCATCCGGATATAAGCGAGATCAGTGAAGGACTTATAGCCCAATTTCTTGGCCATTTCGGTCCGGACTTTGACGAGTTTATCGTAGATCGTCTCGAACTCGGCTTTGCGGGTTAAAAGATAATCATCGTAGGCTTTGCGGGCTTCCTTGCGGGTGGCGCGATCGGCGTCATTGAGGAATTTGCCCATCTGCGGCAGGTTATAGGTTCCCCCGCGGAAGGGGACTTTGCACGAGGCAATCGCCGCTTCGTATTGCATGACCAACTTATTTTCTTCGGTGGCCTCCGGGATGACTTTCTCGTCGAAGCCTTTCAGCTGATACTCATACATCGTGAAGATGAAACTGCCGAGCTTTTGCTCCAAATACGGCCGATAGGGCGAAGAAACGAACGCCTTGGTGTAATTGAGCTGGGCGGCACTCACAAGCGGAAGCCCCTCATTGAGGGTGTTCATCGCTTTTTCGTATTTCGAGTTCGTGGTGTCTAAGCTATAAAGCACTTGAACGTGGGTGATTTCGTCGTAGATTTTGTCGCTAAAACGAGCAACTTTCTTTGAAATCTTATAAGCCTCTTCCTCACTTTTGGCGGCCTTGAATTCTTCGGTGAACGCATTGATCTTTTTGATAATGGACTTGATGTGCGGGACCTTAAACGGCCAATCTTCGAATTTTCCGATGTCTTTTGCCATAGTATTCTCCTTTAATGGTGACGGATAGACCGTTTTTGAGGACGAGACGAAGGCGATTTCGCCACAATGCTTGTTGGATCCGCTACGGCTCGGCCTTTATCCGTGAGGGTGAGGTAATAGTCCTGATCCTCGGAGGAATAGTCGAGACCAACATAGCCAAGACGAACAAGATAATGGAGTCGCATTTTAATTCGTTTGCTCCCCAAGCTCTGGAGATAAGCGAATTCCGTTAACGAAGTCAAAGAACGAGTTTCTTCATCCAAGACGCCGAGCAAGATTTTGCAGAAGCCTTCCGCGGTAACCTCATAGCCTTCTTGCTCTAAATGAGAAAGAAGAGAAACAAGGCGAGCGAGCGAAGGTTTTAGCGCAACTTTTTTCGGGTTTTTCATGGAAACCGCCCATATTATAGGGGCGGAAGGGCAAAAGTCACGAAATTAGTGAAAAATGGGGATAAAAAAGCGTTTTCAGTCTCTTTGTCGGGTATAATGCCGATATGAAAGAATTTCTCGTCTGCGGAAATAAGGCCACCTTCCCCGACCTTTTATTCTTGGTTTTATCCTTAAAAGAAAGCCAGGATGATCCTATAACGCTCACCCTCGTTAGCGGTGACTTTTCTTCTTTCGATGAGCGTTATCATTCCTATACCTTTGAACAACAAAACTTTCTTGAACAATTGCTCCAAAAGAAGAACCCCTCCTCGCACCTCCGCTTTTGCGATCTCAGCGAAAAGGCCTTAAAGGATTTCCCCTACCTCAAGAAAGCCAACCGCCGCTACACGCCTTACGCTTATCTCCGACTGTACGCCGACACGCTCTACGAGGGGGATGAACCCGTCCTTTATCTCGATACCGATACCGTCGTGATGAAGGATTTATCGCCCTTGTTCCAAACCGAGTTGAAAGAGAAGGATTTAGGCATCGTCGTGGACCCGGTAGGTTCACGTTATTACGGCAATACCTATGGCAATTCGGGCGTGCTTTTGCTCAATCCCCAACAAATTCGGCAAGATGGCTCCTTTGAGAAATGTCGGAGTCTCATTGCGGGCAAACGCCAGGGTTATTCCGATCAGAATGCCATTAACCTCTATTGCAGCAAAGCTTATTTGCCTGAGAAATATAACGAACAAACCTCGTTAAAGGAGGACACGATAATCCGCCACTACCCCCGCTTTTTCCATGTTTTCCCCTATCCGCACGATGAGGTGATTCGCCCTTCGACGCCCGCGAAGTTCCGCGAACATTATCCTGACGTTCACGAAGCCCTCTTAAAAGAATTCGAAAGTCTCTTAACCCAATCGCCCCGCTAAAGGATTATCACTTTCCTTGCGGAGAAAGCGGAATCAACCTAGAATATCCCCCGGGTAAAGAAAATGGCCGATAGCATCGAAACACAAATCCAAAACGTTCTTGATAAAGTCCGTCCCTTCTTGCAAAGAGAAGGCGGCGATGTCGAATACATCGGTTTCAAGGATGGCATCGTCTATGTCCGAATGGTGGGCGCTTGCGAAGGCTGCGCCTATGTGGACCAAGACATTTCGGCGGGCGTCGAAATCATCTTGATGGAGGAAGTCCCTGGCGTGATCAAATGCGATGCCTCAGGCGTTTATCCCCAAGATGTCATGAACGACTACTTAGCCCGCAAAGAGGCTGAGGGCCAGAAGAAAGAAGCCGAGTCGCCCAAAAAGGAATAACCGCTCTGCGCGGTTTTTTCTTTCATTTCCAAGACAAAAACGAGGAGAATAGAACCATGAAAATCATTGCGTTTAACGTCAATGGCATCCGAGCCATTTTGAAAAAGGACTTCGCCAAGAGCATCGCCACTTTAGCACCCGATGTCCTGGTGATCGAAGAAACCAAGCTCTCGGAAGACCTCCATATCGATTTCCCTTTCGCGCCCGAGGGCTACACGGCCTATTGGACCTGCAGCAAACTCCGCAAAGGCTATTCGGGCGTCGCCATCTTAAGCAAGAGCAAACCGCTTTCGATCTCTTATGGCTTAAAAGAAGGCAAATATGACGATGAGGGCCGCATTATCACTTTGGAGTTCCCCTCCTTCTATTTGATTGGCGCCTATGTCCCCAATTCGGGCGAAGGTTTAAAACGCCTCGATTTCCGGATGGGTTTTGAAGATGATCTTTTAGCTTACATGAAAGAACTCGACGCCAAGAAACCGGTTATATTAACGGGCGATCTCAATGTCGCCCATGAAGAAATCGATATCAAGAATCCGAAGACGAATGTGGGCAACGCCGGTTTCACTCCTGAGGAACGAGCGAAGTTCAGCCGCCTTTTGTCGGCTGGATTTGTCGATAGTTTCCGCGCTATATATCCCGATAAGGTCCAATACTCTTGGTGGAGTTACCGCTTTAACGCCCGGGCCAATAACGCCGGCTGGCGCATCGACTACTTCGTGGTGTCGGAGCGTTTCATGGATCACGTGCAAGACTCTTTGATCCATAACGAAATCGAAGGATCGGATCATTGCCCAGTCGAACTGGATCTCAAAGACTAATCAAGACGATCCCACCGCTAGGGATTCATGAAAAAAGGACGCGTTTCATCGCGTCCTTTTAAAGTTCAATGAAGCTCCGCTTATTTGGCGGCAGTATCGTCTTTCTTCTCTTCGGCGGGTTTTTCGTCCGCTTTCTTCTCTTCAGCGGGCTTGGCTTCGCTTTTGCCTTCGCCAGTCGCGCCAAACCAAGCGGCATAGTTGAACGGCTCACCCGTGCCGAGGATCGTGATGAGGTCCATGACCCAGTTCACCGGCCAAACGACCGTGAAGACAATGTCCCAGACCATCAAGTTCCAGTTCTTCGCGAACGCTTCACGAACGATGCGGTAAGCCGCAAAGATCGGGTTCGCAAAGATGGTGAGCAGAACCTTTAATCCTTTCGTTAGACCATCAACCCATTTAATGTAACCCATAAATTAGGCTCCTTTGAACGCCTTTATCTTACCGCTTTTTGTCTGAAGTGAATATAAAAAGCGATTCGAAGCCTTTTTTCGAAAAAAGGGCCTGTTTTCGCAAGCCCTTTTTCGTTTAGTTGATCAACTAAATTTAGAAATGAATCCAATCGCCCCAAGAGAAGAAGCGATTCTTGATGATGATGTCGATGATATCCATAATCCAGGCGATGAAACCAAGGAAGATATCAAGGATGATTGCAAGGATGTGGCCATCCGTCGCATCTTTGATAATGCGATAAATGAGAATTAAGATCGGCAAGAAAATGGCGATCAAAATTTTCGCAATACGAGGCAATCCATCAATGAACTTGACGTAACCCATATTTTTACTCCTTTCAGAAAATAATTTTACCTTACTACTAGAAGACTTTCACGCATTAGTTGCTCTAGGAAAACGAAGTGTCGATGAGGCGTGAAGTTTCCTCAAAGATTACTACGAGGCAAAAAGTTGCGAAGCATACAAAAGGGTGTAAAAAGAGTCATTTTTTCGCTTTTTCTTGCGCCAAAATCGCTTCGCCTTGGGCTTTTAAAGTCAACATCGACGTTTCAAGATCGTGGGCTAAGACTAACAAGGTTTCTTTATTGAAATCCCCTTTGCCTCGGTAATCGATCGCTTCGCCAATGAGAATCACCTGCCGATGAAAAAGCCGATAAGGTCTTAAGGTATAACTCGGATAAATCTTGGCTCCGCTAAGTAAGGCGAGCCCCACCACGCCCGCGTGGAACGAACCAAGCTCCCCATTCCAATGAATCTCGCCCTCAGGGAAAATGCCCAATAAGGCATTAGCCTTAAGAAGCTCCAACGCTTCGGCAAAGCCTTGCAGGCTCAAAGAAGGATCGCTTTGGGCATCACCGACGTGGACGACGTGGGCTTGTTTCAGCCAGAAATGCATCAGTTTCCCGTTATTGCGATAAACGATGTCCCCCACCACCATTCGTAGCCGCCGTTGGGGATAAAGGCGGGGCATCATCTGGGCATCAAGAAAAGCGACGTGATTCGCCACGGCGATTCCTCGGCCTTTGATATGACGGTTCTTTTTGGCCTCATCGGAGACGTAAAGGTAACGGGTAGGGTAAAACAAAGCCATCTTCGGCAAAACCAATAGTCGGGCTAAATCCATGATGGCATCGGAAATGTGACAAAGGCCATAAACGTGGTATTTTCGGAAAAGCCGGCCTTGTTCCAAAAGCGCGTCCATCCGTTTCTTGAGACTTGCAGGAGTCTCCTCTTCGCCAGGGAGAAAGGGCATGCCGAGATTGACGTGGGCCCGTTTAAAAGCGCCATAATGATGGTCATTCGCCAATAAACAAACCGGGATCGGATAGGCCTTTAACTCGGCTAAAAGAGCGGCATAATCTTTTTCCCCGTGGAGCGCGATAACTAAAAAGGAAGGGGCTTTTTTCATCTCGGAATAGGCCTTCAAAGACGATATCCCCGCAAAAGCCCGTTCTTTTGAAGTTAAGCCCTCTTCGGAAGGGGACAATAAGCGCCAGTTGCGGAAACCTAATAGCGAAAAAAGAAGAGGAAAATCCCGTTTGTGCTCTTTCGAAAAAACAAAAAGAACGGGGCCTCTTTTGGGAAGATGCTTAAAAGCGGGATCGGAAAAAGTGAGACGATAAGAAAAAGAAAACCGGGCGAAAAATCCCCCCAGTTTCAAGACGAATCGTCGGAATCTCCCTGCCATTCTTTTATTTTATCTCGCTCGCGGCGATCCGCGTGAAATACGATAAAACCAACTGATCATAGGCTTGGGGATTGTAGTAACGAAGTTTCGAATGCTCGCCATGCTCGAAGAAATGGAGTTCTTTATCGGCGCTTCCGCAATGCTCATAAAGATCTTGAGCATCCGGATAAGGCACATAGATATCCTCTTTGCCCTGGATGAAGCAAACCGGCTTCTTCACCAACGCGACTTTTTTCTCGGGCGAATCCTTCATGATGTCCACGCCCGCATAATGACGGAAATAAAACGGCAATTCCTCGGAGACGAAGAAACTCGGATGGTGACCGCTTTTGACGTGATAAGCGAACATGCGCTTAAAGTTTTTGAACGAGCCTTCGGCGATCGCTCCTTTCACATAATCGGGGCACTCCTCGTGAGATAACGCGAGCAAGGAGGTAGCGGCGCCGATGCAGATGCCGTGGAACAGCACGGCGGTTTGGCTTTTTTGTTCGTGCAAGAACTTCGCCCAAAGAAGCAAATCGCCGCTTTCTTTGATGCCGGCGGTCAGAAACTTCCCTTCGGAAATGCCCGTCGCTCGGGAGTCAATCACCAGGACGTTGAAAGGCGAGTTCTTATACAGTTGCGCGTAATAGAAGGAATAAGAGGAGGTCTCGCTTCGCCCGGGAATGATGACGACGGTGACGGACTTATGGTAATCGAGATAGATTCCGGTGAGGCGAAGGCCATCCGAAACGATTTCGACATCGCTTAGAAAATCTTTTTCCTGCTCTTTAAAGGCCATCCCATCCATGAACATCTTCACTTGGCTTTCTTCGGCGCAAGAGGGGGTTTCGCGAGGATATTTATTCGGAGTCGTTCTCACGAACCAGCCGAAATAAAGCCCTTTGGTCAAAAGCCAGCTCATCACATAGCCTAAAATCAAGGGCAGCACAAGCCCGAAGGCTAACGAGAGGCCGATAATCCAACCCGTTTGGGTGGCATCCAAATCGATGATCATTATGCTTTCTCTCCTGAAATCAGATAACGAGCGACTTTCTGATCTCCCCTTAGAAGCAGGACATCGCCCGAGGAGGAAATCTTCTTCCGCATCTCTTCCGCCAAGAAGTTCGCTTCTTCTTCGGGAGCGCTCACGCCGGAATAAATCGTGAACTCGCTCTTATCGTCTAATAACGAGAATAACGCGGGCAAAAGGCCCTCTGGCGTCTTCGATGCGGCCAAAAGGCTGCCTTCTTTGACCAAAAGGAAATCCCCAACTTTGACGTCAAGCGTTCCGTGCGAATAATCCCGTACCGCTTGTTCCACCAGGAAGAAATCGGTTTCTTCGAGGGCTTTTTTCATCAAAATCATATTCTCTTCTAAAGAACGCTCAGGATCAAAATGCTCCAAGGCCACCACGCCTTCCATTTCGCTTTGGCTGGCGAGGGTCGTGATCTTTTTCGCTGAACGTTTCGCGAAGAGCTCGCAGGTCGAGACCGCATTCTTGTTATTAGGCAAAAGAATGACGTCTTCCGCATCCAAAGAGTCGACGGCTTGGGCTAGCTCCTCATAAGAGACTTCATAGCTGAGAGGAGTGATAAAAACCTCAGGAACTTCGAAATTGGAATAGAAAGAGGCAAAGGCATCGGAATCAATCACCGCGACGAAAGCGATCTTAGCGCTACGATAATGCTCATTGTGCACTTGGCGAGCCATATTATCGACTTTGTAATCCAATAAGCTGCCATAGCGGGAAAGCATGTCTTTGACCGGTTCATCTTCGTTAGTGTGGACGTGAAATTTCACTAAAGTAGGCGTCTCAACGAAAACGAGGGAACCTCCAAGGTTGGAAAGCTGCTGTTTCAATAAACCGGTTTTGTCCGTTCCGACGTAGGCTTCGTTTTTCTTTAACAACCCTTCGACGCAAAACCGATAGGTTAAATCGTCGATGTCCTCGTCTTGTTCCTTTAATAAAGGCGATAACTCTGCAAATTCGGCCTCTTTTTTGCCTAACGAGGCTTCGTGGAAAGCTTCAACGAGATAATAAAAGCCCAAACCGCCGGCATCAATCAAGCCCGCTTCTTTGAGTAACGGCATCAAGTTCGGGGTGTTCTTTAAAGAGGCAAAAGCCACTTCTTTCATCCGGGCAAAAGTCTCTTCGATCGTCGAAGCGGCTTCGATTCGCCCCGCATCGCGCATCACGGTGAGAATCGTGCCTTCGGCCGGGTCCACTAAGGAAGCGTAGCTTTCAATTGCCCCTTCTTTAAACGCCGCGAGCACTTGCTCCGGGGTAGCGGATGCTAAACCTTTAAACGCCGTTGATAGACCCAGGAAAAAAGTCGCCAAAATCGTCCCGCTATTGCCACGCGAGGCCCGCAAAACCGCTAAAGCCACCGTTTCGGAAGCCTGAGAAAGATTGTCTTCTTCGCTAAGCGATAAGACCGGCGAAAGAGTCCGGCTCATATTGAGTCCGGTATCCCCATCAGGGACCGGGAAAATATTGAGATGATTCAATTCGTCTTCGTGTTCAGTAATCGATGAAAAAGCAAGGCGAGAAGCCGCCAAAAATACTTTTCCCCCCAGCTTTTTCATGAGTGATCAGTTTCCTTTGATGATGTTATCCAATAACGCCATCTCGTCTTTGTCGCCTGCCGAAATCTCTGGACCGAAATAGAACGCCGCGACTAAACCCGGGCCAACGTTGGCACCGGAAATCTGTCCGACCGAAGTGAGATAAATCGCTTTGGGATTCACTTTTTCTTTGAGAAGACTCACGAAGCGTTCCGCCTCGTCATGGCGGAACGAATGGGCGACGATGATCGTCGAACTCGGGGCATCCTGAATGGAACGCTTCACGTATTCGGCGCTCACTTCAAGAGCGTGGTTCATCCCTTTGACTTTGCCTAAAGGCTGGCAGAAACCATTGCTTTGGAAATCCGCCAAAGGACGGATGCCTACCATCGTCCCCATGACTGCGATGGTCTTGGAGACCCGACCCGAACGATTGAGGAAGAAGAGATCATCAAGCGGCCCCATCTGATGGATCCGATTCTTGTTGGCGTTAAGATCATTCACCACCTCATCGAGGGATTGCCCTGCTTCCAAAAGCTCATGGGCCCGTAAGCAAAGGAGAGCGTAAGCGCCGGAATAACGGGTGGAGTCCACCACAGCAATCTTCCGTTCCGGAAATAAAGAAGAAAGACGCTTGGCGCTGGCGCTGAAGAGATTGTTCATCCCGCTGAAGGCAGAGCCGATCGTGATACCTAAGATATCTTCGCCTAATTCCAAATGTTTCTTAAAAACTTCATCGACTTCGGCGGCGGAGCAGGTGGCTGACTTATAAAGGCATTTGCCGCGCGCCATCGAACCAAAATAGGCTTCGGGGGTCATATTGCCCCAATCGTCATCAGCTAAAAACTGGCTGCCATCGGGACGAACGACGATACCATGGACATAATCGGCAATTCCAAAGCTTTCCCGTAACGACGCGCTCAAATCAACCGCGGAATCGGCAATGATAACTGTTTTGCCCATAGAAGGTCCTTTCTTCGTAATGCGTCAACATTATAGACGATAAACAAAAACGTCACCAAACGCTTTACAGCAAGAAATTTTCTTTTCGGTTCATGAGCACATAGCCTTCCCGGTTGTAAACATCCTTCCGGTTAAAGGCGTATTCAGTACCGTCGTGCTTGAGAATAAAGCCACCCGCTTCTTTCAAAATGATGGTGCCGGCAGCGATGTCCCATTCCTTGGTGCCTGTGGATTCCCGATAGGAAATCTCGGCTTTGCCTTCGGCAATGGCACAGAATTTCAAGGCGGCACCCAAGGTTTCGATATGCATAATTTTATCGGCGTGCTTTTGGAGCAAGGTTTTCTCGCCTTCGGTAAAGAAACTGCGCGAACGAAGCGCGGTTAAGCCCGTCGTCTTCTCCGAAACGTGAATCCGCACCGGAGCTTTGCCCTTTTCTAGTTTAAAGGCGCCTTGCCCCTTGACGGCGTAATACATGACGTCTTTCATCGGGACGTTAATCACGCCCACCACAATCTCGTGGCGATAAGAAAGGGCGATATTGGTCGAGAATTCGCCATTGCGGGCCACGAATTCTTTGGTACCGTCGACCGGATCGACGATGAAGACGTAATCATTCTCTAAACGGGAAAGATCGTCTTGGCTTTCTTCGGTCAAAAAAGCATAATGCGGGAACTTCTCATGGAGTTCCTTCCGAATCATCGCGTCCGCGCCTTTATCGGCGGCCGTCACTGGTGAATCGTCGCTTTTGATTTCGACGGCGAAGTTCGTTTCGTAGACCTCCCGGATCTTCATTTCGGCATCGCGGGCGGCTTTTTGCATGGCTTCAAGTTCGCGTTCGTACATAAACATTCCTTCTTTAACAAAGAAGATGATAGCGCACTATCAAGGGGATTTGCACCCGAAAGGATTACTTTTTCTTTTTGGCTTTCGGACTTGAGAGTTTGGGAAAAAGAACGATCGCAATTTGCAAAACCGCCGCCACCGCAAAAATAAGGACGAGACGATGACCCAAAAAATAATAGAGAGCATCCGCTAAAGCCCAGGTTAGCAAGGAAGCCAAAATGAGATTCATCCGCCCGTTATGACCAAAAGCGATATTGATGATCAAAGCCAAGAAAGCGAGGCCGGGCAGGATAAAAAGGTAAGCTCGGATTTTGGCGGTTTCATCATAGATATCCGCGATTGCACTCAGCAAAATCGCCATCAAAATCGCGCAGACGAGGAACAAGGAGGCGATGTAAATGATTTTGATCCACAATGTTTTCCGCCGGAGTTTTCTCTCGCTCTCTTCGTCGAGAGGACCGTAGATATGCGGAGCAAAAAGATAATTGACGTCAACGTTAAATAGGTTCGCCAACTCTTGCAAGGTTGGGGCATCGGGCAAAGACAAGCCTCGTTCCCACTTGCTGATGGCTTTATCGGTAAAGCCAAGCTGGGAGGCCAATTCGGCCTGAGTCAAGCCTTTTTTCTTGCGGAGACCGGTAATATTTTCCGCGATGATATCTTTCGTCTCCATGTTTTTATTATTGGACGAAATTCTTCGCTTGCAAGACTCGACTATCTCGCGAATTGGCTTTTCTACTATCAGTCGAGAGACAAAACGGATTTTTTCCCTAGGATAGAATTGTGGAAAAAGCAACCAAAGAGGCTAAGATCACCCGTGGCGAAACCATCGTCTTGTTCATGGTTTATCTCGCCTGTTTTATCTATGGGGCGGTAGAATACCCCCATCAAATCACTTCGACGTCGCCTTTATTGGTCATGCTTTCCGCCATCGGAGGGATGGTCTTGGCCTTCCTCCCCTACCTCAGCGAAAAAATCCTCAAAGTCCATCTGGCTATTTCCGTTAATCTTTTCATCCAAATCTTCGGCCTCATGGGAATCGCTTGCGGCGAGACGCTCGATTGTTATTATCATTTCAGCGCCTGGGATGACATCATGCATTTCCTTTCCGGGGTTTGGGTCAGCCTTCTCGCTTACGCATTTCTATACGCGAGTGTTGGAACGGATCAGCTCTCGCACCGCACGCTCTATTTGAGTCTTGGTGCCTTCCTCGTCTCCTTGGCCGTGGGCTTCCTTTGGGAAATCTATGAGTTCAGTTTCGATAGCCTCTTTGGCACGGATATGCAAAAGACAATTCCGGAAGGGGTCTTTTTCAATGGCGGAAATAGTTTCGCCGATTTGAACGGGACTGATGAGGAATTGGCTACTTTCTTTCGCTCGAGCAAGGGCTACCGCTTTGCGATTGCTGACACGATGGGAGATCTGGTTGAATGCTTCTCCGGCAGTCTCCTTTTCCAGCTCATTCTCATTCCGATCCGGAAAAAGAAAAGCGACTTTGGGGCCGACCTCGTCCGTTTTCTCCCTAAAAAAGTAAAAGAGCAAACGGAAACTTTGGCTAAGCCGTTATAAAAACAAATCAGGATAAAAAGGTTCGGGCGCTTTCCACGGGAATGAAACCGATATCGGTATTTTTTCATGGAAATCGGTAATTATTTCCAAGTTGCCCGGAAAAGCGATAGAATCTTCGTAAGGTCATACATAACAAAGGAGAAAATTTAACCATGGCTGATCTCAATGAACGCATCTGCATCATCGGTGGCGGCCCCTCTGGGGTTTGCGCCGCGATGTATCTCGAGAAAAAGGGATACACGAACTATGTGATCTACGAGAAGGATAGCCGCGTCGGGGGCAAATGCTTCTCTCCGAAAGTGAAGATGGGGCCTGGCGATAAAGAAGAACGCAATGTTGAAATGGGCGCAATTATGGGCGCTAAAACCTATTACGCCGTCCACGAAGCCGAAGTTTTTGGCGGAACTAGCCATGAAGACGGCCCGAAAATGAGCCGTATTTACCGCGACGTCAATGGCAAACAAATCTATCCGTTTGACGTGAAGAAAGATTTCTCTTTTAAGAAACTCTTCTCGCTCCTTAAGCTCAAGAAATCCGTGAAACGCTTAGCCAAGCTCATGGAAACGAAATACGCTGGTTACGATGTTAACGGACACCGCGGCGTCGCCGAAGGCCGCTACGATGGTCTCGATAAGACTTATGGCAACGACATGAAACACATCGAAGGCACCAACGAGAACCTCAAGGATCTCGCTTTGCCCTTCACTGAGTTCTGCAAGCTCAACAAAGTCGAGCCGGTCATGAAGATTTGGGTCGGGCCCTTTACCTCGTTTGGCTATGGCTTCTTCGATGAAATGGCTGCGGCTTACGTCATGAAATATCTCGACGTCACCACCACCATCGAATTCATCAACATCCGTCTTTGGACTTGGAAAGATGGCACCCAAAGCATCTACGAGGGCGTCAATAAGCACCTCGCCCATCCGGCGGTTCTCAATACCGAAGTCACGAAGGTTGAGCGTCCGGAAGGCGGCAAAGTCAAAGTGTCGATCAAGAACGCCAACGGGGAGAAAGTCGAAGAATTCGACAAACTCATCGTCACGACGCCGCTCGATCGTTTTGTTACCATTGCCGATGCCAGCGAAGACGAAAAGACGCTCTTTGGCAAGATCATCCACGAAGAATATGTCGATTTCTTAGCCAAGTTCGCTCCGGGCAAAGGACCGGAAATCTCGGGCTACATCTTCGAGAATATGACCCCGGAACGCTGCGGACACGCCATGGTCTACTATCACCGTTGGCATGATCTCGGCGCCGATTGCCCTTGCACCGTCTATGCCCTTCGTAACCATAAAGGCCAAACCCTTGTTGACTACGATTTCACGATCAAGACCAGCGAGGAAGACTTGAAGAAGTGCGGTTTCCCTGCCACTGCTCGTCCGATTGAATGGGAGACTTATTATTGCCCCCACGTATCCTGCCAAGACTACGCGAATGGCTGGTACGACAAAGTCGATAAACTCCAGGGAAAGAAGAATACTTATTTCGCTGGCGAAGTCCTCGGCTTCGGCGATATGGAAGAGACCTGCGAAGTCTCAAAAGACCTCATCGGTCGTTTCTTCTAAAGCCTAGTTGTTCAAGAATCCACCGCTTCAGCCCCTGCTGAGGCGGTTTTCTTTTGCGTAAAAGAAAAGGATGGGCAAGCCCATCCTTTAACATGACTTAAGCGAGAATCAATAGTCTTCGCCGGCTTTTTTGCCAACGAGAGAAGCCACATCTTCGTCAACCGCCGGCTTGTCAGCGTCGGTCTCTTCGCTCTCCGCTTCCGGAGCCGCAGTATCGGCGACGGGTTTGCCTTCAATCTGAGCTTCGAAGGCCTTCTCTTCTTCTTCGTCTTCTTCGTCCTCATCGCCTTCTTCGACGTCGCTATAGACATCGTTGACATCAATGTGGACTTTATCGTAGGTATGACGGGCACGGAGATCCCAGCCATTATCGGTGAGGGCAACGAAACGGCCATCGAGGGTCAGTTCGGTGTAGAATTCGCCAATGTGGCTCTTCTTTTCGTCGTCGTTCATCGCCAAGGTTTTGGCAATCTGATCATAAAGATCGGTGAACGTGACTTCTTTGTGGGTCTTCGTCATGAGTTCGTAAGCGACATCAAGCATGCTTTTGGTGTTATCCATAACTTTTCTCCTTGCTCAACTTTTACATCGCGTCAGGGGCGCTGACACCGAGAAGCGCTAAGGCATTCTCGAGCGTAATCATCGATGCTTTCATGAGGGCAAGCCGGCATCCGGTGCCTTCTTTATCGTCATGATCGATGATCTTGGTGGCGGCATAATATTCATGAATGGCTTGAGCCAAAGAGTGGATATAGCCAGCGACTTTATACGGCGCGCGCGCTTCCGCGGCAGCCTCTATCATACTAGGAAAATCGGCGAGTTGCTTCAAAATATCGCCTTCTTTAGGCGAAACGAGGGCTTTCCCCGAAGTCACCAGCGGGAATTCCTTGCCCATTTCAAGCAAAGAATGGCAGCGGGCGTGGGCATATTGGGCGTAATAGACCGGGTTATCTTTGGACTTGGAGAGCGCCAAATTCATATCGAAGAGAATCGGGGTATCCCCGCTCTTCTCCGAGAAGAAATAGCGGACCGCATCGACGCCGACATCGGCGACGAGATCCCGGTGGGCAATCGCTTTGCCCGTCCGTTTGGACATCTTCACTTCTTCACCGTCTTTATAGACTTTGACGATCTGGTAGATGCCAAAGGCTAAGGAATCGTAAGAATAGCCCTTCATCGCTAAGGCCGCCCGCATCCGGTTCAGATAACCGAAGTGATCGGCGCCGAGCATATCGACAAGGAGCGAGAATCCGCGGCTCATTTTGTTGTAGTGATAGCAGATATCCGGCATGAAATAGGTGTACATGCCATTCGACTTGACAATCGGACGGTCCTTATCATCGAGAGGCTTGCCATCGTGATCAAGAATCGCCGTGGTCTTCAAATAGGTGGCGCCGCCTTCTTCGTAGACGAAGCCTTTTTTCCGAAGATCTTCAATGGTATCTGGAATGATCGTGCCTTTGCGGATGTCCGATTCATAGGAGAACTTATCGAAATGAACGCCGAAATCCGCCAAATCTTTCTTGATCTTGGTGAGTTCCGCTTCAATGCCGTATTGGATGAAGAAATCGTGAGTTTCTGGACTGTCTTTTAAATACTTATCCCCATATTTCTCTTTGAGTTCTTCGGCGATTTTGATGATGTCTTCGCCATGGTAATCGTCATCGCCTAAAGTGATCTTCTCACCAAAGAGCTCGTGATAGCGAAGGCTGAGCGAATGACCAAGGTGTTCGACTTGGTTGCCGCAGTTATTGACGTAATATTCACGGGTGACGTCATAACCGGCTTTGGCGTAAAGATTGGCGATCGCATCGCCTAAGGCTGCACCCCGGGTGTGACCCAGATGGAGATCGCCCGTCGGGTTAGCGGAGACATATTCAACGTCAACGCTTTTATGTTTCGAAGGGGATTGGCCATAGGCTTTGCCCGCTTTTAAAATCACGTCGATGACGGAGCCTAACGACTCTTGCTTCATGAAGAAATTGATAAAGCCCGGACCGGCGATCTCAAGGTGATCCACCGCATCCGAAACAAAGGCGGTTTGCAGTTCTTTCGCAAAATCGAGGGGCTTTTTGCCCAGCTTTTTCGCATATTTCAGCGCCAAATTCGTGGCGTAATCGCCATGGAGAGGATCCTTGGAATGATCGATTGTCACGTCGGCGGGAGTAATTTCAAGCCCCACTGCTTTTGCGGCGGCAACCAACGCGGTTTTTAAGAGTTCTTCATTGTTCATAAACGTTATTCCTTGATAAGTGAGAGTATCGCGATCGCCTTGATGGCTTGACCGCGTCCGATCGCATCCATGCCTTCATTGGTCATCGCTTTGATCGAGGCTTGGCTTTCTTTGATTTCGAGAGCCAAGGCCAAATTGCTTTTCATCTCTTCGATAAAGGGGGCGAGTTTCGGTTCCTGGGCGATGATCGAGACATCGCAGTTATTGACGAGGTAGCCTTTTTCTTTGACCATCCCTAAGCATTTCTTGACGATGAGGAGCGAATCAATACCGGTGATAGTGGGGTCTGACGGCGGGAAGTATTTGCCAATGTCCCCTAAGCCCAGCGCACCCAATAAGGCATCGCTCACGGCGTGGAAGACGACATCGGCATCCGAATGGCCTTCAAGTCCGAGATCAAAAGGAATCTTGGTGCCCGAGAGCACCAATTTCCGATTGGGGACTAAAGCGTGGATGTCTTCCCCGTATCCTACCCGAAAATCCATCATTTAGTCACGTTGAAACGGAAGAAGACGATATCGCCGTCTTTCATCACGTACTCCTTGCCTTCGCTGCGGAGCTTGCCCGCTTCTTTGACCGCGAGTTCACTGCCGTATTTCTTCAAATCGTCGAAATCGTAGATCTCGGCTTTGATGAAACCTTTTTGGAAATCGGTGTGGATGATGCCCGCGCATTCGGGGGCTAACATGCCATTTTGGAACGTCCAGGCGCGGCACTCATCGGTTCCGCAGGTGAAGAACGTCGAGAGATTGAGAAGCTTATACGAGGCTTTAACCAGCTTATCGAGGCCGCTTTCTTTGGCGCCAAGGGTCTCGAGGAAGTCCTTCCGATCTTGTTCGGAGGGCATCTGCGAGATTTCGTATTCGATTTCGCAGCTGAGCGGAATGCACTGAGCATTCTCCCCTTCCGCGACTTTTTTGACTTCTTGGTAATATTTGCAATTGTCGAGATCGGTGTAATCGCTATCGGCAACGTTAGCGACATAGAGAATCGGCTTCAAAGTCAAAAGGAAGAAGTTTTTGCGGGCATAATCCATCTGTTCACCCGTCAATCCTTTGACAAGACGAGCCGGGATGCCTTGTTCCAAGACACCTTTCATCGCGGTAAGAATCGGCATTTCGTATTGAGCCACTTTATCGTGAGCGACCCGAGCCCGGATGTCTTGCTTGCCAATCCGGTTATTGACCATATCGAGATCGGACATTGAGAGCTCAAGGTTAATGACCGCAATATCATCGAGCGGATTGACCGGAGCTTCGTTATAACGGAGAATCTGCGGATTGTCGAAGCAGCGCACCACTTCCACAATCGCATCGCATTCACGAATGGCGGCCAAGAATTGGTTGCCCAAACCTTCGCCTTTAGACGCCCCCTTAACCAAACCAGCGATGTCGTAGAAATCAAACGTCGCGTTGATTTTGCGCTTCGGCTTGAACATATCGGTCAAGAAATCGAGGCGCTCATCCGGAACGAGGCAAACACCCGTGTTCGGGTTAATGGTCGCGAAGGGGTAATTCTCCGCCAAAACATGTGAATTCGTAATCGCGTTAAATAAGGTGGATTTACCCACGTTAGGAAGACCGACAATACCTGCTTTTAAGGACATTTGCAAAACTTCTTTCTTTAATCTCG
>Ga0183101_1000732_pt1 | contig 21636 bp, 20 predicted proteins | sample Biomet3_FD_127790 | JGI IMG/M metagenome (GOLD analysis project Ga0183101, IMG submission 127790) | Microbial communities from bioreactor (seeded with sewage sludge) at LBNL, California, USA - Biofuel metagenome 3 | ecosystem: Engineered > Bioreactor > Anaerobic > Unclassified ...
GCCCAAACCCAAGATCGGGTTCTCTGCAAAGGAGCATGCGGAGGTCGGGTACGAGACCTGGATGGGCGGGTTCGATTTCGTCAAGGACGACGAGAACCTGACTTCGACCTCGTTCAACCGGTTCGACGACCGGGTAAAATACATGACAAAGCTCCGCGACAAGGCTGAGAAGGAGACCGGCGAGAAGAAGTCGGCCTTCCTCAACATCACCGCGGATGTCGAGACGATGAAGAAGCGTGCCGACCTGCTCGCGGATTACGGCTGGAATTACGCGATGATCGATGTCGTGGTGGCGGGGTACGCCGGCGTGATGACGATGCGGGACTACTGTTCGGATCTCGGTCTTGCGATCCACGCCCATCGTGCGTTCCACTCGGCATTCGACCGGAACAAAAAACATGGGATGACGATGTACTTCCTCGCAAAGCTCATGCGCCTTATCGGGGTCTCCCAGATCCATACCGGGACAGCGGTGGGCAAGCTGACCGGGACAAAGACGGAGTCGATCCTTCTGGCAAACCTGTTGCGGGAGAAGAAGATCGCGGAAGTCCCGCACCAGTGCCTTGCGCAGGACTGGGGAAAGATCAAGACGGCGTTCCCGGTCTCCTCGGGAGGTCTCCACCCGGGCCTCGTGCCGGATGTGCTCGATATCTACGGGACCGATCTCGTGCTGCTCGTTTCGGGCGGGATCCACGGGCACCCGAAGGGGACCCGGGCCGGGGCAAAGGCGACGATGCAGGCGATCGAGGCCTGGCAGGACGGGATTTCTCTGGACGAGAAGGCAAAAAAGGCAAAGGAACTCAAAGAGGCCCTTGCGAAGTGGGGATACTATAAGCCGAAGTGAGTGCCCTTCAGTACCCCGCACAACCCGGGGCTTTTTTATTTTTTGGGAGTTACGCGGATTCTCCCCCGTGTTGTTTGATCGTTTGCTGCATTACCCCGGTAAATTCCCGGATCACAGCGGTTTTCTGTATAAGGCGGAAGAGTTTGTCATCCGTAATGCCGTAATATTCGTGCGACAGGATGTGCAAAATACAGAATAGTCGTAAAAGTGTAATAACAATTTTATCCTTATAAAACGTTAAATTCACTATTGAGCCGGGATTTTAGATGACGCTGCTTTACAAAGCCCGCTATGAGAACAAATGCTTAAAACCAGTACGCGAGCTGCCGCTTAAAGAGGGGGAATCTGTCATTATCGAAATCAAGAGGCAGATCGCGGACCAGATGTATGGTATACTTCCTCTTGATAAAAAAAACGCAGATGAAATTATTGAGATGGAAGGATGGGACTAAATCTTTTATCGGTTCCTTCCGGGACACCTGTTTTCGTTGACTCTAACATCTTCCTTTACGTGTTTTTCAGACACCCGGTATGCGGGAAAGCCAGTCATACATTTATCAAACGGATTGAGGCTGGTCCAAATAGCCCAGAAGTAATCCGGGCATGGGCCAAAAAGATATAAGAAAGCCTGATAAGTATACTGTATCGATAACGGGGACAATCATGCTCGAGGCACTGCCACAGGAATTCCGTGAGGCATACGCCACGCTCTTTAAGGGCAAACCGGATGACGTAATGAAAAATATCATCCTTCATGAGCTCAAGAGACGGCTTGCCGAATATCGTCTCCTTGATAAAAAAATGCGCACGCAGTACGGGATGACGTTTTCTAAGTTTAAAAAACAGCATATGGTCGAGAGAAACAACCATTCGTTCCGGGTTGAAGAAGACTATTGTGACTGGGAACTGGCAACCGATGGTATAGCGTCCGTCAATGCAGAACTTAAAAAATTAGAGAAATATCTATGAGCGTTGAGGAATTCCTCATAACGCTTGAAGAGGCTGCGCAGAGATATGCATTGGACGTACAGATCCTTGCAAGGACCCATAACTCCGTGAAAACAAGGATAGATATCAACGAATCTCTTGCAATCCAATGCTACTATAACCAGAGATCACAAACAACGAATTTTGTGCTGGTCGGATGGCCCCGCAGGCTGTACGGGAGGGATTCCGTGGGAGGTACATGGCACCGCCATACTTTTGAGGATCCTGATGCACATGATTGTTCTCATGACGGAGCGATGCCGGTTGGGCCCGAGCAATTTCTCGATGAAGTCTTTGAGATCCTCATCCGTGAAGGACTGCTCTCCCCGACAGTTGTAGATCGGGATAAATCCTGAGTGCTTATCGTGATGGGGGGAACACTCCCGACAAGAGAGAGGGAAGCGGGCGGGAACCCCGGTTCACCCGGTAACCGGTAGTGCATGGAGGCAGTATTTCCTGATAAGCGGTGCGGTATCGAGATATTCCCGGACTGTTGCCGTACGTGTGCGGTGGAGGGGGTGGGGGATGCCTCATATCCGCATGGATATCTGGCCGCCCCGACCAATGATCAGAATTGGTCGGACCGACCGATTATCGGGTACGATCGGGGCGACCACCCCGTTTCATCTGAAATTCCAGGCGAAACACAGGTCGCGGAACTGGAACGAAATAGGCCGACCTGACCGATTTCGAAAATGATCGGTCCGACCGGTTTTTTTGCAGTGCGGGTGGCAGGAGGAGGGGGATTACCTATTTTTTTAGAGGGCGGGGTGATCGCTTCAGATGATGTGTCGGGGCGATCGGTTTTTTTTAATTTTTTTCACCCGCGATCCGATCGTTTTTTCCTCTTCATGTGTCAGGCCGGACATTTTATTTTAATTTCCTGCACTCTGGTGAATCCTTCCTAAAAAAGACCGACCCGCCGTTTTGTGCACGACGAGGATAATTCCCTGCACAGGTACCGACTCTCATTGAACCCGGCATTTGAAAACCCCGATTTCCATAAGACACTCCAACCCACCGCAAACCGCGGTGAATTTTCCTGCCCGTCCCCGGGCTGGCTCTTTTTGCAGCGGGCTGTATTCGCTGGCAGGGGACAGAATTATCCTGAAAACCGGATAGCAGTGTTTAAATATTAAAATGAGAGAATATTTTGGTCATACAGTGTCATATCCATCGCGGATATGTAGTTGGAGTGATTTGGAAAATGGCATTCACAAAAAAGAATGAAGAGGCAGTATCGCCGGTCATCGGTGTCATCCTGATGGTCGCGATCACTGTTATCCTCGCAGCAGTCATCGCTGCATTCGTGTTCGGCATGGCAGGAAACATCCAGAAGACCAAGGTCGTTGCGGCAACTGAGAGCCGGGTGAACACCTCATCTGTTGTTGTCACCTATCAGGGTGGACAGGATGCAGGGTCTTTAACTGAAATTTCGTTCCAGGTTAACGGTGCAAATGCAACAATTACTGCACCCGGATCATTGGTTACGGTAACAGACAATAGCGTACATACCATCCATGCGGGAGATGCACTTCCTGTTGGGACAAGCATATATGTTGACGCTTCGGCCCCCGGGAAGGATCATGTTGTAGGGATTGGTACTTTCAACGATGGCTCAACGCAAGTCATCATTGATAATACTCTCTAATCTTTTTTTATATTCTTTTCATCACATAGGATTTTACGCAGAACCTTTATTCAGGTGACCCCATTAACACTTGCCAGAGGTAATGGCTTGAAATACAATAATGGGATCTGTTATTCTGAAGAGTATGCGACAATAACAATTGTCTCAAGTGATCTTCTCTACTAGGATGCTGGCGTACCGCAGAAATGTGCGTACCTTTCCGGATCATTCTGGAAAAGAACAACAACACCTGGTGTCTTGCACAACTCATCCCAGGTTTCATTCAGCCAGGTACCGTTATCGTTCCGGATAACCGGCTTTGCACTTTTATGAAACAGGCTGTTGATTACAACTGAATCCGTGGGATCCCATGGATTGTAGGAATTCCATGTGTCATGCCATTCCTCCCATGGGGAATAATGATCCGGATAATAAAATACACCTACTACCTGGACAAACACGGAAACAACGATCAGCAGAGCAATAACAACAGCAACCAGTTTATTAATTGGTTTCTTTGCGAGGTCATCGAAAAAAATGCACAATCCGATTATCAGATACGGCAGGAGGCAGATGAGATATCGCGGCCCGTAGGTTTCTCCGCCTCCCCAGTCGTCAAACGAGGCATAGATCCCGATCGTAACAGCCATGGCAACGACAGACCATTGTAAAAACCGACCTGCCGGCCGGCTGTCATGCCGGATGATCCAGAACCCCATTACGGCAAGGATCAGAACAGGAGAAAATATAAAAAGTCCCCGGTTCGGTGCAATAAGCAGGCCGAGGTAATGTGATAGCATCACGGGATCGAGAATGAATCTCGATGCATTGACAAAATAACCACCTACCGGATTATGGAACGATATGATGTTATATATCAGGAACGGAAGTCCGGACAAACAACCCGCTGCAAGATAGTACCCGGTTTTTGCCCGATAATACCATACTACATATACAAAGATTGGAACCGCAAGGAATGCATCCGATGGCCGGTTAAAAACAAACAGACCCGAGCACAGACCGAGGAGTACGATATTCCACTGCGAAGGCTCCTTTTCATTTTTCAGAACCAGGAATATCAATACCGCCAGTAACAGCCCCGACATCCCGTGGGTATAAAGAGTCTGGCTGCTTATCGCCCATGTGTTGGTGGCAAACGCAAAAACAAGCGCAGAAAGCAGTGCAATCTTCCGGTCGGTGATATACCGACATGCCAGATAGATGAACATCACCGCAAGTGCCGAGACCAGCGCTGAAGCTATATGGGCCATCACCATCTGCACTGTGCCGTCGAGGGGGATTTGTAAGAGGAACGGGAGGATATACAGGGGGGTTATAAGGACCGGAAGAACTAGGGGGAAGATCGAGACATAATGGCCGCTGTCGGTGTAATAATAACGGAAGCCATAGGTCGCACTTTGGATATCGTCCTGATAATCATCCAGATATGCCGTATGGTTTTCCAGGAGGGAATAGGGTAGCACCTGGGCAGCGAGTGTATCGTTCGTATAAAACGGCGTCGCCCAGCTGCTGTAGATGAGAAATACTCCCAGAAGCAAAAAAAAATAATCGTATTTGACAAGTAAATTCTCGGCATCAGGATCAGGGACCGACAGATACAAGATCAGTCCAAAAACCATAAGGATAACCGAGCCAAAGGGAATGCATAATCCGGTTGCTCCGTGAAAGGTAACACCGTACTGAAGAACCGTAGCTGCAAGGGCTGTAGCACCGCTGAGTGCAGTCAGAATACCTGAAATTTTTGTCCGGTTTGCCATGGCAAAAAGGAATGCGGCAAACAAAATAACAGACGAGAGAATTAACAGGATTTCAAATATTCCGGATTTACCGGTTATCATACCGGATAAGACAAAATAGAGGTTTCTTGCCCCGGGGATGATGCTGGTTCCCAGCGAAGTAACCTGATAGCGGAAAAAAGGCCATTGAATGCCGTAACCGATCCCTCCGACCATCATAAAAAAGTTCAGGGGAAGAAAAAACAGGATGAGAAAAAAATACCTCATAAGGGTATTGGCGCTGATCTGTGCCTGCATCTGTAAAGACCTTGTCCCTTGTTCATCAAAAAATTTCCCAATCCGGGTGTTCTAACTGGTTACCAGACTCTTTAAAAAACACTTATCACCTCATTCTCCAGATATATGTGATAATATAATCTGCTCCATTTTCGGGGCATTTTTGTGTGCGTGATACCATGTCCATCCACCGGAAAAATGAAAACGGAATATCTGAAGTCGTGAGTACGATCCTGCTCGTGGCGGTCACCGTAATCCTCGCTGTGATTATCGGAGCCTTCGTATTTGGCCTGGTCGGGAACATCCATGGAGGAAAGATCGTAGCATCAACAATAGAACGGATTGACGGCTCGTACGTGAGCGTGACCTTTGCCGGCGGCCAGAACGCCAATTCCGTTACCAGGATCAACTGGACGGTGGGGGGGGCACCAGCTACGATCTACATCAATGGTACCAGCAACACGAACGGGATCCAGGACCAGCCGGCAAACGGCGGCATCCTTTCGGTCGGGGCTAATGCCCTTATTTATGCACCGGATTCCGGGAAAGACCGGGTTATCGGCGTTGTCGTCTTTACGGACGGGTCGAAGCAGATTATCATTGACAAGACCCTGTAATCTTTTTTCCACTCTTTTTGCTGGAGCAGATACTTTTTTTCCGATCGACCATCATCCCATTTTTCGCGAAAACCACAAACACTTCAATCCCTGACCGCAAACCGGCCCGTATGACCCGGGGGCAAAAACCGGTAGCGATGATTGGTGAAGCAAAGAAGTTCGCGGAACAGAAGGGGTACCGCTGGCAGGAAAACACACAAGACGATCTCGGTTACGACCTCTTCATCTTCAAACCCGAGACCGCCTGCATTGTCCGGATCAGGCAGACCCGGTACCGGATCGATCCGGAGGCCTTCTATGAAGACCTGATAAAAGACGATCTCCGCATTGTCCGGGCGTTGCCGTTCCCACACTGGTTCCCAAGAGAGATCTGGCTCCGCACACAGCACGAACGGAACTGGCGCAGGCTCCGGATCTACCCGGAATCCGTCGGCGAGATCGGCTGGTGGAAACCGGACAGATATACAAACCCCTACTCACGGTAATTTAATAAAAGATAGCCCTGTAGGAATCATTTCCCCAGAACCAAACCGTATTTGCGAGGGTGACCCCCTCTCCCCCTGTGGGGGAGGCAGCCCAGGGGGACGAAGCCCCTTTGCCCCCCGCCGAATAAATATTTTTCAATTGTGTTTCCCGTGCACGGGTTTGCTCCACGGGGCGAGCCCCGGCAAGAAGGCGAGCACCCGTGGTCCCCTCCCGGACAAAATTCAGGATGTCACTTACGGTTTTCTACAGAGCCTAAACGACTCCCCCTTTATAAAGGAGGGGATGGCCGGACCATACCTTTTCCGGGATCGTTTCTCCGACGGAGAGTTCCCGGCCCGGATCGCAGCCCGGGAAGTTCCACAGGAAATGGTGCCAATCCACTCCACGATTTTTCGTATATTCGGGTATTTTTTGAAATAAACCCATTAAAACGGAAATTGACCGTGCAATTTAGCAGCGTTCTTTTGGGGGGGTGAAAAACCGATGAGGGAATGCCCATGGACCGATCCGGACGGGCAAAGAAACGGCATTACGGCCGCAAAATAACAGGGGTTCCTTCCGGCGAAAATTATCCTTGTTTTTTAACGAAATACGACAGGATCTCCTGTTCCGGTGTTGATAGGGGTGCCCTGCGGGCATCCGGGTGGCAGGATCTCCCCCTGTCGCTTCAAAAAACGGAACTGCACCGGACAATGGGGGGAAGTATCGCCGCGATCTTTTTTGCCGGACAATCCGCCAAAACCGGGCTCTCTCCCAAATGCATATCAGAACCCGGGCGCGAATATACCGGCACGCATGAGCGGCAGTTCACGATTCCCCGAGATCGATCTTCTCCGGGGCATCGCCATTTTAATGATGATCATCTTCCATGTGCTCTTTGACTGTGCGTTTTTCTCCCTCGCCCCGGTCGTGGTCGATACCGGGTTCTGGCGGTACTTTGCCTATGCAACGGCTTCGCTCTTTTTACTCATCGCCGGCGTCTCGCTCACGATAAGCCATGCCCGCTCCGCACGACACATCGCGGGCTGGCCGCTCGTACAGAAATTCCTGCTCCGCGGCGCCGGGATCTTTGCCTGCGGCCTTCTTGTCACCGTGGCGACCTGGTGGTACCTGCAGGAAGGGTTCGTGATCTTCGGGATCCTGCACCTGATCGGGGTCTCGATCATGCTCTCGCCGCTCTTTTTCCGGTTCCGGAAATGGAACGCGGTAATCGGAATCGTTTTCATAATATTCGGCTGGTTCCTCGCAACCGTTCCCGGCCCGGCCGCCCTCCTTGTCTTTGGCATCCACCCGCTCACGTTCTGGAGCGTGGATTACACACCGATCTTCCCGTGGATGGGCCTTGTCCTGATCGGCATGGCCGTCGGGGAATTTGCCTATCCGGGCGGGGAACGGAACTGGACAATGCCCCGGCTGCCGGACTGCGTTGTCTCGCCCCTTTCGTTCCTTGGCCGGCACTCGCTCGTGATCTACCTGGTGCACCAGCCGGTGATCCTCCTCATCCTGTTTTGCGCGACCGGAGCACCGGTCCTCTAACGTGCGCTGCCTGGTTCCATCAATCGGAAAAACCACACGATCCGGATCGATTGGATTTTTGTATATTTTTTCCTTTTTTAGATCGGTTTTTGAAAAATCATGGGGAAAAATTCCTGAAAATGCAGCAAAAATGTTGAAAAAACGTAACATCTCACAATAAAATGAAAGTATTTATAAACAACGGCAGGAAAATTCCTCTTGTTTGAGCAGTGTTCTCAAACCGTTTCAGGATCACGCTTTCAAACGCCGGCTATACCGGTGCACGCGGTCCCTTACGAATATATCCGCTCACTTTTGTGAGGAGTGAATTCATGAGCAATTTACGACAACCCAATGCAAACGAGGCAACGGGTACGGTCAACCGCTCGCGGAACGTTGTTCCGTGCTCCGGCATCTGTACCCGCTGCATGGACGGCTGCAAGGGCGCTTGTGAGATCTGGCTCTCGTCATTCCGGGGAAGAGAGGTCCTCTATCCCGGCCCGTTTGGCGGAATCACTGCAGGTGCCGACAAGAACTACCCCATCGATTATTCCCACTTAAACATCCAGGGCTATGCCGTGGGAGCACGCGGCCTGCCCGAAGGAACCGATGTCGGTCCCGATACAGCGGTCTTCTCAACCGTGGATACCGAGACCGAGTACGGATGGGACAAGAAAGTAAAAATGAAACTCCCGATCTTTACCGGGGCGCTCGGATCCACGGAGATCGCACGGGCCAACTGGGAACACTTCGCGGTCGGCGCCGCCATCTCCGGCATCACGCTCGTCTGCGGGGAAAATGTCTGCGGGATCGACCCGGGCTTAAAGCGCGACAGGAAAGGAAAAGTCACGCTCTCGCCCGAGATGGACCGCCGGATTACCACCTACCAGAAATTCCAGAAGGGCTACGGTGAAATCCTCGTCCAGATGAATGTCGAAGACACCCGGCTTGGAACCGCGGAGTACGTTTCGGCAAAACACAACCTCGACACCATCGAGCTCAAGTGGGGCCAGGGTGCAAAGTGTATCGGCGGCGAGATCAAGGTCACTTCGCTCGAACGGGCAATTGAGCTGAAAAAACGGGGCTACATCGTCCTCCCGGACCCGACCTTAAAGGAGAACCAGGCCGCATTTAAGGCCGGCGCAATCAAGGAATTCGAGCGCCACTCGCGTCTCGGGTTTGTCACCAAGGAAGGATTTCTGGATGAGATCGACCGGCTCCGCGACATCGGGTTCAAGCGCGTCACATTAAAGACCGGCGCGTACTCCATGGTCGAGCTTGCCATGGCGCTCCGCTACTGTTCGGAGGCAAAGATCGATCTCTTAACGATCGATGGCGCTCCCGGAGGTACCGGCATGAGCCCGTGGCCGATGATGAACGAATGGGGCATCCCGACGTTCTATCTCCAGTCGCTCACGTACGAGTTCTGCCAGAAACTGGAAAAGAAAGGCATGCGGGTCCCGGACCTTGCCATGGCCGGCGGGTTCTCGGACGAGCCCGGCGTGTTCAAGGCACTTGCGATGGGCAGCCCGTACTTCAAGGCGGTCTGCATGGGCAGGGGACTTATGATCCCCGGCATGGTGGGCAAGAATATCGGCCAGTGGCTCAAGGCCGGCGACCTGCCCAAGTCCGTCTCCAAGTACGGCAGCACGGTCGATGAGATCTTTGTCTGCTACGAAGAGCTCAAGGAAAAATACGGTGCAAAGATCAAGCAGATCCCGCTCGGTGCCGTGGGCATCTATACCTACGCGCAGAAGTTTAAGACCGGCCTCCAGCAGATCATGGCAGGCAGCCGCAACTTCCGGCTCTCGACCATGTCCCGCGGGGACTTGATGGCGCTGACCGAGGAAGCCTCCGAAGTCTCGGGGATCCCGTACGTCATGGAAGCCAGGTACGACGAGGCGATGGCCGCACTGCTCGACTAAGTTAAAACAGGATACGTCCCGGCATTCCCCGGTTGGACGGGGAAATGCCACTTATTTTTAGAGATGTTCGGGAACAGACTTCCCCGGGTTTTCCCTGCTTTTTACCGGTTCTTTTATCGAGAACGTCTTTAGGATCGAGAGCGTGATCTTTGTCCCGAGCGACGGCTGGAGGGATTCGATCCATAAAAAGAAGCCCACGCGGGAGGGGGTAGGCCGCTCGAACCGGAAATGGCCGTCCTTTGTCTGGATCATCTTGAGGAACTCGCGTTTCTGCCGCGACCGCAGGTAGATGATCAGTTCGTAGCCGGGGAGGTCCATGGCAACGATGGCCTTTGAGTAGTGCTGGAAAAATTCCGAAAAGGGAATGCGTTTTCCCTTGACCACAAGGCCGTACTCTTCGCAGACCGCTTTTATCGCGTGCGGATAGAGCGCCCCGTACAGGATCTTTTTTACTATCGCCTCGGTCTCGGTTGCCGGCGCCATGTTCTTTCTTGGCCGCCCGTGCGTGATCTCCGAGAAGATCCGGGTCCGGTACTCGTCGTGGCATTTCCGGTAATCGATCGGGTTTTTAATCGGGATATCGGTTGCTTTGATCAGTTTCGGGTGGTTTGTGGGTTTCGTGTACAGGATCCGGGGCCGGTAATGTTTCACGAGCCCCTTGATCTCCTCGCAGGAACTGGTATGGATGATCGCGTTGTCGGGATCCTTTGAGAGCCGTTTTACTACGGAATAGTTGGAGATATCGATGGACGAGATCAACAGGAAGGGGACGTGCTCCTGGTTGTAGAGGTAGCCGAGCAGCCTTTTCTTGAAGGCGATCTCGATCTCGAACTCTTTTAGGTCCGCGGGAGAAGTTACGACCTCGCCGAAGGACACGTTGTTGTCGGAATCGACAAGGATGAGGTCGAACTCGGCAAGATCCTGCCCGTTTCCCCGGAACGTGATGTCGCCGTATTTTGAATAGAAGACACCGTTCTGGCCGAGCCGGGCCTGGGCTCCCGCCCGGGGCGCATCGGCTCCTTTGCGGGCGATGTATTTTATCCGGTCGGTCTTCTGTGCAATGTCCAGGAACATTTCGTATACGATCGCCTCGAACCAGCGGCCCTCGGCCGTCCGCATGGGTTCAATGTCGGGCGAGAAGAGCTTTTTTCGTTCGAGCGTGTTCATGTGCCGCGTGGCATTGAGCGCGATGGCCGCGGAGGGTTTAAAATTCTTAAAATTCGCTTTCAGCCACGGGATCATGATTATTACTGTAAGGGTTTGGCGCCATGGTAAATAACAATCTGCATAGGATCTCCCGACCGGGTCCGTTTCATGCAAAACCGGGTTAACTCTATATATTGTAGAAATATATTTCCACCATATCCCACGGTTCTCCGGAATCGCGGGGTACATTTCAGGAGGGGGTAAAAATCGATGAACGACAATGCAAGGGCAGGAGACAGGGCGCCCCTGCCAAGATATGCCATGCCGGACTGGTCAGAACCGGAGTACGAGATAATCCTCGAACGGATCCAGGACCACCGCAGATCGATGATAGGTTCGGCGTTCTTTTACATCCGCATGGGATCTGACGAAGAGATCTGTTTGTGCAGGATCATTCCCGGGGGAGGGAAGGTTTTCTTCCACGAGATCGTCGATCATGGCAGGTACGGGATTTCAAAAGAAGATCTCCAGGAGGCGATAAAATACGACCCGGGCATCTTTTCCCTGCCGGGCTTTATCCACATCTCGCCTCATATCGAAAAGAAACTGCGTGCACTTCTGGACGCACGGTAAAACCAACGCCACGTGCTTGTGGCCGTAAATTCATTTTTTAAAAAAGGTGGCGGGGGTGGAGGTCACCGCCCACGAACATGAGTCTGCTGCATTTTGTTGGACGTATGGGTATGCGGATATCCTGCTCTTAAGATTCCACATCACCGGTCCTGATCCGGATGGATTTTTCCACCGGCATAATGAAGATCTTGCCGTCCCCGATCTTGCCGGTCCGTGCGGCACCGGTCAGGGTTGCGATAAGGTCGTCGACCGCGTTGTCGCGGACAACGATCTCGAGCTTGACTTTGGGCAGGAGGTCGACCGTCATCTTTCCGCCGCGGTATTCGAGCGAGATCCCTTTCTGCTCGCCGCGTCCCTTGACTTCCGTGATGGTCATGCCTACGTAGCCTTTGTCTTCAAGCGCTTTTTTTACGAACTCAAACCGTTCGGGTTTGATAATTGCCGTTATCATTTTCATTTTTTTCACCCCGGGGGAAAAATTATCAGGCCCTCTCCCCGTGCTGGGAGATGTCGAGCCCGACATATTCTTCTTCCTCACTCACCCGCAGGCCCATCGCTTTGTCGACGATGACCGCAAGGATATACGTGACGACGAATGCGTAGATGACCGCTGCACCTGCACCGATGATCTGGGCGATGAACTGGTGGACATTGCCCTCTAACAGGCCGGATGCACCGTTCACTGCTGCCGACGCAAAGATACCGGTTGCGATTGCACCCCAGAGACCGCCCATACCGTGGACGGCCCACGCATCGAGGCTCTCATCGATGCCCTTGCCCTGCCGCCAGAGCATGACACCGTAGCACATCGCACCGGCGACCGCACCGATCACGATCGAGGCCGGTACTGTTACGAACCCGGCTGCGGGCGTGATCGCTACAAGGCCGGCCACTGCACCGGAAGCGATACCGAGCGAGCTCGGCTTGCCGCCATATGCCCATGAGACCAGCATCCAGACGAGTGCTGCGGTTGCGGTTGCCGTGTTTGTGGTGACGAACGCCTGGACTGCAAGGCCGTTTGCTGCGACCGCACTGCCTGCGTTAAACCCGAACCAGCCGAACCAGAGCAGGACTGCACCGAGAATCGACCACGGGATATTGGCCGGCTCCATCGCGTACTTCCCGAATCCGACACGTTTTCCTATCACAAGGGCAAGCGCAAGAGCTGCGAAACCCGAGCTGATATGGACGACCGTGCCGCCGGCGAAATCGATTGCGCCGAACTGGGATGTCCAGCCGCCGCCCCAGACCCAGTGTGCAAGCGGGTCGTAGACGATCGTTGTCCAGAGAAGGGCAAAGACAAGGTAGGAACTGAACTTGATACGCTCAGCAAACCCTGACGTGACGATCGCCATCGTGACTGTTGCAAACACGAGCTGGAACACCATGTACAGCATTCCCGGTATGAGCGTGCTGTAAGGACCGGGTTCGCTCATGCTCACGCCGTTTAAGCCGAGGTACTGCAGGTTGCCGATAAAGCCGCCTACATCAGGCCCGAATGCCAGACTGTACCCGATCAAAACCCACTGGACACTCACGAGTGCGAATGCCACAAATGAGAGCGTGATCATGTCGATGAAGTTTTTCTTCCGTACAAGACCGCCGTAGAAGAACCCGACTCCCGGCGTCATGATCATGACGAGCGCCGTTGAGGCGAGCACCCACGCAATTGCTCCAGAATCCATTACCATTCCATTCACCTGGTGTAAACGTTTCTGCTTTTATGTGCCGGACCATATATTTTTTTGGCAATACAGGCCGGCCCGGAATCTTCCTAGGGGACTGCCGCGAAAAGGCAGCAAAGACCAGTGAGCAGTCCCGGATAGGAAGTCCGGTCCTCAAGAGAGTTGGCCTTCGTGCTTTTGGTCAGTCAGGAGATTCGTTTGTGGAGTTTTCTGGTTCGCTAAGATTGTAGGAAGGAAATTCTATTCCTACTCTTATAAATATTGTTATTTTACCTGTTCATTGCAATCTGACAAAAAAGATAGTTCCACCCCGGATTTTTCGGCGTAAAAACACGTACCTGCCCCAAAGTTCCTAATCGAAATCAGTGGGAAAAGGGCAGCAACCCGGGGCAAATCACGCATGCGGTTCCGCAAGAAACGAAAAAGAAAAAAAGAAAGACGGGAATCAGGCCCGTTCGCCATACTGGCAGATATCGAGACCCACGTATTCTTCATCAGGTGTTACCCGCAGGCCTATGGATCGATCGAGCGCCCACGCAATAATATAGGTTACGACAAAGGCATAGGCGAGAGCCGCAAACGCCCCGATCGTGTTTGCCACCATCTGGTGCACGTTCCCCTCAAAGAGGCCCGAGAAGCCGGCAACCGCTGCGGCTGCGAAAAGACCGGTAGCAAGCGTACCCCACAGGCCGCTCATGCCGTGGATTGCCCATGCATCGAGACTTTCGTCCAGCTGCCGGCGGAGCCGCCAGAGCATCATCGCAAAGCTGAGCACGCCGGCAACCGCCCCGATGAGGATTGCGGTAAGCGGCGTTACAAACCCGGCCGCCGGGGTGATGGCAACCATCCCGGCGATTGCCCCGCTCACCATACCGAGCGAACTGGGCTTTCCGTTATACCAGCTCGCAAACATCCATGCAAGGGCACCGGCTGCCGCGGCGGTGTTCGTGTTCACGAATGCCGTAACGGCGCTCGCGTTCACCGCAAGGGCGCTTCCCGCGTTAAACCCGAACCAGCCGAACCAGAGCAGGGCCGCGCCGAGCAATGCGATGGGAATGTTGTGGGGTTCGAGCGAATATTCGCCAAAACCCGCACGCTTCCCGATCACCATGGCAAGCGCAAGCGCGGCAAACCCGGAACAGATCTCGACCACCGTTCCCCCGGCAAAGTCGATCATGCCCATCTGCTGTGCCCAGCCGCCGCCCCATGCCCAGTGGGCGAGCGGGCAGTACACGACCGTCACCCAGACAAGCACGAACACGATAAACGAGGACAGCTTGATCCGTTCCGCAACCGCGGAGGTGACGATCGTGATCGTCACTGCCGCAAAGAAGAGCTGGAAGACCATGAAGACAAGCGGCGGGTATGCCGCACTCCCGGCATCCGCGCTCACGCCGGCCAGTCCCAGATACTGCAGGTTGCCGATCACGCCGCCCACATCGGGTCCGAACGCAAGCGAGTACCCGAAAAGGATCCACTGGATGCTCACGAGCGAAAGCACGATGAACGACAGCGCAATCATCGAGATGAAATTCTTCTTTCTTACAAGACCGCCATAAAAGAACCCGACGCCCGGGGTCATCAGCATGACAAGAAGTGCCGAGACCATGAGCCAGGTTGTAACACCGGTATCCAGAGCCATTGTATTCTCCTGTAACTGTGGTGCAGGGAATCGATCCCCTGCGTTATGGTTTACCGCTCCCGGCCCTGCATAATGCAGACAATACCGTCGGAGCCTCTCGTAAAGGTGCAGTTACCGGATGAAAAGTCCAGCCTGTTCCTGGATGGTTGTTTTAAAAAATTTTGTTTTTTTAGTTAGTAGGTCGCGAGGTAGCGGTCCAGTTCCCACGGGTGAACCGTGAGGCGGAACGCATCGGTCTCGGCCTCTGCAATGTTTGTGAGCGTCTCAAGGATGTGCGGGCCGAGCACGTCGCAGAGCACTTTGTCCTTTAACAGGTACTGGTGTGCTTCCGCAAGGCTGCCGGGCAGCATGTCGATCTTCCGCTTCTTGCGCTCCTTGGGCGTAAGATGGTAGATGTTGGTGTTTGTCGAGTCCGGCGGCATGATCTTGTTTTTCACACCGTCAAGACCGGCGGCGAGCATGCAGGCGAACGTAAGGTACGGGTTGCACATCGGGTCCGGGCTGCGGAACTCGGCACGGGTGCTGTTGCCCCGGGCTGCCGGCACGCGGATGAGTGCCGACCGGTTGGTGGTGCTCCACGAAATATAGCAGGGCGCTTCGTAACCGGGCACAAGGCGGCGGTACGAGTTGATCGTCGGGTTTGCTACCCGGGTGATCGCCTTTGCGTGCTTTAAGAGACCGCCGATGTAGTAAAGGGCGGTGTCGGACAGGCCGTCTTTTGCATTCGCATCGAAAAACGCATTCTTGCCGTTCTTTGCAAGCGAGCCGTGGGTGTGCATACCGCTGCCGTTGATGCCGGCGAGCGGCTTAGCCATGAATGACGCGTGCAGGCCGTACTTGAGTGCGATGGCCTTTGTTGCAAACTTAAAGGTCATGACCCTGTCTGCGGTCGTGAGTGCATCGGCGTACTTGAAGTCGATCTCGTGCTGGCTCTCGGCGACTTCGTGGTGGGACATCTCGATCTCGAATCCCATCGAGCTTAACGCGAGCACGATGTCGCGGCGCACGTCCTCGGCCTTGTCCTGCGGGGCAAGATCGAAATAACAGCCCTGGTCGATGAACTGCGTGGTCGGCTTGCCGTCCACCATGTTAAAGAGGAAAAATTCGAGCTCAGGGCCGGTGTTGAAGGTGTAGCCCATCTTCGACGCGGTTGCCATGGCCTTTTCGAGCACATAGCGGGGGTCGCCCTCAAAAGGCTTTGCACCGTACGTGTACACATCGCACATGAACCGGGCAACCTTTCCTTCCTGGGGTCTCCACGGAAGGACCGCATACGATGCCGGGTCGGGCTTTAAGAGCATATCGGACTCTTCGATCCGCGTAAATCCTTCGATCGATGAGCCGTCAAACCAGATCCCTTCAGTGAGGGCTTTTTCTGCCTGTACCCCGGGGATTGCCGCATTTTTTGGCATACCGGGGACATCGGTAAACTGAAGCCGGATAAACTGAACCTTATCGGCCTCGATTTTCTTCAGCAACTTGGATACGTCCGCAGACATAATGGAAATTAATTTCCAAGCAATCAGATTTATATCTTCTGAACAAACGTTCTAGGAAAGAGTGTACACTATCCGCGAAATGCCGGAAAGATTACATTCAATTCAGCGAAGCATTCACTAATATAGGATATCCCGATTGTGATGGAAAATGTGCGGAATCATTGGTGTCATTGATAAACGCCGCCAGCTCATGGACGGCAGTAAGATACGAGAATCCCTCGCTTTGATGGACGAGCGGGGAAGCGGAGAAGGCGCCGGGTATGCAGCCTACGGGATTTACCCGGAGTTTGCCGACGCCTACGCCCTTCATGTCTTCTTCGATAATGTCCGGGAAAACAAACCGGCATTTGTTAAGGAGGTCGAAGAATGGGGACGAATTATTCATGACGAGCCGATCCCGATCTACGAGGCCGGGATAAAAAAGGTCCACACACCCTGGCGGTTTTTCTTCAAGCCGGATGTCACAAAAGCACAGGAACCCCATACCACTGCCGACGATATTGTTATGCGCCTCGTTATGCACATCAATTCCGCACGAAAAGGATGCCTCATCTTCTCATCGGGAAAGAACATGGGCGTCTTCAAGGCCGCCGGCTGGCCCGAGGAGGTCGCAAACCTCTACCGGATCCAGGACTACAAGGGCTACCTCTGGCTTGCCCACAACCGGTACCCCACGAACACGCCCGGCTGGTGGGGCGGGGCCCATCCCTTTAACCTCCTTGACTGGAGCGTTGTCCACAACGGCGAGATCACTTCGTACGGGACAAACCGGCGCTATATCGAGAGTTACGGGTACGACTGCACGATGTTTACCGACACCGAAGTCGTGGCGTATCTCGTGGACCTGCTGGTAAGGAAACACGGCCTCTCCGAGAAACTTGCGGTAAAGGCTCTTGCCCCGCCGTTCTGGGACGAGATCGATGCAATGCCGGCAAAGGAGCAGGAACTCAACCGGGCACTCCGGCTCACCTATGGCCCGGCGCTCATGAACGGGCCGTTTGCCATCTGCGTTGCAACGGCCGACACCCTTGTCGGGTTCACCGACCGGATCAAGCTCCGCCCGCTCGTGGCCGGCGAACACAACAACCGGCTCTACATCTCGAGCGAAGAGGCGGCGATCCGGCGCATCGAGCCGGATATCGAGGATGTCCGCATGCCAAAGGCCGGCGAGCCTGTGATCGGGAGGGTCATCGCATGAGCATCGGGAGCGTCCCGCTCCGGTTCAAGGTCGAGATCGACCCCGAGCGGTGCATGAAATGCGGACGGTGCGTGGAGAACTGTTCGTACGGCGTCTTCCGCAAGGAGGGCGACAACATCGTAGTCGCCAATCCCCGGGGGTGCGTTGCCTGCCACCGCTGTCTCGCATTCTGCCCCCGCGATGCGATCAGCATCTACGAGAAACCGACCGATTACCGGAGCCACCCGGTCTGGACCCGCGAAGTCAGGGAAGCGGTCTTTAACCAGGCAAAGACCGGCAGGATCATCGTTGCGGGGATGGGAAACGTTCTGCCCTACCCGATGATCTTCGACCGGCTCGTGCTCGATGCCTGCCAGGTGACAAACCCGTCCATTGACCCCTTACGTGAGCCCATGGAGCTGCGGACCTATATCGGGAAAAAACCCGCAGCGCTCTCGGTAAAGGAAAATGCAAACGGCGACACGGAGCTCTTAACAAAGCTTGCCCCGAACCTGAAACTCGAAACGCCGATCATGATCGGCCACATGAGCTACGGTGCGATCAGCCTCAATGCCCAGACCGCCCTTGCCATGGCGGTAAAAAAGATGGGCACGTTCCTTGGGACCGGGGAAGGCGGCCTGCACGAGTCGCTCTACCCGTACCAGGACCACATGATTGTACAGGTTGCTTCGGGCCGGTTCGGCGTTGACATCAACTACCTCGAACGCGGGGCCGCCATCGAGATCAAGATCGGGCAGGGCGCAAAGCCGGGTATCGGCGGACACCTGCCGGGCGAGAAGGTTTGTGCCGATGTCTCCTGCACGCGGATGATCCCGGAGGGGAGCGACGCGATCAGCCCGGCACCGCACCACGATATCTACAGTATCGAGGACTTAAAGCAGCTCGTGCACAGCCTCAAGGAAGCAACCGAGTGGAAAAAGCCGGTCTTTGTCAAGATCGCCGCTGTCCACAACTCGGCAGCGATTGCCGCAGGGATTGCCCGCTCGGGCGCCGATGCCGTAGTCATCGACGGGTTCCGTGGCGGCACAGGTGCAGCCCCGAGAGTCTTCCGCGACCATGTGGGTATCCCGGTCGAAGCCGCGGTTGCAAGCGTCGATGCCAAGCTCCGCAAGCAGGGGATCCGTAACGAGGTCTCGATCATTGCAAGCGGCGGCATCCGCCAGAGCGCAGATATCGCAAAGATCATCTGCTTGGGAGCCGACGCGGTCTATATCGGAACCTCCGCACTCGTTGCCATGGGCTGCCGGGTCTGCGGTACCTGCAACCGGGGCACCTGCGCATGGGGCATTGCAACCCAGCGCCCCGAGCTCACAAAACGGCTCGACCCGGTGACAAACTCCGTGCAGGTCGCAAACCTGATCCACGCGTGGACGGACGAGATCGCCGAGCTCATGGGAGCGGCCGGCATCAACTCCATCGAGAGCCTGCGGGGCAACCGCGACCGTTTGAGAGGATACATGCTTGACGAGGGACTGCTCAACGTCCTCGATGTCAAGACCGTGGGGGCTTAAAAATGGCAGCACTTCGCATCGATGCAAAAGACCTGCACTACACCCCCCTCAACCAGCAGATCCGAAAAGCGGTCTGTGACGGCGTAAAGGAGATCGTCATCGACAACGTGCTCGGCCAGCGCTTTATCGCTGACGGCCTCAAAGGCGATGACGTAACCATTACGGTAAACGGTGTCCCGGGCGGCGACCTTGCCATGTTCATGAGCGGTCCGACCGTGATCGTCCACGGCAACGCCGACCACGCCCCGGGCAACACCATGAACCAGGGCAAGGTGATCGTCCACGGGAGCGCCGGCGACGCAACCGCTCATTCCATGCGGGGCGGCCGGGTCTATATCCGCGACAACATCGGGTACCGGGGCGGCATCCACATGAAGCAGTACAAGGAGAAACGCCCGATCCTTGTCGTGGGCGGTTCGGCCCATGCATTTCTTGGCGAGTACATGGCCGGCGGCCTGTTGATTGTGCTCGGCTTAAACGGACAGGTTCCGGTTGAGGAACGCGGAGTCGGAAGCGGAATCCACGGCGGCGAAATCTATGTCCGCGGCGAGGTCGAGGCAAAGTATCTCGGCGTTGGCGCAAAACAGCTGCCGGCAACAGCCGAGCAGATGGCGATGATACAGCCCATCATCGAGGACTTTGCAAAATCGTTCGGCCTTGACCCGGCACCGCTCTTAAAAGAAAAATACTCGCGGATCGCGGCGGCGAGCGCACGGCCGTTTGCCAACAAGTATACCCCGGAGTGAGAATGATGGCAGCAAAAACTTACCAGGATCTAAAAACCGAGGTCTGGGACACCGGGAAATGCTCGGGATGCGGCGCATGCGTCGCGGTCTGCCCGGCCGATGCGCTCTCCTTTGAGGAAGGGGAGATGGTGGCAAGCCCGAAGAGCAACGGCTACTGCAAGCAGGTGACCGACAATGTCCCCTGCGGTGCGTGTTACGCGGCCTGCCCGCGGACGGCCGACCAGCCCCACGAGACGCTCGGGAACTATCTCGAACTGCTCACCGCAAAGGCAACGTTTGCGGTCCCGCACCGGCAGAGCGGCGGGGCAGTTACGGCAATCCTTGCAAACGCTCTCGATTCAGGCCTGATCGATGCCGTTGTCACGGTGACCGAAGACCGCTGGACGCTCCGGCCCTCCTCGGCCGTGATCACGAAATCGGAAGTCCTCATAAATGAAGCCGGCAGCCGGTACAGCTGGTGGGTGCCGCTCCTTGCAGCGCTAAAAGAGGCTGTGGTCGTCCGGAAGTACACGAAGATCGCGGTCGTGGGCGTTCCCTGCGCAGTGCAGGCTGCGGCCCGGATAAGGGAAAGCGATAACGATCTGCTCCGCCCGTACGGGAATGCGATCCGGCTCGTCATCGGCCTTTTCTGCACCGAGACCTTCGATTATGCCGGCCTCGTGCATGGTAAGCTCGAAAAGAAATACAAACTCGCACCGCACGAGGTAAAAAAGCTGGATGTCAAGGGCAAACTGGTTGTCCAAAAAGAGGACGGGAGCGAGCTCGATGTGCCGCTTGCGGAACTCGAAGACGCAATCCGGCCCGGCTGTCGCATCTGCACGGACTTCTCCTCGCTCTGTGCCGATCTCTCCGCAGGTGCAGTCGGGAGCCCAGCGGGATCGACCACGCTTGTTGTGAGGAACGGGACCGGTAAGGGATTTGTCGAGAGTGCAGTCCGTAACGGAAAGCTCTCGGTCGCGGCCGGTGCCGACACCGCCGCAATCGAAAAACTGGCAGCGTCAAAGATCAAGAAAAATTCCCGGAAATAATTTCCTTTTTTGCTCTGTAGAGATATTTCATTACAATTCTGTTCAATTCCCTTCAGGGAACCCCAAACAATTTTCCTCCAAGCCGAGTTTTTTTAAGGAATATAACCCCATGGTATAATATCGAAGTTTACCGGGAAACTGCGATCGTACGGTCGTACACCCGGGTGGTGAAGTCCATGAAGATGATCAAGGCAATGATACGTCCCGAGAAGTTCGAGGATGTCAAGACGGCACTGGATGCCGCGGGATTCGGGGCAATGACCGTAACGGATGTCGAGGGCCGGGGCGTCCAGAAAGGCATCAAGCAGCAGTACCGGGGCGCCGAGTATATCGTCGATATGATCCCCAAGCGCGAACTCGAGATCGTTGTTGCCGATGAGTCTGTGGATAAAGTGGTCGAGACCATCAAGACCGCCGCATACACCGGCAAGATCGGCGATGGCCAGATCTTTGTGATCCCGGTCGAGGACTCGATCCGGGTCCGGACCGGCGAACGGGGAACAAAGGGGAC
>Ga0183101_1000043_pt7 | contig 21528 bp, 19 predicted proteins | sample Biomet3_FD_127790 | JGI IMG/M metagenome (GOLD analysis project Ga0183101, IMG submission 127790) | Microbial communities from bioreactor (seeded with sewage sludge) at LBNL, California, USA - Biofuel metagenome 3 | ecosystem: Engineered > Bioreactor > Anaerobic > Unclassified ...
CACGGCCGTCCGCGCCGCCCCGCACGCCGCCCCCCGCGGGGCGTGGGGGGGGCGGCCCCCCGGCGGGGGGGGCGCCCCCCCCCGCAACGATCATTGAAGAGGGGAATTGCCAACTATGGGTAAACGTATCGTGATCGCCCTGGGCGGAAACGCTCTGGGCAAAAATCTGCCGGAACAGATGAAGGCCGTCAAGCAGACTGCCCGGGCCATCGCGGACCTGATTGAAGAGGGCCATGAGATCGTCATTGCCCACGGCAACGGTCCGCAGGTGGGAATGATTAACGTGGCCATGACCACGCTCTCCCGGGAGGATTCCACCCATCCCATCGCCCCCATGTCCGTCTGCACCGCCATGAGCCAGGGCTACATCGGCTACGACCTGCAGAATTCCCTGCGGGAGGAGCTGCTCAACCGCGGCATCCGCAAGCCGGTGGCCACCATCCTGACGCAGGTGGAGGTGGACGCCGCCGATCCCGCCTTCCAGCATCCCTCCAAGCCCATCGGCACGTTCATGACCGAGGCCGAGGCGGAGGAAATGCGCCGCCGCGGCAACGCGGTGATGGAGGACGCGGGCCGCGGCTGGCGCCGCTGCGTCGCCTCTCCCAAGCCGGTGTCCATCGTTGAGATCGACACAGTCAAGGCGCTTTTGAGCGCCGGGCAGGTCGCCATCGCCTGCGGCGGCGGCGGCATCCCGGTCATGAAAGAGGGGAATCATCTGCGCGGTGCGGGCGCGGTCATCGACAAGGACTTCGCCTCCGAGCTTCTGGCCGAGGAGCTGGACGCGGACGCGCTGATTATCCTCACCGCGGTGGAAAAGGTCGCCGTCAACTTCGGAAAGCCCAGCCAGGAGTGGCTCAGCGAGCTGACGCCCGAAGAGGCCCGCAGATACGAGGCGGAGGGCCAGTTCGCCCCCGGCTCCATGCTGCCCAAGGTGCAGGCGGCGGTCAAGTTCGCCGAATCCAAGCCCGGACGCACCGCGCTCATCACTCTTTTGGAAAAGGCAAAGGACGGCATTGCCGGCCGCACCGGCACGTCGATCCATCAGTAAAATCCGCGCAAAATCCATGTAAATCCAGACAGGCAAAATCACAGGGAGGACGGTTCATCCGTCCTCCCTTTTTGTTCGATTTTTCAAGGCTTTGTGGAGAAGTATCAAAAATTCAAAAAGTAATTCAAAATTTTTTTCAGTTTCCGCCAAGATTTTTTGAAATTTCAGTTGAATTTTTTGCGTCAACCTTGTATGATGTTAGCTAACAGGGTAAGACTGCGTGGACCTTGTGAGAAGAATGGTCATGAATTAGAAGGAGGAATAACAGAATGAAGAAATTTCTTGCACTGCTGCTGGCAGGACTGATGGCGCTGAGCCTGGTTGCCTGCGGCAACTCCAGCGACACCTCCACCCCCGCCGCTTCTGCCGCCGCTTCGGGCGCCAGCTCGGCTGCCGCTGGTGATGCCAGCAACTTCAAAGTCGGCGCCATCCTGGTTGGCGACGAAAATGAAGGCTATACTTACGCCCACATTGAGGGCATCAAGGAAGCCTGCAAGGAACTCGGTATTCCCGACAGCAACGTGATCTACAAGTATTCCGTCCCCGAGGATGAGACCTGCTACGACGCCGCCGTCGACCTGGCGGAGCAGGGCTGCAACGTGATCTTTGCCAACAGCTTCGGTCACGAGACCTACATCATGCAGGCCGCTCAGGAGTATCCTGACATCTACTTCGCACACGCCACCGGCACCCACGCAAAGACCGCCGGTCTTGCCAACTTCTGCAACTTCTTCGACAACATCTACGAGGCCCGCTATGTCTCCGGCATCGTCGCCGGCCTGAAGCTCAAGGAGCTGATGGACGCGGGCAAGGTCACCGATCCCTATGTGGGCTATGTCGGTGCCTATCCGTACGCCGAAGTGGTCTCCGGTTACACTGCATTCTTCCTGGGCATCCGCTCCATCGTCCCCACCGCGCACATGGATGTTCAGTACACCAACTCCTGGTTTGATATCACCGCCGAGGGCGAAGCCGCCAACTCCCTGATGTCCAAGGGCTGCGTCATCATCGGCCAGCACGCCGACTCCACCGGCGCTCCCTCCGCCGTCGAGGCTGCCTTCAAGGCCGGCAAGACCGTCTATTCCGTTGGCTACAACGTGGATATGCGCTCTGTCGCTCCCGACGTGGCTCTGACTTCTCCCCAGAACAACTGGGCCATCGCCTATAAGGAAATCATGCAGACCGCTCTGGAAGGCGGCACTCTGAAGACCGACTACTGCAACGGCTACGCCGAGGGCGGCGTCCAGATCTCCGATCTTGGCACGGCCTGCGCTGCCGGCACCCAGGACGCCGTTGACAAGGCGATCGCCGCCATCAAGGACGGCTCTCTGCACGTGTTCGACACCAAGAACTTCACCGTGGGCGGCGCGGCTGTCACCTCTGCTTTCGCCACCGACACCAACGGCGATTTCAAGAACGACGCCGACGAGGCCATCATCGACGGCTTCTATCACGAGTCTTACTTCCAGTCCGCTCCGTCCTTCTCTCTGCGGATCGACGGCATCACCGAGCTGAACGCGAACTGAGCAAACCGAGCATCGCTCCAAAGCGGGGACTGCCTTTTGGCAGTCCCCGCTTTTTATCTGCCCAAATTGCCGCGCGTCAGAACTTTTTCCGGCCGGCTGAAGCCTGCCGCGCCTTCGCGGACGTATTTCCAGTTTCTCGCCGCTGTTTCTTTTTTCGATTTTTTTCGCTGACGGCTATTGAAAGTGAAACCGCCCATAAAAAAGAAAAAAAATTGTGTGCAATACTCAAAAATTTTTGCCTTTTTCAATTTACATCTGTGCGAAATCATGGTATACTCTGTCCAAAGGTTCCGAGGGGGTCGGTAAAACCATACGGCCCCATCGCGGCGGCGCCTCCCATATTTAGCCAGACCTGGCAGGAAAGGATGGTCTTTCTTGGAAACTGTTACTGCGGTCCAAATGAAGGATGTCACCAAACGCTTCGGCGAAGTGGTCGCAAACAACAAGGTCAACCTGGAGCTGAAGCGGGGTGAAATCCTCTCCCTCCTGGGAGAAAACGGCAGCGGAAAAACCACTTTGATGAATATGCTGGCCGGTATTTACTATCCCGACGAGGGCCAAATTCTTGTGAACGGCAAGGAAGTCTCCATCCGTTCCCCCAAGGACGCTTACGATCTTGGAATCGGCATGATCCATCAGCATTTTAAATTGGTGGATGTTTTCACCGCAGCCGAGAACATTGTTCTGGGCCTGAAGGAGAGCGGCAAGCTGGACCGGAAGGCCATCGCGGCGAAGGTCAAGGAGATCAGCGACCGCTACGGCTTTGACATCGACCCCAACCAGAAAATCTACGATATGTCCGTCTCTCAGAAGCAGACCGTGGAGATCGTAAAGGTGCTCTACCGCGGCGCGGACATTCTGATTCTGGATGAACCCACCGCCGTCCTGACGCCGCAGGAGACCGACAAGCTGTTCGCCGTCATGCGGAACATGAAGGCCGACGGCAAGGCGCTGGTCATCATCACCCACAAGCTGCACGAGGTCATGGACGTCTCCGACCGCGTGGCGGTGCTGCGCAAGGGCGAGTACATCGGCGACGTGGCCACCAAGGACACGGACCCCCAGAAGCTGACCGACATGATGGTTGGCCACGCGGTCACTCTGAACATCGACCGGCCCCAGATGGATCATCTGACGGAGCGGATCGAGGTCCAGCACCTGACCGTCAAGGACAAGGACGGCATCAACCAGCTGACGGATGTCTCCTTTACCGCCAAAGGCGGCGAGATCCTCGGCATCGCCGGTATCTCCGGCTCCGGTCAGAAGCAGCTGCTGGAAGCCATCGCCGGACTTCAGTCGGCGGAGAGCGGCAGCCACATCATCTATAAGGACGAGAGCGGCAAGGAGCATGAGCTCCTGGGCAAAAACCCGCTGGATATCGCCAAGATGGGCGTCGTCCTCTCTTTCGTCCCGGAGGACCGTCTGGGCATGGGCCTGGTAGGCGACATGGACCTGACGGACAATATGCTTTTGCGCAGCTATCTGACGGGCCGCGGCATCTTCGCGGACCGGAAAACGCCCCGTCAGCTGGCGGAGCGCGTGGTGGAAGAGCTGGAGGTCGTCACGCCCAGCGTGAATACGCAGGTGCGCAAGCTCTCCGGCGGCAACGTGCAAAAGGTTCTGGTGGGCCGCGAGATCGCCATGAATCCCACCGTCCTGATGTCCGCCTACGCGGTGCGCGGTCTGGATATCAATACCTCCTATACCATTTATAACCTGATGACCGAGCAGAAGATGAAGGGCGTCGCCGTGATCTACGTCGGCGAGGACCTGGACGTTCTGCTGGAGCTGTGCGACCGGATTCTGGTTCTGTGCGGCGGCCAGGTCAGCGGCATTGTGGACGGACGCTCCGCCACCAAAGAGGGCATCGGTCTTATGATGACCCAGCTTCAGGAAAAGGAGGAGGAACGGGCATGAACAGCAAGGTCGAACACAGTGAACCGCTGATCCGGATTTCCAAGCGGACCGGCATTTCCCGCGGCAAAGCCTGGACGATCCGCGGAGTTGCGCTGCTGCTGGCGCTGATCGTCTCCGGCCTCGTGATTTTCGCCATCGTAAAGCTGAGTCCTCTGAAGGTCTACGGCGCCATGTTTGAAGGCGCGTTCGGCACCAGCAAGCGCGCCTGGGCCACCATCCGCGACTCCATGATGATGCTGTGCATCGCCGTGGGCCTTGCTCCGGCGTTTAAAATGAGGTTCTGGAACATCGGCGCCGAGGGCCAGATCCTGGTCGGCGGCATTGCCACTGCGGCCTGCATGATTAACTTCGGCAAGTCGATGCCCGCTCCTCTGCTGTTTCTGGTCATGATCGTGACCAGCATTATCTGCGGCGCCGTCTGGGGCGTGATTCCCGGCATCTTCAAGGCCAAGTGGAACACCAACGAGACGTTGTTCACCCTGATGATGAACTATGTCGCCATTCAGCTCACCAGCTATTGTGTTGCAAAATGGGAGAGCCCTCCGGGCTCCAACTCCGTGGGCATCATCAACCAGACCAGCCGGGCCGGCTGGTTCCCCTCCCTGTTCGGGCAGGCCTATATGCTCAACGTGGTGATCGTGCTGATTTTGACGATCCTGATGTACATCTATCTCAAATACTCCAAGCACGGCTATGAGATCGCCGTCGTCGGCGATTCCGAGAACACGGCTCGCTATGCCGGCATCAGCGTGAAGAAGGTCTATGTCCGCACCATGGCGCTCTCCGGCGCGATCTGCGGCGTGGCCGGTTTCCTGGCGGTGTCCGGCGCCTCCCACACCATCTCCACCAGCACGGCCGGCGGCCGCGGCTTTACGGCCATCATCGTGGCGTGGCTGGCCAAATTCAACACTTTCGTCATGATCCTGATCTCTTTCCTGCTGATCTTCCTGGAAAAGGGAGCCATTGAGATCGCCTCCCGGTATCACCTGAACGACTACGCCTCCCAGATCATCACCGGCATTATTCTGTTCTTCATTCTGGGCAGCGAGTTCTTCATCAATTACAATGTCAACTTCCGGCATAAGCATAACTGAGGAAAGGGGGAAAATGATATGTCACAACTGATTTCCCTGTTTCAGGCGGCCATCGTGTTCGGCACCGTCATTCTCTTCGGCGCCACCGGCGAGATCCTGACGGAAAAATCCGGCAACCTGAATCTGGGCGTTCCCGGCATCATGTATCTGGGCGGCATCGCGGGCCTTGTCAGCGCGTTCTTCTACGAGGCCTCCTCGTCCAGCCCCTCCCCCGTTGCGGCCGTTCTGATCTCCATGCTGTGCGCGTTCGGCGCAGCAGCCCTGGGCGGCCTGATCTTCAGTTTCCTGACCATCTCCCTGCGCGCCAATCAGAACGTCACCGGCCTGACGCTGACGATCTTCGGCGGCGGCGTGGCCAACTTCTTCGGCGGCTCGCTGAACAAGCTGGCGGGCGGCGTCGGTCAGATCTCCGTGGCGGTGACTTCCGGCGGATATCGGACCAATATCCATGCGCTGGAAAGCGCAGGCGTCGTGGGCGAACTGTTTTTCTCTTACGGCTTCCTTGTATACGTGGCGATCATCGTCGCGATTATTTCGAATCATTTTCTCAATAAGTCCAGAACCGGCCTGAACCTCCGCGCCGTGGGTGAAAATCCCGGCACCGCGGACGCCGCCGGCATCAACGTCACCAAAAACAAGTATTTGGCCACCTGCATCGGCGCCGGTATCTCCGGCCTGGGCGGACTGTATTACGTGATGGACTATACCAAGGGTACCTGGGCCAACGACGGCGGTATCGAGGGACTGGGCTGGCTGGCCGTGGCGCTGGTCATCTTCGCCACCTGGAAGTCCGTCAACGCCATCTGGGGCGCTTACCTGTTCGGTCTGCTCTCCTGGATGTACTTCTACGTCCCCGGTCTGACCCGCAGTTCGCAGGAGCTGTTCAAGATGCTTCCCTACGTCGTCACCATCGCGGTGCTGATTGTGATTTCCCTGCGCAGCCGCAAGGAAAATCAGCCGCCCGCCAGTCTGGGGCTGGCGTACTTCCGCGAGGAGCGGTAACCGAAACACGCAGGGGGAACCTTTCCGGATTCCGGATGGGTTCCCCCTGTCTTATATCTGGAGTATGCAAAGCGCCGCATTTTCAGCCGACCCGATATGGATGCCGCTTCAGAACAGCCTGCTGTCCTTCATATTTTTTGTTGAATTTAAGTTAATTTAAGATTTGTGCTGTATCATTTGCAACAAGCAAATACAAAAAAACGTACTATAATGCGTTCAAGATAAGAGGAGGCGTTCTCCATGGAAAAAGCAGTCTGTGCAAATTGCGGAAGGGTCATTACCTCAAAAAGCGATTTTGTTTGGATGGTGGATGTCATTGACGGGCAGGGGCAGGAACTCAACAAGCCCTGCTGCTGTGAGGCGTGCGCGATTATGACGCAGGAGCACTTCGCGGAAATTCACCGAAAGCGCGCGGAATATATCGAAAGGCAGCGATTTGAGAAAAGTCTTCTCATGAACGCTTGATGTCCGCCGCGGCGTCGGACACGGTTTTCCGATAAAGGGCCTGCCGCCCGGCGCCGAGCCTCCGCGGCCGCTCCCGCGCGTAAATGCCCTGGCAGCAAAAACGATTTCTTCCGTTTTGTCCGCCTGAATTTCCATTTTCGGCGTTCGCCGCTTTACGATCAATAAAAAGGACCGGAACTTGCTTTTTCAAGCAAATTCCGGTCTTTTTTTGGCGGAGAAGGAGGGATTTGAACCCTCGCACGGTTTAACCCGTCTACTCCCTTAGCAGGGGAGCCCCTTCGGCCTCTTGGGTACTTCTCCATCTGTCAAGTTTGTGTTTTGAAATCTGGCGGAGAGAGTGGGATTCGAACCCACGGATGCTTTCGCATCGCCGGTTTTCAAGACCGGTTCCATCAACCGCTCGGACATCTCTCCGTGTGTGAAAACGCAGCAGGCATCACGGAACACATTTGGTATCTTACCACATTCTGATTCCGCTTGTCAACCTGCTTTCGCGGAAATTACCCTCGTGATTTTCCTTTTGCCGCTTTTCTCAGCCGTTCGCCGGACCCATTCCTGTTCTGCTAAAAATCTGCCCTATAATCCATATTCAAATTCGTCTATTCGTCTAATAAATTTTCACCCGCTTTTCAACGATATTACGTTAATAAAGCGGTTTGTCGAAAGCGATCCCGCAAAATCCGGGGAGGTTGTGTTATGTTCTTGATCAAGAATCTCAAAGTCGCAAAAAAGTTGTGGCTGATTGTGCTTCCGTCCATGATAGCGTTGGTTCTTCTTCTGGTCTTTTTTATCTACCGCTCCAATTCCATCGAGACCGAATCCAAAAAGGCCCTGTATGACGAGACCTATACCTGCTCCGTGAACATTCTGAACGCAGACCGCGACTTTTATCAGGCCGCCATCGCACAGCAGGAGGCTGGACTTACACAAAATCTGACTGCTTCCAAAAAAGACGAGCTGCAAAAGGATTTTGAGGAAAACGCCCAGCAGGTTCAGGATCGCGTCTCCACCGCCATGAGCGTGGCCAAGGAGAACTCCGCTCTTTACTCTGATTTTATCGGCTCCGGCAGCAAAATGTCTCTGGAGCAGCTGGACGCTCAGTTCCAGACGGATTATCAGGCCTGGTACAGCTCCGCTTCGGCCGGAGGCACCGACTCGACCGCCAAGTTCGATACCGCCAGAGAAGACATCAACTCCATGACCGATCTTCTGGACGAATACGCTCAGGCCAAGGTCTCCGAAATCGACAACAGCGTTCACAAGAGCATTCTCACCTCCGTCATCATTATCTCCGTCATCATTCTTCTGGTGCTGCTTTTTGCCGCGCAGATCGTCCGCTATCTCAAAAGCAGCATCAAATACGTCACCGAGGTCAGCCAGCGCATCGCCGGCGGCGAACTCTCCGTCCAGATTGACGAGAGCCGTCTCACCCGGGACGAGCTTGGTCAGCTGTGCGGCGCCACATCCCAGATCCTGGTGCAGCTCAATCAGTATGTCTCTTATATCACCGAGATCACGCAGGTGCTGGACACCATGGCGGACGGAGACATGCGCGTCTCGCTGAAGAACGAATACACCGGCGACTTCTCTTCCATCAAGACCGCCCTGCTGCGGATCTCCGCCTCCCTGAACCAGACGCTGACCACCATTGCCCGCTCCTCGGAGCAGGTCAACTCCAACGCCGCGCAGGTCTCCGCCGGCGCGCAGGCTTTGGCGCAGGGCGCCACGGAGCAGGCCAGTTCCATTGAAGAGCTCTCCTCTTCCATCACCGACGTCTCCGAGGAGGTCAATAAAAACGCCGCCAACGTCCGCCAGGCAACAGATTTTGTGTCGCAGGCCGTCTCGGGTATTCAGGCCAGCAATGAGTATATGGATCAGATGCTGACTTCCATGAGCGAGATTGCAAAGTCCTCCAACGAGATCAGCAAGATCATCAACGTCATCAACGACATCGCGTTCCAGACAAATATCCTCGCCCTGAACGCCGCCGTGGAAGCTGCCCGCGCAGGCGAGGCCGGCAAGGGCTTTGCGGTGGTGGCGGACGAGGTCCGCAATCTGGCCATCAAGTCCACCGACGCCGCATCTCAGACTACCGCGCTGATCGAGGCGTCCATCAGCGCGGTGAAGGAGGGCTCCGCCCTTGCGGAGAATACCGCCAAGGCGCTGAACGACGTCTCCTCCAAGGCCGCGCAGATCAAGGACATCATTACGGAGATCGACTCCGCTTCCACCACGCAGGCTTCGTCTATCGCCCAGATCACCGAGGGACTGGAGCAGGTTTCCTCGGTCGTTCAGGCCAACACCGCCACGGCGGAAGAGAGTGCCGCCGCCAGCGAAGAGTTGTCCGGTCAGTCGGCGGTCCTCCACACTGAGGTTCGGAAATTCCGCCTGTCGGACTCCAACTCCTGAAATTTTAGTTTTCTCTTCTTCTCCCCGCTCCACCGGCACGGCCTGCAATTTGCAGACCGTGCCGCTTTTTTCGGTGGAGTTCTGTCTATGTGGAAAAATTTTTCAAATATTGCCAAATTTTGAATTGCTTGCTATACTCAGCTCAGAAAGCGCGGCTTTGGCCGGCCAGAGCCGCGGCCTGAACGCAGAATGGCAGGGTGTTTGAATGAAGAATGGAATCCAAAAAACAGCCAAAACAATGATTGTGGCGCTTTTCCTGTGTCTGTGCTTCCTTTTTTGCATTTTCTACGGCCTGATGCGCCAGTACCGGCAAAATACCGCATACAGCAGCGCCTCCCACCTGATCGAGATCAACCGGCAGGGCGCGGCGAATATCGGCGCGTCCCTGGCCCGTGATCGAAGCGTGGCGCGCGACATAGCGCGCGAGACGGAATCCGGCGGCTTTACCGGCGGCAGCGACCTCTTTTCCTATCTGGAAGTTCACCGTCAGATCTGGGGTGAGGACGACATCCGCGTCTACACCGAAAACGGGCTCTGCGTCGATCACAGCGGCGCCGTTCAGGGCAGCGGAAATGCCGCCGTATTCGCCGCGGAGGTAGTCCAGGAGCAGGAGACTTTCCGGATCATACAGTCTCAGTCCGAGTTCGCTGTCGCGATAAAATCCGATTTAAAAATCCGCGGCTCTCAGATCGTGGCCGTTTCTGTGATCCATGACCTGAGTTCTCTGACGGAGGATCTGGGCATCCGTTCCTTTGACGGAAAGGGCGGAATCTATCTCACACGGCAAAACGGCATCAAGATCTGTCAGGACGGCGGAAAGGATGCCAAGGGCGTCTACAATCCCCTCGCCCTGCTGGAAAACGGAACGCTGACCAATCTCACCGGAGACGGTCTGAGCATCGGCGAGGCCATGTCCGCCGGAAAAGACGGCGTTTTTCTCTTTCACGGGCAGGGGCTTCCCACCCAGTATGTGGTCCTGACCCCTGTGAACTTCATGCGGGAGACTCTGTACCTTTTCAATATTGTTCCCCAGAGCATCGTAAATCAGACGCTCAACGAATACTCCCGGAATATCGTCCTGCTGTCTCTCTCCGTCATTATTCTGACGATTGTTATTTTCGCGGTCTTCTTTGAGATGTATTCCCGCAGTTCCCGCAAATACGACGCGGCTCTTCACTCCAGGGAGCATCTGTTCGACCTGCTGGTATCCCAGACGCGAAACGCATTCATGCTGCTGGAGGAGGGCGGGGAGCGTCCCGCCTATCTCTCCTCCAACCTCCGGGACATTTTGCAGGAGGACATTCTCCGGTTTCAAAAGGACGGCGCGGGCTACCGCCTGATCGGCAGCGCGCCGGCAGGAGACAGCCGCGTTCTGGAGGAGATCAACAGGGCGCTTTCCGGCTGGGACGGACGGCAGGAATTCGTCAGCGGCTACCTCCCCTGCGCCTGCATCGGCGGTCCCGGCACGGAATACGTGCGGCTGAGCCTCTCCCCCGCGCTCTCCCGCCCGGGTGAATTCATCGGCATCATTCAGGACGTTACGCCGGAATACCGCCGTGAAAACAGCCTGAGGGAAGCCCTCACACTGGCGGACAGCGCAAACCGGGCCAAAACGCAATTTCTCTCCAGCGTTTCCCACGACATCCGCACGCCGCTCAACGCCATCATCAACATGGCGCGCTTTCTGCGCCGGGAGCTGGCCGGCAGCGGCAAGCCGGAGGAGCAGATCGAGGTCATCCAGCAGTCCTCCCAGCACCTTTTGAACCTTATCAACGACGTGCTGGATATGTCGCGGATTGAGAGCGGCAAGCTCTCTTTCACCAACGCGCCCTTCAGTATGGAGAGCGCCCTGAACAAGGCCTGCGAGATCATCCGCCCGCTGTGCGCGGGAAAAGGGCAGCATTTTCTTTATGTGCGCTCGCCCATTTCCCACCCGCGCCTGGTGGGCGACGAGCTGCGGCTGAATCAGATCCTCATCAACATCTTGAATAACGCCGTTAAATTCACCCCCCAGGGCGGGGAGATTGAATTCTCCGTGGAGGAGCTGACGGCGATCAAGGCCGGTTCCATTCCCTTCCGGTTTACCGTGCGGGATACGGGCATCGGCATCCCGGCGGAAAAGCTCAGCTCCATCTTCGACCCCTTCGCCCGGGTGGAGAGCCGGACCGTCCGGGAGACGGAGGGCAGCGGGCTGGGACTCGCCATCACCAAGCGGTTCGTGGACGCGCTGGGCGGCTCCGTCTCCGTCCGCAGCACCGTGGGAGCGGGTTCCGTTTTTACGGTCGAGCTGACTTACGCTTTGGACATCTCCGACGCGGCGCCGCAGGCTGTGGAAAAGGCGGAGGACGCGTCCGCCTGCCGCTTTGACGGACGCCGCGCTCTCCTGGCGGAGGACAACGACATTAACCGGGAGATCGCGGTGACGATCCTCTCCGAGTGGGGACTGGAGGTGGAGAGCGCGGAGAACGGCCAGCAGGCTCTCGAGCTGTTCCGCGGGCATCCGGCAGGCTATTATGACATCATATACATGGACATCCAGATGCCCGTCCTGGACGGCTACGGGGCCGCAGAAGCCATTCGTGCCCTGGAGCGGGAGGACGCCGCCGCGGTCCCCGTGATCGCCATGACCGCCAACGCCTTCGCGGAGGATGTGGAGCATGCCCGGTCCGCGGGTATGAGCGCCCACGTCGCCAAGCCCATCGACCCCTCGGAGCTCCGCCGGGTCACCGCCCGGTTCCTGGGCGGCGGAAAACAGGACCCCTGAGTCAACGCGCGATTTCCGCCCGGCAGGCGGGATGAAAGAAGTGAAAATGCGGCGGAAAGGCTTGCCGCTCTCTGCTTTTCCGCGGTTTTTACCATCTCCCTTCCGGCCGGCTGCGCCGCTTCCCCCGCCCCGCCGGACGGAACGGGCCGCGGTGAAATTCTGTCCACGCGCCAGGAGACGGCCGCAAAAACGGCCCGCGCCGTCCGGGCCCGGCAAAACAATCCCCCCGCGCCGTCATCCGCTCCGTATTGGAGGCGCAGTATAAGCTGTGCCAGCCCCTCAGGGGCGGCAGATTCCAGCTGGCCTGCCGGCGGATTCCGCTCTGCGGATTATGCTGCAATTGTTTTTAATTTTTTACTTTTAATAAATTTCATCTCTTGACGCACTCCAAAAAATCAGATAAAATACTTTTACAACGTGTGGCACAACTGCGTAAATCCAGTTGCCTGCCGCACGTTTTTGATTTGCGGCGTTATGTTCCGTGGACCCATAACCGCCAGAAGGAGGTGAGTGGATGAAGCGGGTCAAAGCGGCATGCATCTGTCAGACGCTCCACTTTATGCTCAAGGAAGACACCGAGCCCGCGCTGGCCGCAAAGCTGGTGCAGGAAGACGTGCGGCACTACAAGCAGACGCTGGAGCGCAACCGCACGCAGTACAGGATCACCGAGGAGACGGCGCAGAGCGACGGCTCTGTGATCCTGAAAGTCATCAAGCAGTATAATGCAAGCCCTGTGGGCGACTATCTGAACTGAACAGGAAGATCGTGCGGCCGGAGGCAGACTTCCGGCCGCACGATCTTCTTTTATTCCCGGCGGCGCGCTCTTTGCGCCCGGGCCGCGGCCGCAGAGGCATTCCCGGCATTGACAAGACGCCTTCAGCCGGTTACAGTGGGGAAAGAACTTCCCTGCGGGACCCCTTTCGGAAGAATACTCCCGAAAATACTACCGCGGGCGTATCATCTTTTTCCGCGAAGCGCCGAAAAAATGAAGTGAAAGACGGCCGTCTTTCCGGGGCGGTGCCTCATGGTATGCGGTGCCGGCCAAAAATTTAGTTTTGTCAGGAGGAAGTAAAATGTATCTTATCTTTCTGCTCGTCACTTTTGTTCTGATCGGCGGCATTGTCACCCTCAGCGGCGGAAATCCCATTCAATTTCTGGACCTGCCCAGCCTTTTGGTACTGCTGATGCTTCTGATCTCCGTGCTGCTCTCCGCCGGACTTCTGCGGGAGTTCGCCAACGCCTTCCGCCTTGTCTCCTCCCGGAAACGGGAGTGCTCGCTCCCGGAGCTCCGGCTGGCCTCCTCCGCGGTGGGGCTGGCGGTAAAGACGCTGACCGCCTCCGGCGTGCTTTCGGCGCTGCTGGGCGCCATCGTGATCCTCACGACGCTCCGGGACTTCTCCACTCTGAGTCCCAATCTGGCGGTGGCGATCCTCGCGCCCGCCTATTCCATGGTCCTGATCTTGATTCTGCTCCCGCTCCGGTCGCGCATCGACAAGATGATCGTCAATTTCATGCAGGAATAAGGAGGCAGCTTTGAAATCCATCCTGTACCGCGCCGGTTTGGTGGTCCTCTATCTCCTGCTTCTGACCGCGCTGCTGGGCTTTCGGATCGGGGCCCTGCTTGATCTGCGCAGCCTGTGCGCCGTCGTGCTGGGAACGGTGCTCCTCAGCCCCGCCGCCGCCATCGAGGGGGTGCGGCAGCGGAAGCTGCCGGGGAACCTGTCCGGAAACGCGCTGACCGCCGGCTTTCTCACGCTGTTCTTCGTACTGTTTTCCGCTCTCTCCGCCGTGCGGACGCTGCCTGAGCTGATGCCCGCGCTGGCGGGCTGTCTGCGCCCGGTATTCTACGGGCTGGTGCTCTCCGTCATCCTCCGCCGGCCCACCCCGGAAAAGAGCGGCGGTGAAGCCGTCCCGCCGCCCTGCGGCGACATCAACGAATCAGATGCCCGGGAGCGGGTCTACTATCGCTTCCGCGCTCTGGGACTCACGCAGCGGGAGGCGGAGGTGGCCCGGCTCTCGCTCTGCGGACGCAGCAACCGGGAGATCGCGGAGGAGTTGTTCATCTCCGAGCTGACGGTAAAAAAACATATGCAGCATATCTTTGAAAAGCTGGGCGTCTCCAAACGCGAGGATCTGGCGTCTTTCAGCCGGGAAAAATAAGCGTGCTCCGCAAAAAAATATTGGGGGTCCGGATTCTCCGCGGAGAATCCGGACCCCCAATATTGATCGCTGTTTCGAAGATCAGAAAATGCCGTTCTTGGTCAGGAGGCCCTGATCGTTGTACTGATAGACCTGCATGATCGTCGCGCCCTTCTCGGCCTTCTTCTCGACTTCCTCCACGCTCTTGGCAGAAATACCATACGTGAACTTCTGTCCAGCTTCGGGAGAGAATGTAAGCATGCAATACTTGTTTGTCATAATGGACAAAACCTCCTCATAAAGTGTAGGCTTCCGCCTGTTGAATCCACGAACTATCATAGTCTCTGTACCGGTTAAAGTCAAGTCCATTCACGGAATCCATTCATTTTCAGCACTGCGGAGCGGCTTCGTCAAAATCACGAACTCCGTCTGGGAAAACCATCAGGCGCGGCCTGTCCACAGGAAATCGTTAAACTGGTTTGCGGTATTTTACAGACTGCGGACAGCCTCCGCCGGTGGCGCCGGGGTGCCCGGGCGCATAAATTCCAATTGAACACGGCGATATTTTATGGTATTGTGAAACGCAGTTGGGATTTTGGAGGAGAAACGCATGAAGGGCAATTTCCGCGCCGTTTTGAAATACGCCGGCGCGTTCATCGCGTGGGTGATCGGCTCCGGCTTTGCCACGGGGCAGGAGATCCTGCGCTTTTTTACCAGCTACGGCCCCTGGAGCTTTGGAATTGTGCTCATCAATCTGGCGGGCTTTTTGCTGCTGGGACAGACGCTGCTGATCACGGGGTTTGAGCATCGGGAGGAGCGCGGCTTCCGCCAGTATGAGCACTACTGCGGCAAAAAGCTGGGAAGAATTTATACCTGGGCCACTCCCGCCATTCTCTTTTTGCTGGTATCCGTGCTGATCTCCGCGGCGGGTTCCACGCTGGAGGAATATTACGGCGTGCCGCACGCAGCCGGATCGGCGCTGATGTCCGCTGCGGTTCTGGGCGCCTGCCTTATCGGTTTTGACCGCTTTGTGCGGATCATCTCCCGCATCGGACCGGTGGTGATCGTCTTCACCCTGTTGGTGGGAACGATCACGGTGATCCGGGATTTTCACGGGATCAAAACGATTTCCGCCTGCGCGCCCGCGCTGGCTGCCTCTCAGGCGTCCCCCAGCTGGCTGCTGAGCTCCGTTTTGTATCTGTCGCTGGACTTTCTGACGGGCGGAACCTATTACACCGCGCTGGGCGCCTCGGCAGAAAACCGGGACGCGGCGAAATGGGGCGCCGTGCTGGGCTCAGCGGCGCTGGTAGCGTCCATCGCCGTAATGAATACAGCGATCCTGCTCAACGGCCGGGACGCCGCCGCGCTGGCCGTTCCCACCCTGTATCTCGCAAGGCGCGTCTCCCCGCTGCTGGGAGCGGCGTTTTCGGTCATCTTGCTGCTGGGGATGTTCTCCTCCTGTTCCGCCGCCATGTGGAGCATCTGCACCGGGTCTTTTCCGTCCGACGCGCGAAAGAACCGGGCGGCAGCCTGCGCCGTCTCCGTCTGCGCGCTGATCGTGGGACTGCTGCCCTTCGGCCGGCTTGTCAGCGTGCTCTATCCCCTGATCGGCTACTACGGGCTCATCTATATCGGCTGCGTGGGCTGGCGGGGAATCCGGGATCGGAACCGCCGCCGCGTTTCTCAGAGCCTCTCCCATCCGGAATAAAAAAAGCCGCCCCGAATGGGGCGGCTTTTTCAGCAAATGGAAACTAAACGACTTATCTCCGGTTGCTGAAGCACTCGCTGCAATAGACGGGGCGATCTTCGCGGGGCTGGAAGGGAACCTTGCACGGTCTGCCGCACTCGGCACACACGGCATCGTACATCTGACGAGCGCCGCCGTTGCCGCCGCGGGAGTTCTGCTTGCGGGCATCGCGGCAGGCCTTGCAGCGCTGAGGCTCATTGGTGAAGCCTTTTTCCGCGTAAAATTCCTGCTCACTGGCAGTAAAAGTGAATTCCTGTCCGCAGTCTTTGCATACGAGAGTTTTGTCCTGATACATGAGATACCTCTTTAATTTTAGTTCGCCTATGGCGATGGATTCAATATACGCTGTAAAGAAGGAAAAGTCAAGAAAAATTCCAAAAATATTGTGAAATCCGTCTGAAATCTTTAGGATGCGTCCACTTGTCCCGCCGATGAATTCCGCGGACGCCTGCGGCGGCGCAAAAAGCGGAGGATACCCGCCCAACGGCAGGCATCCTCCGCTTTGGTCCGGAAGAAGTTACAGGGACTTCTCGTAGGACTCGATCATCTTTTTGACCATCTGGCCGCCGACAGAGCCGGCTTCGCGGGAAGTCAGATCGCCGTTGTAGCCGTTCTTCAGGTTGACGCCAACCTCGGAAGCGGCCTCCATCTTAAACTTATCCATGGCCGCGCGGGCCTCGGGGACGTTGATGCTGTTCTTGTTATTGCTGGTCATAATCGTTTCTCCTTTTCTCAATCAAACTTGTTTGTGGGTTTTCTGGGTATCGCAAGCATAGTTTGACTCGAAACGATGCGAATATGCTCAGCTTTTGCCGGTAATTTTTTCAAGCCGGCGGCGTTTTCCAAATTTTCCCGCAGCTTGTGAAAATTTGCGCTGTGCCCTCGCTCTATTTTCGCAGCAGAGCCCGCACCTGCTCCTCCCGCTCAAAGAGGACGCAGCCGCCGATATGCTCGCCCTCCAGATTTCCCTGCTCCCGGAGCTTTTGAAAAAACGGCGAGCGCAGCGCCTGTGCAAGCGACGCGTGCGCCACATTGCAGTCCGAATACGGGGAAAACGGGCAGGGCTCGGCTCCGCCCCAGGGATTGATGTGGAAAAAGCCCCGTCCGGCAGCGAGACAGCCGCCGCTCTCCCGCTCATCGCCGGGAAACGAGACCGCCAGCAGCTCCGGGAACGCCAGGCGCAGCTCGCACAGCCGCCGGGCGGCCTGCGCGCGGGTCGACTCGTCCGGCGCCAGTTCCCGCGAGGCGCGGTCCACAGGCACGTACTCCACGTAGATCACCACCCGGCACCCGCTGTCCCTCAGTTCCGCCGCGAACGCGTCAGACAGCACCTCCGCGGCGTTCTGCCGCGTCACGGTGACGGACGCGCCGAACAACAGCCCCCGTCCGGCAAGGTCCGCCATGGCGGCGTGCAGCCGGTCGTAAACGCCCTCGCCCCGGCGGCGGTCCGTGGCCGTCTGTTCGCCCTCGATGCTCAGGACCGGTACCAGGTTCCGCCGCCGCTCCAGCAGAGCAAGGCAGTCCCCGTCCAGCAGCGTTCCGTTGGTAAAAATGGGGAACACAATTTTGGGATGGACGCCCGCGGCCTCCAGCACGTCCCGGCGCAGCAGCGGCTCCCCTCCGGCCAGCAGGATAAAGCTGACGCCCAGCTCCTCCGCCTGCGTGAAAAGCTCGTTCCACCGGGCGGCGGCGAGCATCTCCGGAGACGTCTCCGCTCCACCGTCGAAACAGCTGTGGTTGGCCCGGGCATAGCAGCCCTGGCAGTGCAGGTTGCAGCGGGTGGTGATGCTGGCGATCAAAAAGGGCGGAACATGCAGATCGTCCTCCGCGGCCTGCCTGCGCAGCCGGTCCGCCCGCCTGCTCTGGGCGGCGAATCCCAGCATGAACCGGCTCTCCCGCGGGTCCTTTGCCGTGGTTTTCAAAATTCCGGAGACAATGCTCTCCACGCCCTGGGCGAGATAGCTCTCCAAATCAAACTTCTCTTCCAAAAAAGTTCTCCCCTTTTTCCGCGGACTGCCGCCCGCCGTATTTTTCCAGTATAGCGGGCCGCCGCGGCGCCGTCAAGCCGGACCGGGCGCTGAAAATTGGGAGACCCTCCGGCGCATTGCCGAAGGGTCTCCGGAACGTCTGAGAAAGACCGCCGCGTCCTGCCGCGCGGGCGCGTTTCCTCTTACGCCTGTTTGTAAAAGATCTGTTGCTGGGTATTGCACCAAAAACAGCCGCCACTCACGCCGGAGACATAATAGGCCACGTCCGTCTCTCCGATCTGAATATCCAGTCTCGGGCAGCAGCCCGCGGCGCTGCGGTCCGTGATCGTCCAGGAGCAGCCGACGGCGGGATCGTTGTCCTCGCCCATCCAGGGAAGATCGCAGAAGCACGTCTCCCCGTCGAACCGGAGAGTTTCGCCGCTGTTCGGGTCCTTCCAGGTCCCCTGGAGCGCCTCCCGGGTGATGGCGGAATAGTCGCCCCGGACCGACCAGGACTTCGTAATTTCGGCGGGCGTGACCAGCGATGCGTCGGCGGACGAGCCGCCCGTGCCGGAAGCCGCCGGAGCCGCGGACTCTGCCGCGTCGGTTTTTTCCTCTTCCGGGCCGGAGGCGGCCTGCGCGGTTTCGTCTCCCGCCGTCTGAGAGGCCGCCGGGGCGGCCGAAACCGCACCGGCAGACACAGCAGCGGAGGAGACCGGCCCCGCCGTGCTCTGCGCGGCAGAACTTCCGGCGTTCCCCGCTCCGCAGCCGGCAAGCAGCGCCGCCGCCATCGCGGACAGCAGGACCAGTGTGAGTTTCTCTTTCATCGTACCGTCTCTCCCCTTTCGGATTCCGTTTTCAAAACCAGTCTACAACATCCCGCCGGACTCCGCAATGTCCTTTTCGAGGGCGCGCGGTTTCCGCGCCGGCGAACCGCTTCGGCCGCAGCTTTCAAAAAGGCGGCTGGAACCCGAGCCGGCGCCCGTAAAACGGCAAAGCAGCCGCAGGCGGCCGTTTCGTCCGGACGCGCGCGCGGCATGGGCGAAGTTATATACAAAAACGCGCCATCGGTCCCCGGAATCGCTCTGTGCTTTTAAATCCGCCTCCCGGAAAACTTTTTTAAGACAGGACGGCCTTTACGATCAGCCAGAGAATCAAAAGCCAGACGAGGACGATTGGAACGGCGTAATACCACTTTTTCGGCTTTCCGTTCTGCCACTGCTCCTCCGCCGCTTTTTTGCTCCGCTCCCAGACTTCGGCGGGAATATACTTTACGCTCAGGGCGATCAGCGCAGGGACAAGGATCACATCGTCGAGATACCCCAGGACGGGAATGAAATCCGGGATCAGGTCGATCGGAGACAGCGCGTATCCGACGGCCAGTCCCCCAAACAGCTTTGCGGGAAAGGGCGTCTCTTTGTCCTTCATGGCAATGAAAACGACTGGAATTTCCGACATCAGCTGCTTGGCGCGTTCTTTCAGATCCATATATTCACGACTCCTACAATATAGTTACGGTTTAAGGCACGGCAGCCAGCCGTGTCTTTTTCCATCTCAAAGCTGAAGCTGTTAGAATGAGGGAGTAAATGGCCTGACGCTACTCACCATGGGCTAACACGCCCGTATTGGAGTCCGTCAGCTGCCTCTCTCATTCGCAGTATTCGATTTGCGCAGATTGTACCGCCGGGATTCCGGTGCGTTCGTGTCACTCAGGAGATTGAATAAGCAATGAGTAAAAGCGGGATGCCATATCCAATCATAGGGAGGAATATTATGAACTCTGTCGGAATTGATGTCTCCAAAGGAAACAGCATGATGGCAGCTCTGCGGCCTATGGGTGAAGTTGCACTGTTGCCAAAGTCGTATCTGCACACGGTGGTCGGGCTGGAACAGATGGCTTATGCTATTCTCGCTCTTGGCGAGGATACGCGGGTCATCATGGAAGCAACCGGACGTTACCATGAACCAGTTGCGGCTGCGCTGCATGAATACGGAATCTACGTCTCCGTTTTGAACCCGCTGTACATCAAGCAAAGCGGTGGTGGTTCCATCCGCAAGGTGAAAACCGACAAGGCGGATGCAATAAAGATCGCCAAGTACGGGCTTGACAACTGGGTAGACCTGCGGGAATATACTCCTATGGAAGCAGTAAGGCAACAACTGAAGCTGTGCAGCCGCCAGTACAACCTATATATGAAAACTATCGTGGCGCTGCAAAACAATCTCATTTCTCTGACCGACAAGACTTTTCCTGGCGTGAATGAACTGTTCTCCAGCCCGGAGCGTGCCGACGGCCACCAAAAATGGGTGGACTTTGTCATGACCTTTTGGCACTGTGACTGTATCAACCTTCTTCGTGAAAAAGCATTCACTGAACGCTACCAGAAATGGTGTAAACGCAAAGGATACAATTTCAGTGAGGAAAAAGCACTTGACGTATACGCCAGCAGTGGTGGTCACTTTACGACTCTGCCGAAGAATGCCAATACCAAACTGCTGATTACAACAGCGGCGCAGCAGCTCATGACCGCCAAGACCACGCTGGTTGCCATAAGGACTGAGATGCTCCGTCTTGCCAAGCAACTGCCGGAATACGAGACTGTCCATGCCATATATGGCGTCGGGGAAATCACTGCCGCGCAGCTCATGGCTGAGATCGGCGATGTCCACCGTTTCCCGCATCGCAGTTCTCTGGTGGCCTTCGCCGGCGTTGATCCGGCTGTGAATCAGTCCGGAAAACACGAGATGCAGAGCAATCCCTCGACCAAGCGCGGCTCTCCGCACCTGCGTAAAACATTGTTTCAGATCGTCTGTACCTACCTGAAAAAGTCTCCTGCAGCCGAACCAGTCTACCAGTTCCTGGACAAGAAGCGTTCTGAGGGAAAGCCATACTTTGTCTACATGACAGCAGCGCAGAACAAATTCCTGCGGATTTACTATGCGCGAGTGAAGGAGTGTCTTGCGGCGCAGGATTCTTCCACGATCCAAGATTGAATTGACTACAGCTCCATATTGCTTTAGACCGGGAAATGTGCCGTATTTTCCGGCCTGTTTGTTGTGCCGTTATTACTCTCACTAATTTGTGGGAGTTTTTTCATTTTAGGGCTTGATTTTTTATTTGCAGACTCCATTAAAACGGGATTTATCAAGCCGGTCCTTGCTGCCAGTATATCACGGAAATGAAACCGGCGATACAGAAAAATCCCGCAGAGTTCGTGTCCGCGGACGCGAAAAAGATCCGATCGGTTTCCGGCGGCGTGAACGCCGTGAAAAGCGCTTCCCGCGCAGCGCGGCATCGAACCGTCTGTCCCGGCGGAGGATTGAAGCGCGGAGCGCAGCGCGTTTTCGCTGTTGAAGAAGCCCGCCGGGCCTCTTTGACAAGCTGCGGAAAGTGCCGCGAATGATGGATCAATTGCGGGACTTTCTTGTTTTTTTGCCGCCCGCAAATCC
>Ga0183101_1000062_pt21 | contig 21507 bp, 16 predicted proteins | sample Biomet3_FD_127790 | JGI IMG/M metagenome (GOLD analysis project Ga0183101, IMG submission 127790) | Microbial communities from bioreactor (seeded with sewage sludge) at LBNL, California, USA - Biofuel metagenome 3 | ecosystem: Engineered > Bioreactor > Anaerobic > Unclassified ...
GAGCGTCCGCTTGCGCGTGCTCTGCTGTTGTGGCAAGGGCCGCGCGGGGCGCCAGTTGTGCCCCCCTCGCCGCGCCCGGGGGTATTTTCTCTCAAAAGCGGGAATCTGCGCGTCAAAGCATTTTTAAAGGCGTGCAAAACCGCGGCGGAAACAGAATTCAAAAGGCCGAAGGCAGCTGAAAAGCCGGCCCGGAGATTCCCCCCCGCGGCTGCCGGAAAGCACGTCCGGCCGGAAAAGCGGAGATTCCGCGCCGAAGTCCCTCCGCTCAAGAGAATGCAAACGCCGGCCCTCTCAAGGGTCTTTTATCTGCGAGCCGATTTGATTAAAGCCGGAGCGGCGCCGCTCATACGACGCCGCTCCGGCTGAAACACTGATTTCCGCGCGGGGGCCCCTGCGCCGTCCGCATGCCCGAACCCGCCCAGCGCCGTCTGACGGCGAGACGCGGTTTAAAAAGGCAGCGTATTCAATCTCCGCGGAGCGGGAAATCAGTTCATCTGCTTTCTGCGGGACAGGTTCATGGTGCCGTCCTGCATATCGTTCAGGGATTCCAGACTCTTGCCGGTGCCCAGCGCCACGCAGGAGATCGCGTCGTCCGCGATCACGGTGTGGATGCCGGTCCGGGCAGTCACCAGCTTGTCAAAGCCGGCGACCAGCGAGCCGCCGCCGGTCATAACGATGCCGTTGGTGGAGATATCCGCCACCAGCTCGGGGGGCGTGCGCTCCAGCACGGAGTGAATGGCCTCCACAATGCGCTCCACCGGCTCTTCAAAGGCGTCCATCATCTCCGTGGAGGTCACGGTGATGACCTTGGGCAGGCCCGTCAAAAGGCAGCGGCCCTTGACGTCCATGCTCTCCTCCTCGTCCTTGGGGAACACGCAGCCGATCTTCATCTTCATCTCCTCGGCGGTGCGCTCGCCCACCAGAAGATTATGCTTGCGGCGCATATACTTGACCACCGCTTCGTTCAGCTGATCGCCCGCGATCTTAATGGAGGCGGATTCCACCACGCCGGACAGGGAGATCACCGCGATGTCCGCGGTGCCGCCGCCGATATCCACCACCATATGGCCGTCGGGCTTGGTGATATCGATGCCGGCGCCGATGGCGGCCGCCACCGGCTCCTCGATCAGATACACTTTCCGGGCGCCGGCCTGGATGCCCGCGTCGATCACGGCGCGCTCCTCGACCTCCGTGATGCCGGAGGGGACGCAGATGATCACCCGGGGCTTGAAAAGCTGAAAGCCGCTGACTTTATGGATAAACTCCCGCAGCATCCGTTCCGTCATGTCGTAATCGGAGATCACGCCCTCCCGCAGGGGCCGGATGGCGATGATGTTGCCGGGTGTACGGCCCAGCATGGCCTGCGCGTCCGCGCCCACCTGAAGCAGCTTGCCGGTGTTTTTGTCCAGCGCCACCACGGAGGGCTCGTTCAAAACGATGCCCTTTCCTTTTACGTAAACCAAAACGGAAGCGGTACCCAGGTCGATACCGATATCTTTTGTCATGGACATACTTTCCACCTCATTTTTCTGTTTGCCTGTTGATGCCTGATTCTGTATGGACAGCCGGCGAAAACCGCCGCGCATGATGATACAGTGTGATTATAGCGGTAAACCGCTTGTTTTGCAAGAACATTCTTTACCCGTGAGCGTTTTTTATGTATTTTTTCCGTGCCCCTCGCAGGGCTTTTCAGGGCGGAGACGCGCGGCCGCCGCAGTGGCGCAGACCACCTCGGCCGCGCCGGCATCCCGCAGGACCCGGACGGCTTCTCCCAGGGTGCTGCCGGTGGTAACGATATCGTCGATCAGGAGAATCCGGCGTCCGGAAACACCGTCCGCCGCCTCATAGACGCCCAGGACGTTGGCCCGTCGGGCCGACGCGCCCTCCAGCCCGGACTGGGCCGGATTGTCCGCCACTTTGCGCAGAAGAGGCCGGGGCCGCGTATCCCAGCGGCGGCAGGCCGCCTCCGCCAGCAGGCGGGCCTGATCGTAGCCGCGTCTGCGAAGGCGCCTGGCGCTGACCGGTACCCAGGACACCGTGTCGAATTCCCCCGGAAACCGCTCCGCGGCGCATTCGGCGATCAGTCCGCCCAGCGGTTCCGCCGCCGCGGCGTTCCCGCTGAACTTGAAGCGGAGAATTCCGTCCCGCACCATGTCCTCATAGAAAAGCGGCGACGCACAGCGTGCGCCGCCGGGAAGGGTGCGCTCCCGCTCCGTCTCCTGCGTCCAGGGAAGCATGCGGCGGCAGTCCCCGCAGATTCCCTGCCGGGACAGCACCGCGCCGCAAAACGGGCACTTGGGCGGAAAGAAAAGGTTCAGCAGGGCTCCTCCCACGCTCATGTCCGGCGCTCCTTTCGGGGATAGGGCCGCGACTCGTCCGTCAGCCCCGCCAGATAATCCACGCTGACGCCGTAAAACTCCGCCAGACGCAGCATCAGCCGCAGCGGGATCTCCCGCTCGCCCCGCTCATATTTGGAGTACAGCGACTGATCGCACAGCAGATAACCGGCCACCGTCTCCTGAGAAAGATCCCGGTCCTCCCGCAGATCCCGAATTTTCAGATTCATTGCCATCACCGAGTTCATTTTAACCGGGGGATTGCACCGGCAATTCCATTTAGGACTATTTGTCCATTTTGAGGGAGGGACGCATTGCAGCCCGCTTTTATTCCCCTGTCAGCTTCTCCCCGGGAAAGGTCCGGCCGGGCGGCCCGAAGAGGTCTCCCTGCCGGACGAAAAATTTTCCGCCGACGCGCAGAGCGGGGCGGCGGGAACGTGCCCTGTCCCGGCGCTCCGCCGCCTGCCGGAACGCTCCCCGGCCTCTCACAGCATCCGCTTGAGATATTGCCCGGTATAGCTTTCGGGACACGCGGCCACCGTCTCCGGCGTCCCGGCGCAGACGATGGTGCCGCCCTGGTCGCCGCCCTCCGGCCCCAGGTCGATCAGCCAGTCGGCGCATTTGATTACATCCAGATTGTGCTCGATCACGATCACGGTGTTGCCGCCCTCTACCAGCCGCTGAAGCACCTCCAGCAGCTTTTTCACATCATCGGTATGCAGGCCGGTGGTGGGCTCATCCAGAATATAGACCGTCTTGCCCGTGGCCGGTTTGGAAAGCTCCGTCGCCAGCTTCACCCGCTGGGCCTCGCCGCCGGACAGGGTGGTGGAGGACTGGCCCAGCCGTACATAGCCCAGCCCCACCTCACACAGCGTCCGGCATTTGCCGGCGATCCGGGGAATGCTGGAGAAAAATTCGGCGGCCTGCTCGGCGGTCATGTCCAGCACCTCCGCGATATTCTTCCCCTTATAGCGCACCTCCAGCGTCTCGCGGTTGTAACGCTTGCCCTTGCAGACCTCGCAGGGGACGAACACATCCGGCAGGAAGTGCATCTCGATCTTGATGAGACCGTCGCCGCTGCAGGCTTCGCACCGGCCGCCCCGGACGTTGAAGGAGAACCGGCCGGAGCCGTAGCCCCGGCTCTTGGCCTCCTGCGTCTGGGCAAAGAGGTCGCGGATGTCGTTGAACACGCCGGTATAGGTGGCGGGATTGGAGCGGGGCGTGCGGCCGATGGGACTCTGGTCGATGTCCACCACCTTGTCGAGGTACTCCAGCCCCTCCACCCGGTCGCACTTGCCGGGACGGACTTTCATGCGGTTGAGCTCCGCGCCCAGCTTTTTAAAGAGGATCTCGTTCACCAGCGAGGATTTTCCGCTGCCGGACACGCCGGTGACGACCGTAAAGACTCCCAGCGGAAACCGGGCGTCGATGTGCTTGAGGTTGTTCTCCGCCGCCCCGATCACCGTCAAAAAGCGGCCGTTTCCGCTCCGGCGGGAGGCGGGCACGGGAATGCTCTTTTTCCCGCACAGGTACTGGCCGGTCAGGGAGTTGGGGTTGGCCATGACCTCCTCCGGCGTACCGGCGGCCACCACCTCGCCGCCGTGCTCGCCGGCGCCGGGACCGATGTCGATGAGATAGTCGGCGGCCCGCATGGTGTCCTCGTCATGCTCCACCACCAGCAGCGTATTCCCCAGGTCCCGCAGGTGTTTGAGCGTAGCCAGCAGCTTGTCGTTGTCCCGCTGGTGCAGCCCGATGGAGGGTTCGTCCAGGATATAGAGCACGCCCATCAGGGACGAGCCGATCTGGGTCGCCAGCCGGATGCGCTGGCTCTCGCCGCCGGAGAGGGTGGCGGCGCTGCGGCTGAGGGTCAGGTAGCCCAGGCCAACGGACTGTAAAAAGCCCAGACGGCTTCGGATCTCCCGCAGCAGCCGGTCCGCGATCAGAAGCTGCTGCTCGGTCAGCTTCAGCTGGTCCACAAAGGCCAGCTCGTCCACCACGGATTTCTCCGTAAATTCATGGATGTTGAGTCCGCCCACCGTAACGGCCAGCGCCTCTTTGCGCAGGCGGCGGCCCTGGCAGTCGGGGCAGGGGCAGGCGGCCATGGACTCCTCCAGCTCCCGCTTGGCGGAGTCGCTCTGCGTCTCCGTATAGCGCCGCTCCACATTGCGGCAGATGCCCTCGAACGGCTGATAGAGGACGCCCTTTCCCCGGGGCTGGTCGTAGCGGAGCTCCAGCTTTTCGCCGCCGGTGCCGAAGAGGACGATCCGCCGGACCTCCTCGCTCAGCTCCCTCCAGGGGGTGGACAGGGAAAAGCGGTATTTTTTCGACAGCGCCTCAAAGTACATTCTGGAAATTCCGTCGGAGCGGATGGAATTCCAACCGGAGGCCTGGATGGCCCCGTCCAGAATGGAGAGCGACTCGTCCGGCACGATCAGGGCCGGGTCGGCTTTGAGCTGGCTCCCCAGTCCCATGCAGGTGGGACAGGCGCCGAATGGATTGTTGAAGGAGAACATCCGGGGCGTCAGCTCTTCGATGGAGATGCCGCAGTCCTCGCAGGCGTAGTTCTGGGAGAACAGCAGGTCCTTCTCCTCCCGCAGAAGGTTAATGACCACGGTCCCGCCGGAGAGGCCGGAGGCCGTCTCCACGGAGTCCGTCAGCCGCTGGCGGATGTCGGGGCGGATGATAAGGCGGTCGATGATGATTTCGATGGAGTGCTTTTTATTCTTCTCCAGCTCGATCTTCTCGTCCAGCTCGTAAAGGCTGCCGTCCACCCGGGCCCGCACGTAGCCGGAGCGCCGCGCGTCCTCGAAAATTTTAGCGTGCTCGCCCTTTTTTCCCCGGATCACCGGAGCCATGACCTGGATGCGGGTACCCTCCGGCAGGGCGAGCACCTGGTCGATGATCTGATCGATGGTCTGCTGGCGAATCTCCCTGCCGCACTTGGGACAGTGGGGCGTGCCCGCCCGGGCCCACAGCAGCCGGAGGTAGTCGTAAATTTCCGTCACCGTGCCCACGGTGGAACGGGGGTTTTTGGAGGTGGTCTTCTGGTCGATGGAGATGGCGGGGCTGAGGCCGTCGATGTAGTCCACATCCGGCTTGTCCATCTGCCCCAAAAACATCCGGGCATAGGACGAAAGGCTCTCCACATACCGCCGCTGCCCCTCGGCATAGATGGTATCGAACGCCAGCGACGACTTGCCGGAGCCGGAGAGGCCCGTCAGCACCACCAGCTTGTCCCGGGGGATGGTGACGTCAATATTTTTAAGGTTGTTTTCCCGGGCGCCCCGGACAACGATCTTATCCTGCATAGCTTTCTTTTTTCTCCTTGGATTGCAAAATTAGGCTTTTGCTTCTTCGCTCTCCCCGACGATCAGATCAGCGGTTCTGGCCCGCAGCAGGTCGATCAGGTCCTGCGGCGCCGCCTCCACCTGCGCGCCGATCTTTCCGCCGGAGACAAAAATTGTGGGGAAATCCGCCGCGGTGGTGTGAAACACGGTGGGAAACTGCTTTTTCATGCCCACGGGGCTGCAGCCGCCCCGGATGTAGCCGGTAACGGCGTTGATGTCCGCCACGTGCAGCAGCTCCACAGACTTTTCCCCCGCCGCCCGGGCGGCTTTCTTGAGGTCCAGGCTCTCCGCCACCGGCACCTCAAACACCACATACCCGCCGGAGGCGCCTCTGGCCACCAGCGTCTTGAAGGCGCGGGCCGGATCCTGCCCCAGCGCCCGGGCAATGTGAACGCCGTACTCGGAGGTGCCCTCCGGCCCCTCGCTCTCCTCGTAAAAGTGTGCGGTATAGGGGATCTTCTTCTGCTCCAGAATCCGCATCACATTGGTTTTTTCCTCTTTTTTCTTCATGCCGCCGGCCTCCTACCGCAGAATATACACGCCCGCCAGAACGCACGCGATGCCTGCCAGCGTCAGTGCGCTCATAGGCTCGCCGAACACAGCCGCGCCGATCACGGACGCCACCACCGGCTCCAGGCTCGCCATGATCGCGGCCCGTCCGGACTCCACCCGGGAAAGTCCCCGGGTATAGAAAATATACGGCAGCGCCGTGGAAAATACCACAAGGCACACCGCGATCCCCCACATCTTCGGCGCCGCGAACGCCGCGCGCAGCTCGGCGGGCCGGATCAGGAACAGCGACCCTGCGCCGCAGAACACAAACGTCCAGTAGGTCACGGTCATGGAGCCGTAATATTGCAGGGCATAGCGGCCGAAAATACTGTACAGCGCGTAAAAGAAGCCCGCGCCCAGCCCCAGCAGCACGCCCCGGAGCGTCACCGTCAGGCTGCCGGAGAACACGCCGGTGACGCAGGCGCAGCCCACCAGCGTCAAGAGCAGCGCCGCGACCTTCCGCCGGGTGATCGGTTCCTTCCAGAGGATCGCCGAAAGGAGCACCACAATCGCCGGCGCGGTGTAGAGCAAGATGGACGCCACCGCCAGCGAGCAGATCTTCTGGCAGGAAAAATAACAGATCGTGAACAGCAGAACACTGACGATCCCGGTCCCGAAAAAGTACTTGAGGTGCTTTGCCTGAATGCGGAACACGCTGCGGTCGGTCAATCCGAAAAACAGGCTCAGCCCGATCAGTCCCCCCAGATTCCGCACCACTACAATAGAATAAGGCGTCAGCCCGCCGGCCATCAGGTTTCGGTTCCACAGCCCAATGGCGCCCCAGAGGGCCGCCGCCAGCAGAATGCAGGCATAGGCCCCGGCATTGGACGGCTTCTCCGCCGCCTCCGGGCAGACGCCCTGCGTCAACGTATCTTCACTCATTTTGCTGATTCCTTCCATAATTGCCGCCGGGGAGCGTCCCGGCGATTCCCGGCCGTTCCGCGATTCGGCTGCAAACATGATACCGCTCATTTTTAAATTCTGCAAGAGAAGCCTTTTCCCAGTCTCCCCGCCGGGAGGCCGGAGCAGGCCGCTCTCCCCGCGAAAAAGGAGGGAGGGAAAGCGAACCTCCGGCCTTTTGCCGGCCGAAGCAGCGCTTTTCCTCCCGGATTTGACCTTTTTCCACAAAAAGCGGGGAAGTTTGAAGCCGGTCCGGTGCGAGCCGGAAAATTACTTTTTTATCGCGCTTTTCCCAGCAGGCAGGCGCCCAGAAAAACCGCCAGATCCGCCAAAACCACCGTGGCGCCCACCGGCATGGAGTACGCGAAGGAAACGGCCAGCCCGGCGCAGAAGCAGGCTACGGCCACGCCTCCCGCGCAGAGCACCACCGCGCGGAAGCTGCGGAACAGGCGCATGGCGGTCAGGGCCGGGAAAATGATGAGGCTGGAGATCAACATGGCGCCCATCATGCGCATTCCCAGCACGATGGTCAGCGCCGTCAGAACCGACAGCAGCGAATTGTAAAGGTCCACCCGCAGGCCCGTGGCGCGGGAAAAGCTCTCGTCAAAGGTGACGGCGAACAGTTTGTGATAAAAGAGGACGAACAGCGCCAGCACGGCGGAGCACAGCGCCACCGCCAGCGTCACATCGGTGTCCGTCATGGCCAGCACGCTGCCAAACATATAATTGTCCACGTCCGTGGTCATGCCGGTGGTGAGCGAGATCACCACAATGCCGATGGCCAGGGCGGAGGCGCTCATCACCGCAATGGCGGCGTCGTTGTTCCAGCGGGGGTGTCCTGCCATGCGCAAAAGGAAAAAGGCGGACACGATCACCACCGGGATGGAGAAGGCCAGCGGTGCAAAGCCCAGCGCCACCGCCACCGCCAGCGCCCCGAAGGAGACGTGGCTCAGCCCGTCGCCGATCATGGAATAGCGCTTGAGCACCAGTGAAACGCCCAGCAGCGCGCAGCACAGCGACACGAGGACGCCGGCGGTCAGCGCGCGCTGCATGAACGGATAGGAAAACATGACGGCAAGGCTCACGCGCGCTCGCCCCCTTCCCGAAATCGGCGGCCCTGGGGCGAGTCCAGATACTCCGCCCTCGTGCCGAAAAACCAGCCGCTTCGGCCGATGTGCAAAACGGTGCGGGCGCTTTTCAGCGCGGGCTGAAGGTCGTGGGTGACCATGACCACCGCCATCCCCTCCCGGCTGTTGAGATATTCCAGGGTTTTGTAGAGGTCCTGCGCCGCGGCGGGGTCCAGGCCCGTGATGGGCTCATCCAGGATCAGAAGCTGCCGGGCCGCGCACAGCGCCCGCGCCAGCAGCACCCGCTGCTGCTGGCCGCCGGACAGCTCCCGGTAGCACCGGTCCCGCAGCTCCAGAATGCCCAGCTTTCCCATATTCATCAGCGCCTCCGACTTCTGGGCGGCGCTGTAAAAGAAGCGAAAGCCCCGCCGGTTCAGAAAGCCGGAGAGCACCACCTCCCATACGGTGGCGGGAAAGTCCCGCTGCGCCCGGGTCTGCTGGGGCAGATAGCCCACGGCGCCGCTGCGCAGAGACGGGGCCCGGACGATCTCCCCCGAGAGGGGCGGCAGAAGTCCCAGCAGGCACCGCAGCAGCGTGGACTTTCCGGAGCCGTTCTCCCCCACCACGCAGAGATAGTCCCCCGGCTTTACGGAGAACGTGAGATGTTCCAGCAGCGGCTGGCCCTCATAGCCCAGCGACACGTCCCGGCAGAGCAGCAGCTCCGTCTGTGCCTCCTCCATCACATCTCCTCCTTTCCCTTGGCCGCGCAGACATCGCACAGGCCCGTGAACATGGTCTCCCGTGGGTCGATCACAAAGTGATGCTCCCGCTCCAGATGGTCGTAAAGCGGCTGGAGGTGGGAGCAGTCCAGATGCAGAATCCTGCCGCAGCCGCGGCACTTGAGCAAAAAGCAGTCCCGGTCTCCGTCCTCGTGGTCGCAGAACTGGAAGTAGGCTCCCTCGTCTGTATTGATCTTGTGGATGCAGCCCGCCTGCTCCAGTTTTTCCAGCTGGCGGTAGATCGTGGCGACGCCCACGGGGCTGCCCGCCTCCCGAAGCGCCTCGGACAACTCGCCCACGGACAAAAGCTCGCCCCGCCGCGCCTCCAGACAGGTCAGCACGGCCTGCCGCTGTTTGGTCGTATATGGCATCCCGGTCCCTCCCGAAATAATCTGAAAATGATTTTCATTTTCAGATGTTACGACGAAACGTGGGAAAAGTCAAGGGGAGTTGAAAACGTCCCCGAAAAAGAGTATGGTTAACTTACCGTAGGCCGATGCGCAACGTGAATTCACACCGGCGTATCCGCGGAAAACGACGGAACATAGGAGTTTGACGAGATGAGAGTTTCTCTTGTAATTATGGCGGCGGGACTGGGCTCCCGCTACGGCGGCAGCAAGCAGGTGGACGGCATCGGGCCCCACGGGGAGATTTTGATGGAGTACTCCATCTACGATGCTCTGCGGGCCGGGTTCAACAAGGTCGTGTTCATCATCAAGCCGGAGATGGAGGAGATGATGCACGGGCTGGTGGGGGATTATCTGGCGAAAAAGGCCGCCCGGGACGGCAGTCCTGTGGAGGTGGAGTATGTGTTTCAGGACTTCTCCTCCGTACCGTCCTTCTATCAGATCCCCAAAGAACGGACGAAGCCCTTCGGGACCGTCCACGCGCTGCTGTGCGCCGCGGACGCCGTCAAGGAGCCGTTCTGCGTCATCAACGCCGACGACTATTACGGAATCGACGCCTACCGCACCATCTATCGGGAACTGACCTCGCTGCCGGAGGACGGGAAGGCCACCATGGTGGGGTATCTGCTGAAAAACACCGCCAGTCTCCACGGCACCGTCTCCCGGGGCATCTGCTCCGTGGCGGACGGAAAGCTGCTGTCCGTGCAGGAGGCGCTGAAGATTCAGCTCTATCCCGACGGCACCCTGCGGGATCTGGCGGAGGACCGCCCTCTGGACCCGGAGACGGTGGTTTCCATGAACTTCTGGGGGTTCATGCCCAGCATTTTCCCCCGGCTGCGGGCCTATTTTGAGGAGTTTCTCCGCACCGAGGCCGGCGACAACCCCAAGGCCGAGTGCCTGCTGCCGGTCATGGTGGGCGGGCAGCTCAAGGCGGGGCAGATGGAGGTCTCCGTACTTCACTCCGCCGACCGCTGGTTCGGCATGACTTATCACGAGGATCGGGAGATCGTGGCGCAGGAGCTGAAAAAGCTCCATGCCTCCGGCGGCTATCCCGAAGACCTGAGTAAGTGATATGGCGGAGCGGGAGCTGAAATGCCTCCGCTGCGGAGAAAAACTGCGATTTGCCCGACGGGAGGAGCTCCAGCTCGGCAGTCGCACCTTTTTCGGCGGCGATATGGGAAATTTGCTGGCCGGCGCCCTGCTGGCGGATATCTATGTCTGCCCCGGCTGCGGCAGGCTGGAGTTTTTCTCTGCCGAGAGCGAGGGCGACTTCTGCGCCCCGGCGGACGGGAACGTGACCTGCGGCCGCTGCGGCAAGCAGTATCTGGCCTCGGAGCAGGCGTGTCCCCTGTGCGGTCTCCGGCGGGAGAACGGCTGAAAAATCAGGAAATCATGGAAAAACCGCGCGGCAAACAGCTGCGCGGTTTTTTCTCCGCCCGCAAAATAAAAATTTTTTAGCTTCGATAAAATATTTTCTTGAATCCCCTTGATTTATAGCAAAGGTATGCTATGATAAAAGCAGATTCCTAACAAAAATTTTTATAAGCTAAAATATTTTGGAGGCGATTTCCTTGAAAGAATCCATCCGCTGGGTTGACAACCATATGCCCAAAAGCGACGACAAACGCCTGGACATCATGTCGCTGAGCAACGTGGCGAAAGCGCGCTTCTTCCACAGCAGCTTTCCCCAGTACTCCATCACCCCTCTGGCGGGGCTGGATGGAATGGCGGCCTATCTGGGGCTCGCGGGCCTGTATGTCAAGGACGAGTCCTTCCGTTTCAATCTGAACGCGTTCAAAGTGCTGGGCGGCTCCTTTGCCATGGCCCGCTTCATCGCCCAGCAGATGGGCAAGGACGTTTCGGAGATGACCTACGACTATCTGACGAGCGAGGCGTTCCGCGAGGAGTTCGGGCAGGCCACCTTCTTCACCGCCACCGACGGAAACCACGGCCGCGGCGTAGCCTGGGCCGCCAACAAGCTGGGCCAGAAGGCCGTGGTCCATATGCCCAAGGGCAGCTCCAAGGCCCGCTACGACAACATCGCCAAAGAGGGCGCCCAGGTCACGATCGAAGAGATCAACTACGACGACTGCGTGCGCATGGCCGCGGCCGAGGCCGCCCGCACCAAGCACGGCGTTATTGTGCAGGACACGGCCTGGGACGGCTATGAGGAGATCCCCTCCTGGATCATGCAGGGATACGGCACCATGGCAAACGAGGCCGCCGAGCAGCTGCGCCAGGTGGGCGTCAACCGCCCGACCCACGTGTTCGTGCAGGCGGGCGTGGGCTCGCTGGCCGGCGCGGTGATCGGCTATTTCACGAACCTCTTCCCCAATGATCCCCCCAAGTTCATCGTGATGGAGGCGCAGGCGGCGGACTGCCTGTATCAGAGCGCGCTGGCCGGCGACGGAAAGCCCCGGGCCGTGACCGGCGACCTGCGGACCATCATGGCGGGCCTCGCCTGCGGCGAGCCCAACACCATCTCCTGGGATATCCTGCGCAACCACGTCTCCGCGTTCGTCTCCTGCCCCGACTGGGTCAGCGCCCGCGGAATGCGGATGCTGGGCGTTCCCGTCAAGGGCGACCCCGTGGTGATCTCCGGTGAATCCGGCGCCGTGGGTATGGGTCTGATCGCCGCGCTGATGGAGACGGATGAGTACCGCGGCCTGCGGGAGGCCATCGGCCTTGACCGTTTCAGCCAGGTGCTGATGTTCTCCACCGAGGGAAACACCGACCCCATGAAGTTCCGCAAGGTGCTCTGGGACGGCGAGTATCCCACCGTCTGAAAAGCATGAGAGGCACAGAGAAAAATTCTCTGCGCCTCTTTTTGTTTGCGGACGGTCACAGTCCGGTCAGAGCCTTGCGAATCAGCTCCGGGTCCAGCGGTTTTGTGACGTAGCCCGTCATGCCGGCCCGGCGGGCGCGGTCGGCCGCATCCCGGAAAGCGTCCGCGGTCATGGCGATGATGGGGATGGAGGCCGCGTCCGGCCGGGAGAGCGAGCGGATATTCTCCGCGGCCTCATAGCCGTTCATCACCGGCATCTGGATATCCATAAGGATTGCCCGGTACTCCCCGGGCAGGGAAACGCTGAACCGCTCCACCGCCTGCACCCCGTTCTCCGCGCGGTCCGCCCGCAGGCCCAGGCTCTTCAGGATCCGTACGGCGATCTCCATATTGATGGCGTTGTCCTCCGCCAGAAGGACTTTTCCCGCAAGCGGCTGCGCCGCAGCCTCCGTTTGGCCGGCCGGAAGTATTCGGTCTTTCCAGACGGGGTCCCGGAGCGCGTCCGGGAAAACGATGTCGCAGCGGACAACGGTTCCCCGCCCCGGAGCGCTGCTGATGCGGAGCGTGCCGTCCATCAGGTCCACCATCCGTTTCACGATGGACAGTCCCAGTCCCGTCCCGGTCATGCCCTTGGGCCGGTCCGGATTCTCATACTCCTGGGAAAAAGGCTCGAACATGCGCTTTTGGAACTCCTCGCTCATGCCGATACCGGTGTCCCGGATCTCAAAGCCGAAGCGGACTTTGGCATCCGGCAGGTCCTCGCTGTCGGAGATATAGCTGACGGTTCCGCCCGGCAGCGTATATTTCACGGCGTTGGAGAGAAGGTTGAGGGTGATCTGATTGAGGCGGGTCCTGTCCGCCACGATGACGCCGCAGTTTTTCTGCCGCCGCTCAAAGACGCACTTGAGGCCCCGCTCCTCGCACATGGGCCGCAGGACGTTGAGAATATTGGCGCTGTGCTCTTCAAAGCGGTAGGGCTCCGGATGCAGCTCGATTTTTCCGCTGTCGATCTTGGAGATGTCCAGCACGTCGTTAATCAGGCTCAGAAGGAACGTACTGGACGCCTGGATCTTTTTGAGGTCGTCCGTCGCCGCCGCCTCGTCATGGAGGTCGGCCAGAGCAAAATTCGTCATGTTGGTAATGATGCCGATGGGCGTGCGGATATCATGGCTGATGCGGGAGACGAATTCCGTCTTTGCCCGGCTGGCCTCCTCCGCCTGATGCAGCGCCTGCTGAAGCTGGTGCAGCCGCGTCTGCTCCTGATGATAGGTCTCCGTAATATCCGAGCGGATCACCAGCACCAGCTTGTGCTCACGGTTGAGCCAGCTGTACTGCACCAGCTGGCGCGCCACGGCATCCCCTCTGGGGCAGGAGTAGGAAAAGCTGTACCGCCCGCCTCTTTCAAGCTCCCGGCGCACGGCGGAAAGGTCGCTCTGACGGCTGTATTCCGCCCGCTCCTCCGGCGTTGGAATTGCTCTCAAAATGAACCCCTGGCAGGTTTCATATTCATACCGAACATTCATCTCCAGCGGCACGTCGGTCATTCCGGGGCGCATATTGTGGAACTCCAGCCGGTCCGTGTCCAGATTCAAAATGGCCACATAGTCGAACTTCTCCTCAGCGATGTGGCGGATGATCTCCTCATCCCGCTTCCGCTCGCTGATATCCGTGGCGTAGGCGACGGCCTCGATATTTCCGGTGGCCGGATTTTGCAGCATGGACAGGGTGCCCAGCCGCCAGTAAAGCCGCCCGTCCGGATAGAGGATGGGGTACTCCAGCGAAAGCCGGGTCTCTCCGGCGTGGAAGCGCCGCAGCAGCTCCTCCCGGCCGAACCGGGAAGGGAGCTCCGCGCGGAGCGCGCTGTCCGCCACCAGGCCGGCCAGCGCCATCAGCTCCTCGTCCACCGTTCCCAGCTGAAATTTTTCCTTCAGGAAAGGAACCGTGCTCCTGGCCTCCAGACAGCGGTTGGCCGTCAGATCAAGGTGCAGGGCGCTGAGCAGATTGGGATATCCCGAGGTCAGCTCACTGACGCGCTGGGCGAACTCCGCCTCCCGCCGTTTTTGCTCCGTGGCGTCGGTGTAAAGCACATAGGCCGTTTTGGAACCGTCCGGGTTCTGCACGGCCTGCCCCACGGCGGAGATCCAGAAATACTGGTCCGAATCTTCCGACCGGGTGCGATAGGTCATCGAGACGCTGTTTTCGTCGGAGAACAGACGGTCAACTCCGTCCAGAACAGTTTGCAGGTCGTCCGGATGGGTCCCCTCCCGGATCAGCGCGGCCCAGGGCCTGGACAGGATTCTTTCCCGGGAAGCCCGGACCAGCTGGCACAGAAACTGATTGGCCATCAGGACGGAGACCGTCCCGCGGTCCTTTTTGAACACCGCGACGCCCGCGGGGATACCGCCGACAACGGCCTCCAGGCTCCGGACGTGCTCCTCCCGCCGCAGCGTCTCCTCCCTGCGGCGGACCTGCTCCCGCTCCCGCAGATAGATCGCCGTGGCGTTGGTCTGGAGGATCACCACGATATCCCGGGTGCCGTCCAAATAGTAAAGATCGGCCTTCATACGCTTGAACGGGTGGCCGGGAAGGCTCTCGTCCCGCTGCTTTCCGGTATAGTAGATCGTATAGATCTCCTCCCGCTCCAGTGCGTGAAGGATTGTTTCCATACGGAACTTCTCCAGTACGCCCCGCGCCTCTCCGGTGCTCACGTACTGCTCCACCGCCTCCGCCGCCGCAGCTTCATAGTTCACGGGAGTGAAGGAGATGCCGGAGCCGCCCTCCAGGGATTTGAGATATAAAAGTCCGGTGTGCGTATCGTAGTAGGAGACAGTCTCGTAGTTCTTGCCGAGGATCCGGTCCGTGATCTTCTGATAGATCACCCGATCGTTGATATCGGCGGTGTTGAAAAAGGCCAGCAGATCTCCCGTCTGCGGGTCGGACTGCAAAGAGAGCCTGGTCGATACCCAGATCAGTCCGCGGGGCGTCAGGCGGCGGTACTCCATCTCCTTTTCCCGGCAGCCCGCCTCGCAGAGACGTTTCATCCCCGCGTTGCTGCAAAGCCGGAAAAAGCTGCGGCGCTGTTCCGCGTCCGGGATCTGAGACGCGGCGGAGAGCATGACGGCGCGCGTCGCCTCGCTCTGGACGGCGATCGCCGGCTCTGCCTCCACCGCCTCCGCATAAAGGCCCTCCGCCTGAGGCTCGGCGCTTTTCAGCCAGCCGGGATTGACCTCGATTGTCCGGTCCTGCGTCACATTGAAGCAGGAGGCGCTCAGGATTTCACTCTCCAGAGACGCCACGCGCAGTTTGATCTCCTGATAGGTCCGCTCCGCTTTCATAAACGAATCGATATTGACCGCATAGCCCACGGCGTGATCGGGCCTGCCGGTGCTGTCCAGAATGTTAATGAGGTGAACGCGATACCACATCTTCCGTTCAAGATAGCGGATGCGGACGGCGCACTCGGCCTCCCGCTCTCCGCGGTCGATGCGGCGAACCATCTCGCGGTAGGCGTCCGCGCTCTCCGGATCGGGGATGGCGCGGCGGATCAGGGACTCCGGAAAATCGTCCATCGCGCTCGGCAGTTTGGACAGGGCCGCCGGCATCTCCAGAATCTCGTAGCGGTGACGCCGAGGGTCGTAGAGAAAATGCACCGTGTCGGAATAGCGCAGCAGATCCCGAAGGACAAGCTCATCGTTTTTCAGCTTTTCCTGCGTCCGCATCAGCTCATCGATATCGTAATAGGAGGCGTAGAACCGCTCGGCTCCGCTGACGGGACGATGGTTCGCCCGAATGGCGACCCATCGGTACGCGCCGCCGCCGTCCAAAAGGCGGAAGCGGAAACGCAGCATCCGACCCTCCCGGATAGACGCCCGCGCCTCCTCCAGCAGCCCCGCGCGGTCGTCGGGGAAAATGGCGTTCACGGTGCCCGCCCCGGAAAAGCGTCTGCGCTCCTCCCGGGTGGAATGCACCATCTGATAATAGCCGTCGTTCAGATATTCCTGCCGGATCACGTCTCCGCTCACGTCAAAAATGCCGACGCCGGAGGGAATCTGCTCCAGGAGCTGGTTTCGGGATACTTCCGGGTCAAACTGATCGGTCATGGCCATACTCCTTACATTTGTGCCGGCGCGCCGCCGTCCGGGCGCCGTCCGATCCACCGGACCAGCGCAGCGTGGACTTTTCCGGGGTCCAGAGGCTTTGCGATGTGCTCGTTCATTCCGGCTTTCAGGCACCGCTGAATATCGTCTTCAAAAGCGTCCGCCGTCATGGCGATGATGGGGACCGAGGCTGCGTCCGCCCGCCCCGGCATGGCGCGGATCGCCCGCGTTGCCTCATACCCGTCCATCAGCGGCATCCGGAGATCCATCAGGACCGCGCTGTAATAGCCGGGCGGAGAGGCTTTGAAAAGGCGGCAGCCGTCTTGTCCGTTCTCCGCCAGCTCCACCGTTACGCCGTCCCGCTCCAGCAGGGTTCTGGCAATCTCCTGATTGATTTTGTTGTCCTCGCATAAAAGGACTCGTTTCCCGGCAAAATTGCTCTCCTCCTGCACGGACTGGCTCCGGACTTCCCGGCGATAGTCCGCGGCGGTGATGAACTCCGGCGAAAGGCAGACGGAAAAGGTGCTTCCGGCGCCAACTTCGCTTTGCACCTCGATGGTCCCGTCCATCAGGTCCACGATTTTTTTCACGATGGCAAGTCCCAGCCCGGAGCTGGAGCTGATGCTCTCCATGCTGCGCACCCGGTCCTCCTGCGTGAAAGGTTCAAAGAGGACTTTCTGAAACTCCGGGCTCATTCCCCGCCCGTTGTCGCGCACGGAGAGGCGTATCTCCATTTTGGCGGCGGACACCCGCTCCTCCAGCCGGAACTCCACCCTGCCGCCCTCCTGAGTATATTTGATGGCGTTGGCGAGCAGGTTGAATATGATCTGATTTGTGCGGAGCTTGTCCAGAACGGGGATGCGGAGCGGGTCCGCGGCAATGTCCAGCAGGAACGTCTGACGGCGCGCCTCGCTCAGCGGCCGAATCACGGAGTCCAGATACTGCCGGAGCTCCTCTGGCGGATAGGGCTCCGGGTGGAGCTGAAGTTCGCCGCTCTCGATTTTCGTCATATCCAGCACGTCGTTGATAAGGCCCAGCAGGTAGGCGGAGGAAATGTCGATCTTCCGCAGGCAGTCCTCGGTCCGGGGCGGATTCGCCTGTTCCTGCGCAATATGGGTCATGCCGATGATGCCGTTCATAGGGGTTCGGATATCGTGGCTCATGCGGGAGAGAAATTCGCTCTTGGCTTCGCTGGCCCGGATAAGGCGGCTGTTGACCTCCGCCAGCTTGGCCCGTTCCCGGCGCAAAAGCCGGTAGCGCACCGCCGCCACCGCCGTAGCGCCCAGCAGCAAAAGGAACAGGGCGATCACAGCGAGGACCTGCACAGGGTTGGAGTAGACCAGGTCCAGCAGGGACCCGGCGCGCTCGTTGACACTGTTCTCCGAGATGATCTGCGCCAGCTTCTGCTGGGAAATGCTGCCCGCCGCCTTGGTCATCACGGAATACAGCAGCAGGTCTTCCTGATCGGAGACGCCGATGGAAAACCGAAGCGTCAGATCGGGCACGGCCTGAAAGTTCAGGCTGGCGTATTTCGGCATCGACAGATAGTAGCTCAGCTCGATGCTGTTGAGAAACGTCCTGTCCGCCCTCCCGCTTCTGACTGCCGAAATGCACTCTCCCACGGTGGGGTAAAACCGATAGGTATAGCCGCTGTCCGCCTCGTGCTCCATAACGGTCTTGGAGAGGTAGTAGCCCTGCGGCAGGGCCACCGTTTTGCCTTCCGCGTTGGAAAAGACGCTCTCCACCTGCGTCTCCAGAAGCGGAGGCACCAGGCGATAGCCCCATTCGTCGCCCCAATTAAAGTCGTAGCCGATGGAGGAGAGGATGGGGGCCTTGCCGCCGCCCTGCAGCTGGTCGCGCACGGCGGCATAGGAATCGGACGTGACAAAGCGGAAAGTGATCCCGGTCCGCTGGGAGACCTCGTCAAAGGCAGCGCGCATCACGCCGCCCATGGTCCCCGTCCTGCCGTCCCGATATTCGATAGGCAGCCAGGCGGGGTCATAGGCCACCGTTATCTCCCGGTGGCTGTCGATATACGCCTGCTCCTCCTTTGTAAAGCCGGGGGCCAGCCCCTCAGTCCCGCTGAAATACTTTTTTCGCAAAGACGCGGCAAACCCCGGCTCCACCGAGTAGATCTGGCCCATGGCGTTGTTGAGCGCGTCCAGCAGGTCTGGGCTGGATTTGGAGACAGCAAAGTAAAATGGCTGAGAATCGTAGTCCAGCACCGGGCGGTATCCATCCGTCCTTCGGGACTGGGACACCAGCGCAAGGTCGATCCGTCCGATGTCCAGCGCGTTGAGCAGTTCCTGCGGTCCGGCCAGATTCACGAGGTGAACGGAGACGCCGTGCCGGCCGCAGCGGGCAGCGAAGGATTCGCCCCGGCCGCTCCCCTTGACGGTCCCCACTTTCAGGCCGTCCCAGGCGCTGTAATCTCCATAGGCGAACCGGGTGTCGGCAGCGCGGCAGATTGCGCGGTTCCCGCCGCTGCCGGCCGCGATCTCGGAATAGCCGATTTTCTGCGCCCACTGCGCGTCCCAGGAAACGCCGCCAAGAAGGTCGATTTTTCCCTCCTCCAGCCAAGACAGGCACTCATCCCAGGAGCCTGCCACAAAGGTGTATTTCCAGCCGGTATACTGGGCGATGGCCTTCAGATACTCATAGTCATAACCGGAGGCGCCGCCATCCGCTTTCAGTTCCTGCAGGCCGTCCGCCAGATACCAGCCCACCCGCACATCCGCTCCCCCGGCGGCTTCCGCCGCGCGGGCCGCAGGCGCCCCCAGACAGATACAGGGCAACAGCAGGGCGGCGGCTAAAAACAGGGCGGTCTTTCCCCGGATTGCTTTTATTCTCATGCCAGTTCCTCAATTCCAGCAGAAGCCCTCCGCGCTGGTCTCGGCTGCGGTGCTTCCGCACGAAAATCGCGATGACAAGCTGCTTCGGGTGGAAAAATCCCGGTTTTCCCGCGTGGGCAACCCTTCCAAAAGCGGCGGGAATGGGCAAAATTCCAGTATTTCTTTTCATTATAGGGCATGGAATATCATTTGTAAATTGGGAATCGCCGCATCTGTTTTCCATTTGGGAAACCTTTTTGAAAAGCGGCGGGGCAAAAAGTCCGGTGCAAGAATTTGCTTTCAGGAAGCAGCGGAGCGGCACGCCGCCGGCACGGGCAGGCGCACGGCAGTCCCTCGATGCGCGCGCCGCCGTGTGTCTTTTGAGTCTGCTGTCCTTTTTCCGCTGCGGCACAGTTTCCGACGCGCCGGTTCGGACCCGTCAGCGCGCGAAGCAGCGTCGTCATGCCGCCGGGGCTCCCGCCCATTCTGGGCTGAGGACTCCGCGGTATTCCCGGAGCCCGGCAATGAGGTTCCCTGCGATAGCCGCGGCGATAGCAGCAGGCGGCCCGGCGGCAAAGTCTCTGGCCGTCAAACGCTTCTTCGTCCCCGGGCTGCCGCCGAGGCTGCGAATCACGGCCGCCTCGGCGGCGTCTGCCGGCGTGAGCGGCATCCTGCCTCCCAGGCCGCATTTGGCGGTCTGCCCTGTCGGGCACAGATTGGAGATCAAGGCACTCCGGTCGGCCGCTCGCTTCCAGATACCGGCTTGCTGTATCGGCATATGCCTGACGCCAGACTTCATCGTACTTCCGGTCGTTCCAGTCAGCGGCATTTTCCTTGTGGCGTTTGTATTCGCCGAGGGGAGGACGATTCTTTCATCCTTTCGTCGAGGTCGCAGACTTTGTGTGCTTTTGAATTTCATTTCCCATATTCATCCATTGAGCGCATGGTCCGTATGATATGCGCACGGGGTTTTCCGTCGTTCTTGTCATGGATGACAAAGTCCACGCATGTACCTTTAGAGACGAACTGTTCCCGGCAATAATCCCGAATGGGGGCGATCCTTGTTTCACGGGAAAGCTCACGCGGGATCGCCATGGTCGATTGATTCTTGCGCGTTCAATTAAGCAGGAGGCCCCTAAACGGGGCCTCCTGCTTATGCCGCGTGCATATGCTCGGCCTGATGTGCTCGATTACATGCGCCTCTGCCAGTTTCGTGATTTGATATAATATGGTGCAGCGCCAAGCGCGCTCAACTCCGCCGCGCCAGGGCAAAGCTAAAGGGCCCGCCGCCCGCGCTTCACAGACAGCAAGCCCTTTCGGCTGCTCAAACAATTCCTGCTCAAATATTTGTCCAACTTTTCGGGATCACTTCACAATTCCCCCTGTCTGTTCTTTATTTTACTTTGTTTTTGCTGGTGTTGCAATGTTTTTATTGCGGGCAACAGGTGCAATTAAAACTTTGCCATTACCGCGGTAAACATTTACAAGCCCTTCTCCGGACGCTGCTGACCCTATCAACGTGTTTGTGGTTCGTTCAACCGTAAACTCAAGCTCTTTTGACCACGCTATCGCCATGTTGCCGTCAACCCTCAGCACGTCTTTATCTAAATCAACTTCGATTAACTCTTCTCGAGGAACCGGGCTCTCAAGAACAGCTATGCCGCTTCCCTCCAATGATGTATTGAATAACCCTTCTCCTCCAAAAACGGCAGAGGAAAAATTGCTGCGTGCAGTCACTCTCATATTCATGCTGTCATCGCAGGCTAAAAACATTCCATCTTCAATGACCATGCTGCCGTTCCAGTTGGCTAAGTTCTCAAACAGAATGTAACGGAAAGTTGGTTCAAGAACCAGAACGCCTGAACCGGTATATCTTGGTTTTACAGCAGTTTCTCCCGTCACTTTACTGCCAACCAGCTTTTTCATCAGATCTCCAGCGCCCTTTATATTGGTCGCTGCATGAATTTGGCCAATCATCAATTGCATTGCGCCAGACTGAATAACAACGCCATTATTTCCATTCAGGCTGACAATAACTTGTCTTTTTCTGATATTCATCTCAGATGCAAAGTATGCTGTTGCAGCGTTTTCCGAGGTTACAGAAATATCTTTTTTGTACTCCAGAAGTGAGAAAGCGCCCTCTGATTTAATGATTTTATGCGTATCCGTATCTTGAAACAGATTTGTTTTAATCATGAAGTCTTTCCTCCCCCGATTAACTCAAATTTGCCATAGCATAGTCAGTTTCTTCAGAAGTGAATTTTTCACCGTATTCTGACGTGAGCTGATCGTGAATGCCTCGTTTACTCATGTACATAGTATCACGGTATAGTTGGCCTTCAATCAACGCTGGTCGGGGGGGGGGGGGCCCGCCCCCCCCCGCCCTTTTTCTCCTCCCCGCCCCCC
>Ga0183101_1001338_pt2 | contig 21446 bp, 24 predicted proteins | sample Biomet3_FD_127790 | JGI IMG/M metagenome (GOLD analysis project Ga0183101, IMG submission 127790) | Microbial communities from bioreactor (seeded with sewage sludge) at LBNL, California, USA - Biofuel metagenome 3 | ecosystem: Engineered > Bioreactor > Anaerobic > Unclassified ...
AATGTGAATCAAATAATTCAATAATTATTGATTAGGAGAAAATTATGGCATTTTGTGCAAATTGCGATGAAAAACTGCCTGACGGAATATTTACATTAGCGGATCTTCTTAAATTAAATTCAACTGACTCAGCGCGTGCAAAAATTCGTCTTATAAGCAATAATGGCGAATCGTGGAATGCACTTGAGGAATTTAACAATAATTTTCTGGAATTTAAAAAAAGTGTTCTGCACAGAAACGGCAGCAATATTACATTTAAAAAAGGACAGCTTGCCATAGGACTGTTGCAGCTGGGAAATAATTCGGATAAATGGCTTTTTATAACAGCTTTTGAACTTTTGGATGATGTTCCTGAAAACGATGACAAAATAGAAAAATTTTCACGCGAAGTCAAAAAATTTGAGCATTTCTCTGGCCGATTGATTTTAAAATATAAACGCGGACCTCGCGAAATTTTTGGTAATTACAATAAACTTTCAGTTAAAATGGAAGTGAATCAATATCTTCCTTCTTTTTATGATGCTGATGAATTCAACGGTTATGACAATGTATGTCTTACTTACAACCAGCTTAAGTCAATACAAGAAAATAATAAGATTGTCTGGATTAATGCACTTAAAAGTCAACAGGCAGTTTACGTTATTACAGATACGAAAACGGGAAAACTCTATATCGGTTCGGCAACTTCCAAAACAGAAATGCTCTGGCAGCGATGGACAGATTATATAAAGGACGGGCATGGCGGAGATGTTGAACTTAAAGAGATTGTTAAGAAGAACTCAATAAAGTATGTTGAAGACAATTTTCAATATTCAATTTTAGAAAATTTCAACTCAAATGTTGAATGCGAATATGTTTTAAAACGCGAGAGTTATTGGAAAAAAGTTTTTGATTCATATAAGCATGGCTACAATAAAAATCTGTAAATTGCACGGAGATAATTATGACTTTCGTAAAAACGAAACAGGAACGTGCCAATGAAAGTCAGAAAGAATTTTTGCAGAAGTAAGAGCAAAGTGTTTTGTTTTGAGGGTTGTTAAATATCAAATGAAGGATTCGTTTGGTAAAAAAATAAGAGTAAAGAGGAGAAAAGAAAATGTCAGAAACACGGCAACAGTCATTCGACGGCGAGATAAAGAAGTGCCCTAATTGCGGCGCGATACTGCCGAGCATGGCAATAAAATGTCCGGAATGCGGGTATGAAATTACCAATCGTTCCACATCTGATGCATTGCAGAAATTTTATCAAGATCTTCGTGATGGAGATGATAAACAGGATGTTGATGCAATTTCGAACTTTCCAGTTCCTAATACTAAGGAAGATTTTATCGAATTTCTTTTATACGCAAAAGGTGCTCTGGAAACCGGGTATACAACATCTGCAGAAAGAAAAAAATATAATGCATGGAAAAACAAATTTTTTCAGATGAAATTAAAAGCTTCGATTTTATTTAAAGATGACAAGGCAACTTTGAATGAGGTTAATTTGATAATTGCAATAGCAAGTTGAACTTTTTTCCTGCCATATCCAACTATTATGCAGCTCGATAAACCAGATCGAGCTGCTCGTTAAAAAGCTCTTCCGGGGTGGCATAGCTCAGCCGTCTCCGGGGAAGTCCATTTATCCAGTCTTCTATTTCCTCGATATCCTCCATGGTATAGCCCGCTATGCTCTTTCCCTTTGGAACAAAGCGCCGCAGCATTCTGTTATGACGTTCGTTTACAGGTCTTTCGCATGAAGTATATGGATGCGCAAAGTAGACCTTTGTTCCATACCTATCATCAAGCTCTTTTAGCCTTGCATTCTCACTGCCGTTGTCCGCTGTTATCGTTTTGAATATCTTCGAGAACTTTTCTTTTCCATATCGTTTTTCAAGTGCCGCGATTCCTTCATCCATGTAGGCATCTGCGTTCTTCCCTGTTATCTTTATCGGTATGAAGAAATCAGTCATCCTTTCCACTATTGTCATTATCACCGGCTCTACTCCGTCTCTTCTCCCTACGACGCTGTCACATTCCCAGTGACCGAAAGTCCCCCTTCCTCCCACTTCGGCAGGCCTTTCCTCAATGCTGGAACCGAGGACCTTCCTTCTTGCTCTGTCCTGTCCCCGTTTTGTCATCAGGACTTATTAAAAGCGCCCTTGCGATTTTATCTTTATATATTTTTACTTCTCTGTTTGGAAAACCTAATTTTTGATAAACGAATGGTGTTTTATTTGAAACTTTTATTTCAGTATCATAAATACCAATATCAGAAATATTTAAGGAATTTATCTCTTCTGATAATTTTTGATTATCTTTTGTTTCAAAGTGGGTATTGATATGAACTTTATTGAACTCATTTTCAGAATCATGCCCAGGCTGATTTACATTAGACATACTGTTTTCCTCCTTCTGTCTTTGAAAATCGATTTTATGTTTTATTTCATCAACCGAAAAACTGTAAGAGAAAGTTTCATCCTTGTTGTTGTATGCTTCAAAAACAGGCGTAAGAATTTTGGAATAGCTTGATTCTTCGCGCTTGTATTCTTCTGATAAGATATAATTATTCAGTCTTTCGATTGACTTGTTTTTATCGCCGCCTTTAATTTCTGCAACGTCAATCAGGCGCTTTACTGCAACTTTACCTTCTACAGGAAGATTCCATTTTTCAGGCTCTATGCTGTTGAATTTTTCAAACGCATTGTAAAGTTCCTGCGGATAGGCAAAATGGTCATTTTCGAGTGTAAACATTGGAAAATCGTCAGTAGGATTTTGTTCGGGTTCGTCTATGTAATCTGCCTTTTGATTTTTTTCGGCTTTAATGTCGGCTTCTATTGCAGCGTCAGAAAGTCCGCCATTTTCTTGAACGGATTCAATCTCTTTATCAAGAATTTGATCGATTTGATTAGAAACAGGAGAATTACTTAACGATTGATTTCTCTGATTTTGTTCATCATTGTATTTTGAATTGTTCTGCGCTCTTCTTGTTCTTTCTTCGTTAATAATCTTTTCTCGGTTTTTGACGATGTATTTACCGATAGGGTCAGTAAGTGCTTCATAGTTTTCTGCGATGTCAAGTTTGTGGATTGCATTTAAAAGTTCCCCCTTCTGGTCAATTTTTTTGAGTACAGTAACAGTTTCATCTGTAATACCTAAAATTTTACTGTTTTCAACGCCTGGTGTCAAGGTGGAAACAGAAACAACTCTGCCGCCTTTATCTTCAATAAAGTTCTTTAATGAGTTAATTGTTCCACCCATTGTAAATACATCATCGACAATAATGTATTCTTTCCCTTTTATTACTTCACCGTCAAAATGCGGTCGATTTACAGTTCTCTTAAAAGCATTTTTTCCAGTATGATGAGCCGAATCTATTTCAATTATGTCAGTTGAAATATTTAATCCTGCTTTCTCATATTCTCTAGCGTATGCCATTGGAATAGCATTAGGTCTTTTATCAGCTGTTTCCATTGAAGGAATAGGAATAACAATTGCGTCTGGATATTTTTCTGCTAATTGGCTTACCACTTCTTTATTTACAATTTTTGAGACGAGTTCCACTGCTGCTTGTTCATTTCCAGCCTTTCCTTTAATTTGTAATTCACGATTTTCAAGCATACTCTGATAAGAGGTATTTGTTATAACTTCTTTCAATTCTTCTGACCAAGAATGGCTGGGAAGATGTAAATCAATGTTAGTTGAAAATTGATGTTCATGTCCTTGTGAGATCATTTTTTGTATTTCAGATATTTGATTATTCTGTGCAATATTTATTTCATTCATCAAATCTTTCATTGGCATGGAGAGGAATTGCTTAAGATATTCAGCTCTGACTGTTGCGGGAACTTTATTTTTCTCTCCGAGTTCCGGCTTTATGACGAGCTCATCTGTTATGTATTCAGAAACCTCCTTGTCCCAGTCAATTACCTGGTCTTTGGTAAGTCCACCGTCCCTTTTTGCAATGTTTTCAAGGATTTTTCCTGCCATATCTCCGACAATCCGGCTGTGGCATTCAGAAAGGATTGCATCATCTGTTGTAAGATTTTCATAGTTTTTATCTTCCACAACAGATTGCCAGAGACTTGTTCCTTTAAGTATGTCCTTTCCCTGCCGCCATAATTCCGGATTGTTGTTCTGAACATATCTGTCCCAGATGTGTGTGTATTCATGCGCAAGTGTGTTCGAGTTCAGCAAATCCTCATCGCAGTAAATTGCACCTTCATAGGCGAACCCGTAGACTTCACCGTCCTTGTCCTTCATATACTGTACACGGTCGCTGATGTTCATGTCCTTGTCGTTGAACAAAATGTAGTTCGATTTATCCATTTCCATTCCGACATATCCGAGTTTCTGCAGAAACTCGCTCGCCTGTTTCTGACTTCCGTTGAAAACATTTTTGCTGAGCACATCAAAATAAACGTCCTGACCTATATCATTGCGAGAAACACGCCAATTAGCTCCTATCTTTTCCAGTTGTTCATTGATTTTGTTTGCATGTTCAATTCCTATAGGATTGCCATACAGAAGATAATTTGTATTGTCGTTGTCCGGAATGTCCACGGAATATAAATAGGTCTGCTCGCGTTTGTAGTCTACAAGCCCAAGTCCGAACAATGTGGTAAGCGCAGCCTGTTCTTTTTCAAGCGCAGGATTACCTTTGGTGTCTGCTTTCAAAAGCTCGCCAGTAAGTTCATCAATGGAAGTGCTTTTGAATTGTTCCAGACGCTTTGACCAGTACGGAGAGAAATTCTTCTCCTGCAGAAAGTCGGACAACGGCTGGTTGTTAATGTAGAAGGTTCCACCATATTTACGGGAAGCAATTTTAATGCCGAGCTGTTTCGCATTTTCTTCATTCAATGAGACAACGTACGTGCCGTAGCCGTTGAAAGTGTGCTCGTTGTTTTTTTCGATGTCCTGGCTTGTGCCGTATTTGACGGACATCTTCTGGACGTTCTTTCCGGTATCAAGAATTTCCTTCATCTCTTCCTTTGAAAGATGAATTGAAATACCTGAACCGTTTATCTTTTGCATAAGATATTCAACGGCTGTCAGGTTATCTGCGGAAGTGACTGTCTGGTTTGTTCCTGTCGTTGCATTTTCCATGATGTTATTTTCTCCTTGTATATGTTTAATTTGCTTTTGGATTGCTGCTTCCTGTTTAGCCCATTCCTTGAATTCATCAATGATTTCTGATTCGCTTAAGCTGTAGCTTTCATCGTAGATGCCATATTCAGCAAGAATTGACTGCTTTATAAGTTCGTGTTGTGAATCTGTAATACGTTTATTAATTGATGAAAAAGCCATTCTGGGTTGATTGTTATATTCCTTGGACATTGATTGTTGTAAATAATTTTTTAATGAATCAATGAAAAATTTATCTGGAATGTTTTGAATGGCTGTTTTATCACGAGTAGAAAATATTTCTGAATAAAGATTTATATTCCTATTGCGCTCAGGAAAAAATAGTATGCAGGCAGGGTTCTCTCTTTTTGCAGCATTGCAGACCTTTATGGATTTTTCTTTCTCTGGAATAAACTGCAGGGCCATGCCGTTGTTCTGCACGCGTTTTAGATTGACGTTTTCATTGAATCTTGCTATATTGTTTGTACAAAGAAGTCCGTTGAAAGACACAGTGGCTATACGGGTGGCATTGACTACCGGAGAGTCCCGTCTGAGGGCTTCTTTATTTTTTAAATACAAGAGCCCGTCTTTTATATTATCTTCAAGAAATCTTTCGTACTGATTTTCGGGATATGCAGATAAGATAACGGTTGCTTCTTCACTGCTCATGTTCGGTTCGATGAAGGCAATTACCGGACAGGATTCTTCCTTCCCGTTTACATTCTTGATGACTTTTTTATTTAAAACGCAGGCGAGTGTTGTCGGAATGTCGCCTCGGTCTGCATTGTATATAGATGCTTAAATGTAATTACGTATAACGACCCGGAAAATTTGGAGGGTCGTCAAACGTACCTGAGGTTCACTCTGTGGAATACTTTACTTTTCTGATTGATGTGTTATATTATTAGATAAGTAGTTTTCATAACTACCCGTCGAACGAGTTACTGCACTTTTTGTGTACAGATTCGTTATTTGGCTGACAGATTTCTCTGTAAAGAAAATCTGATCAGCCATTTTTATTTTATTAAGTATATTGTTCTTGTCTTTTTCATAAGTAGAAATAGATATATGCATGGTTTAACGACCTGAAAAAGATTTTTCCGGTGAGGGGCATCATACAAAAAAGGAAATTAGCAGAAAAACCGTATAATACAGAAATTGTTTATGGAATAAATGGTAAAATTATTGTAATTGGAGTTGAATAAAAAAAGCATTGGACCTCACCAATGCTTTCAAGCGGCTGCATTATATGCCTTCACAGGATTACTCCTCCGGCGGTGCCGCAGCCAGACCTTTACCGTATAGCCATAAATACTGTGGTTATATGCTACAAATAACAGTAATACTAGATAAAAATATCGTCAAGTATTTTTCTGATATCGAACTGAACGTTATAGGAATAAACGACAGCAACAAGCACAAAAAGTATTGCACCGCGATGAATGTTCTGTCTAAAGCCTAGGAGCATGGCTTTTGTATGTTGCGCATCCTAATTTTCAGACGTAAAATCCTGAACATTTATATTGTCAGTTATTTTTCACCTGTTTATCTGATGCGTATTTTCCAATAATGCCGTCAAGATTCATCGGTTTGCGTTTGACTTTTCATCTGTTTGTGGTATATTTAAAGCATTGGGCAACGGTTTACCGGTTCCAATAGTCCGGCTACCACCTTCTGCTTTATAGTGGAAGATGCTAGCCTTTTTTATTTTATTGAATATCTCTTTGTATTTTCTAGATCCGTTTGAAACAACTATGCTGATTCCGTTGATTGATGGTACGATAAAAAAACAACAATAAGGCGGCCGGCAATGACCGCCTCTTTCATTCGTAAGAAATTTCTCCGCTCCGCTTGACTTGAAGTGAACTCCAAGTACTATGCTTGAAAGCAAGTCATCAGCAGTGGAGGCAGAATATGATGGAATACCGGAGACTTCCGCACGGAACGGAAGCGCTCAGCGTAATTGGAATAGGGCTTGGTAATATAGAAGAAAATAAAACGTACGAAGCCATTTCGTATGCACTTGAGCACGGGGTGAATTTCTTTGACTTGTGCTGCAGTACGACCGGCGTGTTCCGTGAATTCGGGCGCGCGGTAAAAGGCAGACGCAATTCTGTTTTTACTCAGATGCATTTCGGCGCGGTGTATCCCGATGACACGTACGGATTCAGCCGTGACTTTGATGAAATAAAGCGTTCGTTTGAAAAGGAGCTTGATGTATCCGGCCTCGGCTACACTGACTTCGGCTACGTGCACTGCGTTGATGAAGAATCTGATTTGGAAGCAGTGCTGAACGGCGGTCTGTTTGATTACATGAAGTCGCTCAAGAAGCAGGGCGTGATTCATCATCTTGGTTTTTCTTCACATACACCGTCTGTCGCGCGGAAATTTCTTGAGACAGACGACATTGATTCATTCATGTTTTCCATAAATCCTGCATACGATTATGCAAAGGGTGATTTTGCACACGGTTCTGCAGATGACCGGAGCGCGCTGTACATTGAAGCGCAGAAACGCGGCATAGGCATTACGGTGATGAAGCCGTTTGCCGGGGGGCAGCTGCTCGACAAGAAGCGGTCGCCCATCGGTGTCGCGCTTACGCCGGTGCAGTGTCTTGCATACAATCTTGACCGTCCTGCAGTCCTTTCATGTATTCCGGGCGCAGCAGACAAGGACGAAGTGAAATCACTGCTCGAATACACCGACGCTTCCTCAGAGCAGAAATCATATTCCGTTCTCGGAACAGTGACTCCGAAAAAAGCGGCTGGTCGCTGTGTGTACTGCAACCACTGCGAGCCGTGTCCTGCGGGAATAGACATCGGTCTTGTTAATAAATATTACGACTTGGCAAAAATCGGTGATGACATGGCTGCGGGACATTACCAGAATCTTTCAGTCAAAGCAGATGCATGCATTAAATGCGGCCACTGCGAAGAGCGCTGTCCGTTCAAAGTGAAGCAGATGGCGCGGATGGAAGAAATTAATAATTATTTTGCAGAACGATCTTTTTAATAGAGAGGAAAATTATAATGAAAAAATTAATTGCACTTGTATCTGCGGCAGTATGTGCTGCATGTTTGTTTGCGCAGACAGATGGAACTGCGAAATCAAAGAATCTCATCGTCTACTTTACGTTATACGGAAATCAGAAGACGGTTCAGACTGATGCAGACTCTTCCGCAAGCCGCACAACATACAACGGCAAGGTGCGGGGCAACACCGAAGTGATTGCGCAGATGATTCAGGAACTTGCGGGCGGCGATATGGTGTCGCTTAAAATGAAGGACGCATATCCCGACAGCTACGATGACGTTGTGTCGATGGAAAAAGAAGAGCAGCGCAAACAGACACCGGTGCCGATTACGACAAAGACTGATGTGAGCGGCTACGAAAATATTTTCATCGGCTTCCCGACGTGGTGGTACGATGTACCGATGGCGGTGAACACGTGGCTCAACAGCGTTGATCTTTCCGGCAAAAACGTGTATGTGTTCTGCACGAGCGGCGGCAGCGGTCTGCTCAGAACAATCAGCACCATTCAGAAGGCGGAACCGAAGGCAGCTGTTTCTAAAACAGGGTTTGCCGTATACTACACAAACGTAACTGGTGCGAAGAAAGACGTGCAGGCGTGGCTTAAGAAAAATAATATCGCGGTGAAATAAAGGCTGTGTGCAGATGAAACGATTTCGTGTCGTAATTGATGTGCTGATGATGCTGCTCACCGTTGTCCTCATGGGCGGCAATCTGTTGTTCACTGCGGACATTGTACATGAAGTGTGCGGTGTGCTGACGTTTGTTTTATGGATTACACATATTACACTCAACCGGCGATGGTATGTGTCATTCTGCAAAAGAACGCTTGGTGGAAAGCAGACAAAAGAACTGCGACAAACGGTTCCAGTGCTTCGTATTATTCAGGTGATTATTAATTTTGGAATCGTGATCTGCGCAGTGTTTCTTATAATAAGCGGCATACTGATTTCTAACCACGTATTTGTTTTTCTGCATATTGAAAGCGGTATGTCTTTTGCACGCGCGGCGCATCTTGTTGCATCGCACTGGTACTTCGTGTTCATGTCGCTGCACGTGGGTCTTCATGCGGGTGTGCTGGCAAACGCAGTACAATGCCGCCGGCCGTCAGAAACAGGCATCGGTGATTCTAAAAAACATTCTGCCTGGCAGAAAACAAGGACTATCGTTTTCCGCATCATGATTGCTGCTGCGTCCGCATACGGTGTATATGCGTTCATCGTGCGGGGCATTGGAAAGTATCTGCTGTACCGCCAGCCGTTTTTCTTTTTTGACCTGTCGCGCGGGTATGTGCTGTTTGTAGTTGACTATGTGTGCATGATGATTTTGATTGCGACGATTTCGTATGTAACTACGAAACTATGTCGTTCATGCGAGTTGAAAAAAACAGTTAGTGCTTGAAGTCAGAAGCATTGTTGTTTGGACAATTGCTTGTTGGTGTCCACGAATATCCGGTATATTCCGGCCACGTGTGGTCATTCTCAAAAGTGAGCGTTTCCGACATGCCCAGATGAAACATGAAGTGCCGGAACTGCGACAAGATGAGTCCGAGCCGTGTGTATGATTTTTGAGGAGAAACTTTTTCTGCAAGCATATCATCATTGAGTGATGAAAGATACGCATTTATTTTTTCTTCAACATACGATTCATATTTTAACAACTGCTCTTTCGTGATATGAAGATCGGGCGCCTGTTCGTAGCCGGGACGCTTTTCATCAATGACTGAAAAGTGTTCGTCAACACCAGCAACGGTAGCTCCGGGGAATGTATAATCATCAGGATTGATGTACCAGCGGTCGAGAGAATGAAGCGCATGAAAAAGATAGCGGCTGTTCGGAAGTCCGTCGAGCAATGCGTTCAGATCAGACTGCTCAATCTGCGCTTTTAAGTTTGTGAAAAGAACGGCAGTATGCTCCTGAATGATGTGCACGAGCATTTTCTTTTCTTCAAGCGGAGCGAGCGACGAGTGGCTGTAGATGTAAAATTCTTCCTGGCACGGCTTCACTTCTTTTTTAAGCGGCGGTAATGTCTTGTCGAATTTCTCAGCATCAGCTTCCGTGAATTCATCCGCAGTGCTTCCAACATAATGATAGCGTCGTCCGTCGAGGCAGCCGGGCTGCAATTCCTTCACAAGCATAGCGGTTGGAAAGATTGCAGTGTTGTCTTCTGCGCCCGGAGTATATTTTCCTACGCAGACATTATGTTTCTGGCAGCTCTCGAATCCCATGCTCACATAATTGCTCGGATGGCCGAAGATGACAACGGTGTCGTAGCCAAGTTCCCGCGCTTTGTCAAAGGAATACGCAATCAGTTTTTTTCCATACCCTTGCCGCTGGTAGTCGGGATGAACACATACCGGCCCGAACGTAAGTATTTGTTTTTCAGTTCCATCGTCAGCAATCAATTTGCATTTTGTGTACATGATGTTTGCAATGAGTCTGCCATCTTTTTCTATAACAAAATCAAGCGCCTTGATGAAGTCGGGATGTGTGCGCAGAATGTGTGCAAGGTAATGTTCGCTTGCACCAGGGGAATTCACATTCCAAAATGAAATGCGATTGAGTTCTTCTACGGCGGTGTAATCTTTTTCTTCTTCATTGCGGATGATGTAGTTCATGGTAAACCTCATGTATAGTTTGATTTAAAGATTGTAATCTTGTTTGTGCTGGACGGTCAAGGAAAATGATTAAACTAAGCAGTCAATTTCACTTCCATGCGATACACAGAATTTCCGTCATCACGTGAATATGATTCAATTTTCTTAAATCCCTTTTTTTCATAACAGCTGACTGCGTTTTCATTGAAAGCATACACAAACAATCTGAATACATTTGCATGTAGCGTGTTTTGCACATAGTCAGTTATCTTTGCAAGAGAAGCACTCCCGATTCCCTGTCCGCGAAAATTTTCTGCAATAATAAATCGCATGAGGGTACAGACTGTTTTATTTCCGGATGAAGTGCAGGAAAGTTCACAAGAACCAACAATCGTGTCGTCAAGAAAAAGTGAGATGAATATAGATTCTTTCCGTGAAGCAAGATGCATGCGTATCTGCGATTCTGTTACTGGTGTGGTGAACAGACGGTCATCGTATCCGCATTGCAGAAGAAAGCGTTTGCTTTTACCTACAAGACATGAGGCGATGAACGACGCATCTTCCAATACGGTGCGTGCGAGTGTAATCACGCGGCGAAAAAAAATGCCGTGAATGTATCAAATTGATTTTTGAAGTGAGAAATAAAACGCGAAAAGGCGGTAGATGAATGCCCGCCAGACATGAACAACAGCAGCTTTGCACCCGTTCATAGGGTAAGACACGACGCAGACCTCCAGTGTCGCTTCCGATTGTTACATACATAGTATCTGATAAATGGAATTGGCTCAATACTTAATTTTTTATATTTTTCTTTTGGCCTTATGTATTAGAAGAATTGTTGTAATTACAACATACTTCATTTTATCTATATCGTATGATTCAATCAAGAAATTAGTATATGTGCACGAATGTTGCAAGGAGTTTTTTTATGGATACAGAAATGTTTTGTTTTCAATGTGAACAGACTGGTACAAGCAATGGTTGCCGTGGTTGTACAGGAAAAGTTGGCGTATGTGGAAAGACTGCTGAAGTAGCACGTTTGCAAGATGAACTTACTGGAGCACTTATTGGACTTGCTCGTGCTGCCGAACAGAATGGTAAAACAGAGAAAGCTACTCGTCTGATTCTTGAAGGATTGTTCACAACAATTACAAATGTAAATTTCAATGAAGAAACTTTACATATCTTGATTAATCGTGTTGTTGCAGAAAAAAATGTGATAGCTCCTTCTTGCGAAAGTTGCAATTCACGTTGTGGCAACACTGATATTTACGACATGCAAAAAATTTGGACTGCACAAGTTGATGTACGCTCACTTAAATCACTTATTCTTTTTGGTATTCGAGGAATTGCTGCATACGCGTATCATGCACTTATGCTTGGATATCAAAATGAAGAAGTAAATAATTTTTTCTATAAAGCATTGTATTCTCTTGCAGAAGATTGGGGTAAAGATGAGTTGCTTCCAATAGTCATGGAAACAGGAAAAGTAAATCTTGCTTGTATGGAATTGCTAGATACAGCAAACACTTCATCATTTGGTGTTCCTGTTCCAACGAGTGTTACGCTCACCGTTGAAAAAGGTCCATTCATTGTAATATCAGGGCATGATCTTAACGACTTGAAACTTCTGCTTGAACAGACAAATGGTAAAGGTGTAAATGTGTATACTCATGGTGAAATGCTTCCTGCACATGCATATCCTGAACTTAAGAAGTATCCGCAACTAAAAGGTAACTTTGGAACAGCCTGGCAGAATCAGCAAAAAGAATTCGATTCTCTTCCTGCACCTGTTCTTTTCACAACTAACTGTCTTATGCCTCCAAAACCAAGTTATGCAGACCGTGTGTTTACTACCGAAGTAGTTTCATATCCAGATATTGTTCATATTGATGATAAAAAAGATTTTACTCCAGTCATAGAAAAAGCTCTTGCTCTCGGTGGATATAAAGAGGACACAGTGTTCAAGGGAATTAATGGTGGTGCATCCGTTATGACCGGTTTTGGTCATGGAACCGTTCTTAGTGTTGCAGATAAAGTGATTGATGCAGTAAAAGCAGGAAAGATAAAACATTTCTTCTTAGTAGGTGGCTGTGATGGTGCACGTTCTGGAAGAAATTATTATACAGATTTTGTAAAGCAGACACCTTCTGATACAATCATATTGACCCTCGCATGTGGTAAGTATAGATTTAACGATTTGGATTTGGGAACAATTGAAGGACTTCCACGTATTATGGATATGGGGCAGTGCAATGATGCATATAGTGCAATAAAAGTTGCCGTCGCTCTTGCTGATGCATTTAAATGCGGAGTGAATGAGCTTCCTCTTTCAATGGTGCTTTCTTGGTATGAACAAAAAGCAGTTTGTATTTTGTTAACATTGCTTTATTTGGGAATAACAAACATAAGGTTAGGACCGACACTCCCTGCTTTCATTTCACCTGATGTTTTGAATTTTCTTATTGAGCAATTTCATATTGCACCAATTACTACACCAGAAGCAGATTTGCAAGCATTGTTAAGCAAAAAATAAATTCGTTTCTGTACTTGCAGCGATTATCATTGTATAAAGAAATATGATATACTCGCTTGCAAGTACGGAGGCTTTTTATGGCGTATCAGTTTAATGGTTGGCAAACAGCTAATGGTGTAAAAGCAATTACTCATATGTATAAAGGGATTGAAACTCCAATCGATTTGTATGACGCACTTTCATCAATTTGGTGTGAATACACCTGCGCCCCTCGTTTGCGCAGCAGATGGTCTCCGGAACATTTTCTAAAGGCAGAGAAGCGTGCGCGTTACGAATATCTTAAAAATCATCTTTTGAGTAGGGAGATACTGAGATGAATGAATGGCGTACGCTAAAAATAAATGAGCAATGTCTAGCAACTGCATGGATCATACGACATGTTATGCATTGCTTGTCAATCGATGCGGAAAATAAATTACAAAGACAATAATAAAACGATATAAAAATTATTTTATATATTTTATTGCAACACCATTGCCGATACGACGATAATTCGGATTGATGGTAGTTTTATAGAAATTGACAACAAGTGCATCAGCATTGTTCTCAATTGCAAGCTCTTCCATTCTGTTGAGGCAGCTTGAATCAGGAATTTTTTTCAGGATAAATGCTGTTGTATTTATTGTATATTCAACTGAACCGATAATCTCATATTTCCCGTCCGCAGGTAATTCATCGAGTATTTCAATAGTGCGAGTAAGAGGCCGGTCAACAGGCATTTTCATTGTGTATTCGCTGTCTTTTATGAGATTTACATTTTTGCATGTTAATTTATAAGAGAGTTTCTGGCTGATTGCTTTCTCTTTTTCACGGATTGCGTCGAGTGAATCCGTCTGATCTTTATTATAGTCTTCCATATTCCATACCATTGCAAGTTCTGCATCAATCGCATCCATGGAATCAGCTGTTTCTTTATCAACAGACGGAAAAATCACATATTCATATCCTTTTTTTATGACAATCGTTTTTTCTTTGGAATAAGTTTCCGGTTCTTTGTAAGTAGTTGAGGCATCTTTTTCACTTAGCCGACCAAGAATATTAAGCATAAGTGTATGTGTACCAGGTGTAAGTCTGATATTCTGATTGCCAACCCATGTGGATTCTCCGTCGATTTTACATACACCTACATTATTAATCAGAGAGACTGTTACCAGATCTTCTTCTGGTACATTAGTCGTGTTGTATGTTTTTACCGCAGCTGTTGAAGCTCAAGAACTTAATAATACAGCAGCGAAAGTAAATAAAGAACTGAGAACTGTAACTTGTAAATTTCTTTTCACCTGATACCACCTTTGCTTTTATATATTATTTTTAACATTATATTAAGACGGTGTCAAGTTAACTATGAATTGTCTTTATATATCAAGTGTTACGATACGCTCTTGCAAATACATGAGCTTCAAAGACTGATGTTCGGTGGACGTGTCAAAGAGTGCGCCGTTCCCTTCACCGCTCAATAAGCACGCACTCATCTACTGCGAAGATTTTGCAAAGTTACATGACAAGTACGGATGGAATTCTTTTGTGGAATTCCTACAGCATGCAAATGAAGTGCCGCTTTCTGATTTAGTTGATTTTGAAGTTACGTCGATTGTGTATACGGAAAAGAAATTAAAGTGATGATACTTTATTTTAACAGCTTTAAATAATTTCTCTTCCCATATAAGATTCGGTGGATTTGAACTTCTTTGTCTTTAATGATATAGAAAATAATATAATTTTCAATCGGTATCATTCTATATCCCAGACTGTTGAGATACGGATCTTTTACTGCAGGAAATGAAAAAGGAAATGTTTCTAGCAAATCAATGTCTTTATAAAATTTAGTAAAAAGTCTTTTTACTGATATGCAAAGTGTATTTTCAAAGTATGTTTTTATCTCATGCAAATCACGTTCTGCAGAGGGATAGATTTTTACTTTGAAGATTTCATTTTCCATTTAATCCATTAATTTCTTAAGCAATTTCTTAGCATCTTTTCCTTTCGCACCATTATGTATTTCTGTACGGGCTGTTTCAAGTTTTTGATAAAGTTCTAGTTTTGCCATTTGCTGTTCATAATAAGAAAGTGACATGACAACCATATCACCGACACCATTCTTTGTTAAGAAAACAGGTTCATTTTCAGAATGGACTGTTTCTGATATAGAAGTAAAATTATTCCGCAAGTCTGAAATTGGTCTGATTGTAGGCATTGTGGTATCCTTTATCTATCATAATACTATCATTATTATGATATGTCAAATTTATTTCAGCATGATTCTCAATTCTCTGCGCGAAGTGATGTGTACCTTTTCAAATATTGTTGCCAGGTGACGTTTTACTGTGACAGGCGAAATGTACAACTCTTCTGCAATCTCTGCGTTTGTCATCCCTTGTGCTGCAAGGCGGGCAACTTCAAGTTCGCGGCGAGAAAGAATGCTGTTCAGCGAATTGGTATTGTCCTGCACCTCATTATTTTGTTTGTTGAGTGATTCATTGTTCGGTTGAGCATTGTCTTTGCATGGTGATTGCGTGGCATCGGGTGAAGATTTTGTATCAGCAAAAAAGGAGAGTAGCAGATACATTGCACATCCGTACAGCAGTGGACGTGCGCTTTTTACCATGCGATAGGTGAGTGACATGATGATGACTTGTGATTGGGCATTGGTCGTCGTGCTAGAAAGTGTCTGAGGGTTGCTCACCGTGGCAAGCAGCAGCAGAACAGAGAGCAGTGCCCCAATAATAAACGCATATCGTTGTGCGGCCTTCACATACGAGATTGTTCCCGGTTTAAATAGTGCAAATACTCCGGCGCCAAAAATAACAAGTAGCAGTTCTGGAAGAGAAATGATTTCTTTTATCTGTATGTGAGAAGCAATGCATGCGACTGCGGTAAAAGCTGCAAGAAGCACACACTGTATCACTGTTTTAATTTTCTTTGGAAAGGCCGGTGTCATTTTGTCTCCTACAGATTATAGCATCAATAGGTATGAGTACGAATGAAAATAGTGCAGCAAAAAGTAACGGCACTACTCCGACAAACATGTTTTCTGCCAGATATGTTCTGGCTTCAAGGTGAGTGAGTATGGCAAAAAAATTGGTAATGGTCATCAGTATGCTTGAATATAAAAGAGTCCGGATGACAAGTTCGATTGAAGCATGCATCTGATTTTTTTCTGAAACAGAATACTGGCAGTTTCCGAAAATTGTTTTGAATGCTTTTCCAAAATCGCGCAGTGTTCCAGAAAAGAACAGTGATGAAAGAGGAAAAAGCGTCATTACCATAAATGAGGGGAGATCAAAAATATACGTAAATGAAAAATCAGTTTCGTTTTTAAGTGATGTATGATAGATTACTATAAAAGCGGCAATCAGAAATGCAATGAACAATGCAACCCGTAAAGCAGAAAGCAGTATTCTTTTTGCGGAAGTTTTTTTTCTGCTGTCACCTGTTTGTTCTGCCATTACAACAGTTGCCTGCTTTTCACATTTCGCAGCAAGAGGCACAAGAATGACTGCATACATACATGCTGTTGCAGGAGCAATGAGTAATGTAGCAAGATTAGGGCCGACAGTCTGTAGATTTGTGTAATTGAACATGAACACTACAAAGGCCGCACATGAGATAAAAAGAGCAGTGATGAAAAAAGTTTTGATCATTTGTTCAAGTGCATTTTTTGTGTTTTTTAATTCAGTAATTTCAGCAGTAGCCATTTTTTTAGGAGGAAGAAAAAGCAGCTTCAAATCTTTTATACATCCAGAAACAAACAGCACTGCACCTCCACTCAGTAAGAGTACCAATGCAATTGCCGGATTGACAATTTGAAACAGAGCACCACCGCTTACTGTGTCTATGAGTACCTCCAAGAGTGAAGAGACGCAGACAAGACAAATAAATTGAATAATCATACCGAACCTCCGTTATGGACAGTTTCGTATAGAATACCGCAGAATACAAGGGTGCAAAAGATGTATTTTTGGATGTAACTGAAAAAAATTGACTTCTTTATTGGGAATTATGATATTGAATATACGTACGTATGTGAATTCTGTACGGAGGTTCTAATATGTCGCAAAGAATGCCCGTCGTTTTTTTAGGTCACGGTTCGCCGATGAATGCTGTTGAAGATTCAGCTTTTTCTGAAGGCTGGAAGAAAATTGCTGCTGACATTCCAGTACCAAAAGCAATTCTTATGGTGAGTGCGCATTGGATGACCGAAGGTTCTTTTGTAAATGATTCAGCATCGCCGAAAATGGTGTATGACATGTATGGTTTTCCAGAAGAACTGTACGCAGTAAAATATAACGCGTCCGGTAGCGCGGAACTTGCGCATCGCGTGCAGTCGCTGTTAAACGGTACGTCTGTTGACAACACGTGGGGCATTGATCACGGTGCGTGGTCGGTACTTCGCCGCATGTATCCTAAGGCGGATATTCCCGTGGTGCAGCTCAGCGTTGACATGACGAAGGATGCAGCATATCACTTCAATCTTGGAAAAGCGCTTGCTCCGCTCCGTGACGAAGGGGTGCTCGTCATTGCAAGCGGAAACGTGGTGCACAACCTTTCGCGTGTTGACTGGAACATGGACGGCGGTTACGACTGGGCGAGTCAGTTTGATTCATATATCACCAGCGCAGTAAAAGAACACCGCTTCTCTGATGTAATCCACTACGAGAAGGCAGGGAGCTGTGCACAGAAATCATTTACTACGCCGGACCATTTTTTCCCGCTGCTGTATGTGCTTGGTGCTTCTGATGGCGAAGATGAAGTGCGTGTGTACAACAACGAGTGCACGCTCGGTGCAATTTCGATGACGTGCTTTGTGATTGGAAAACGGATATAACAGTTAGACTGTCCGGTACTTCAAGTATTCCATGAACCGTTTTGTCGCGGGAGAAAGTTCAGCCTTGCTTTTTACCGCAAAACAAATTTCGCGATAGAACGGTTTTTTGAGCGGACGTATTTCGAGCTTGTATGGCACGCGGTGGAGTATCATTCGCGGAAGAATGCTTACCCCAAGACCTTTTTCCACCATCGCCATGATTGCATAATCCTCCCACGTAGTAAATTTGATGTCAGGATGAACATCGTATTCCTCAAGCAAGCGTGAGACTTCGGTGCGGCCGCCGTGTTCAAGAAGCATGAATGGTTCGCGTTCAAGTGCGTGAATGTCTATGCGGCTCTTTGCAGCGAGCGGATGTTTTTTATTAAGGACAACAACGTATTCATCTTTCTGCATTGGAATTGTTTCAAGCTGATTCTGTACCGGCATGCTTAAAAATCCGCAATCAATTCTTCCCTGCTCAAGCCATGTTTCAATTTCATCATAATCACCAAGCAGTATTTCATATTCGATGCCTGGATATTCTTTTTGAAACGCAGCGAATATTTCTGGAAGCCAATGGGTTGCCACACTTGTAAATGCGCCGATTCTCACCGTGCCTTTCTGAAGTCCGTTCAATTCATCAACTTGATTCTGCAGGGAATAATATGCATCGCATAATTTTTGTGCATACGGCAGGATCTCTTTTCCTGCGGAAGAAAGATGTACGCCGGAATGATCCCGTATGAGCAGTGCTATTCCCCATTCTGATTCAAGGTCGGCAATCATTTTGCTTACGGAAGATTGCGCGTAGTTGAGCTCCTGTGCGGTACGTGTAAAGCTGCCTGTCTCGACTGTTTTAATGAAGACACGATACTTCTGAATGTTGCTGTCCATACATACCTCTTTATACAACCATTCCAAAAAGCGATAGTTAGTATGAAAAATATTCGTTTTACAGATTATAGAATAGTGACTATAGTTTGTACAGAGTAGAATATGAATCACAAAGATAAAGATGTAGACATGATACACGGCCCGCTTGCAAAGAAGATTTTCTTCTTTGCACTTCCTATTGCATTGAGCAGTATGCTGCAGCAGTTGTTCAACTCTGCGGACACAGCGGTGGTGGGACGTTTTTCTGATGCGAATGCGCTTGCGGCTGTTGGTACGAACGGCGAGATTGTGGCGCTTATCGTGAGTCTTTCTGCAGGACTGGCAGTGGGAGTGAATGTACTCGTTGCCCGGTGCATTGGCGGTGGAAAGCGTGAAGCAATAGGCGATGCGCTCCATACGGCCATTGTACTTGCGCTGATTTTTGGAGCATTGCTTTGTGGAACCGGACAGCTTGTGGCACGGCCGTTGCTTTCTGCGATACATGCTTCAGCTGCAATTATCGACAAAGCAGTTGTGTACCTGCGGCTGTATTTTCTAAGCGTTCCATTTCTTGTGCTGTATGATTTTTGTTCTGCGGTGCTGCGTGCAAAGGGAGACAGTCGCCGGCCGTTCATTGCGCTTGTGTTTTCAGGAACAATGAATGTCATTTTGAATTTAGTGTTCGTCATTGTTTTAAAATGGATGTCGCCGGTGTCGCAGTGGCAACAGTTCTTTCCACTGCATTCTCATCGCTTCTGGTGATTTGCTGGCTTTTAAAAGAACAAACTGAATTTCGAATTGATTTTTGTAAGCTGCGGATTACAAGCGGAACAGCAAAGACAATTCTTGCAATTGGCATACCGGCTGCATTGCAGGGGGCGGTATTTTGTGTGGCAAATATTTTTGTGCAGTCCGCAGTGAATTGTTTTGGTGCAAAGGCAACTGCGGGAAGTGCCATAGCCGTCAACTTTGAATACTTTTGTTACTATATAATCACTTCATTCGGACAGGCGGCAACAACATTCACCAGTCAGAATTATGCTGCAGGTGAAATGAAACGATGCCGGAACATCTTTTCACTCTGCATTTTATTTTCGCTCATTTCAAGTGTGGTCATTATTGTGCCGCTCGTTATTTTTCGTGTGTACGGTGCATCATGTTTTTCAACGGATACAGATGTCATCACCATTGCATGCACACGAATCATGTGCATCCTTGCGTTCGAACCACTCTGCTGCTTGTACGAAATACCGGCCGGAGCAATGCGCGGACTTGGCCATTCAACGCTGCCGTCTGTGCTCACCATAACGGGCGTCTGTCTGTTCCGCATCATTTGGATTTTCACCGTGTTCACTAACGTACACACGTACCAAAGTCTCTTCATCGCGTTTCCAATTTCGTGGGTGATCACATCGGTACTGATGCTTTGTGCGTACGGTGTGATGAGAAAAAACTTGAACAAATAAATTATTTCTGCTATATTCCTTCCATTGACTACAGCTTTCAAGGGTTCCGCGCATGCGACAGTATGCGGACTGGTCCGTGCGAAAGCGCTTTGCAGCATAAACGCTGCATTGACACGGAAGGACAAAAGCCCGGGAGAACGTCACTGGAAACAGCATGATGTCTTCCGGGCTTTATTATTTTTAAATTATCTGTGGAGGAAAACATGGCGTGGGTTGAATTGGGAATTGCAGGAGCATGCGAAGTGCTGTGGGCAATCGCATTGAAATATTCAAATGGTTTTACGAGATTTGTTCCATCGGCAATTACGGTTGCGGGCCTTATTGCAAGCACGTACTTTCTGCTGCTTTCCGTGAAGACGCTGCCGATTGGTACGGCGTATGCAATCTGGACGGGAATTGGCGCGGTCGGTACCGTGGTGTTCGGCATGATTCTGTTCCATGAGCCGGTGAGCCTTTTGCGGATAGTATTTCTGCTGATGATTGTGGGTGGCATTGTCGGACTCAAGTTGGTAAAATAAACAGGCGAGGTGAAATATGTTCAGAGATATGCGGAGAATCAAACAGCTGTTGTCGAAGCAGGATACAGAAGCGGTGCTTGTTAGAAGAACATCAGGTGTGCTTGCCGTAAGCGGTGATGACGGATATCCGTATGCAGTGCCGCTCAGCTACGTGTACGAAAATGGAAAATTCTTTTTTCATTGCGCGCTGACTGGTCACAAACTTGATGCAGTTGCGCGTAACAGCAAGGTATCTTTCTGCGTCATTGATAAAGACACGATTGTGCCGGAAAAATTCACGACGCATTTTAGAAGCGTCATTGCATTCGGCACTATGCGCGTTGTTACAGATGAAAAAGAAAAGCGTGCCGCACTCGAAAAGATTGCAGACAAATATTCGCTGGATGAAAGCAATGAGTCTCGAGAGAAGGAAATCAGCGGTGCTTTGAACCGTGTGTGCATTCTGGAACTTGCGGTTGAACACATGACGGGTAAAGAAGCGATTGAACTGGTAAACGCGTAACAGTATTATTAAAGT